>Ga0073934_10002960_pt1 | contig 32941 bp, 35 predicted proteins | sample LarsenN4metaG_FD_76834 | JGI IMG/M metagenome (GOLD analysis project Ga0073934, IMG submission 76834) | Hot spring sediment bacterial and archeal communities from British Columbia, Canada, to study Microbial Dark Matter (Phase II) - Larsen... ...
CGAGCCCGATGCAATGCGTGCTCGTCGTGCACGCCGTCACGACGGCGAGATTGGGCCCCGTGAGCCCGTACTTGATCGATACGTGCCCCGAAATCATGTTGATGATCGTGCCGGGCACGAAGAACGGCGAGATCTTCCGCGGCCCGCCTTCGAGCCACTTCGAATGATTCGTTTCGATGGTGCTGACGCCGCCGATCCCCGAGCCCATCGCTATACCCAATCGATGCGCGTTCGACTCGTCGACGACGATGCCGGAATCCCGCAGCGCCTGCATCGACGACGCGATGCCGTAGTGCATGAAGGTGTCGCACTTGCGTGCTTCCTTCGGCTCGAGGTATTGGCCGACGTCGAAATTGCGGATCGTGCCGGCGAAGCGCGTCGTGAATGCGCCCGCGTCGAAATGCTCGATCGGGCCGATGCCGCTTACGCCGTCGCGAACGTTGTTCCAGCCCTCGACAACCGTGTTACCGACGGGAGCAACGAGACCCAAGCCGGTGACGACAACACGCCGCTTAGCCACGGCCGGTACCGGAGTAAGTGAAAAGAAAGGCGGATGAGTGGCCCAAGCTCAGGCGTACTAACCCTCGTTCTGCCGCGCGCGGATGTAGTCGATTGCGTGCTGCACGGTGGTGATCTTCTCGGCCTCTTCGTCGGGGATCTCGGTCTCGAACTCCTCCTCCAAGGCCATGACGAGCTCGACGGTGTCCAAAGAATCGGCGCCAAGATCGTCGACGAACGATGCGTCGTTCTTGATTTCCTCGGCTTTGAGGCCGAGTTGTTCGGCGATGATTCCTCGGACCTGATCTTCGACGCTACTCATGTTCGTACCCCTTATTAAGTGACCGGCCGGACCATAGGGCCCGGCCGATGTGGCGCGTATTGTATTGGAATCGATGGGGCCATTCTACCGAATCGGCCCGCGGCTCCGGGCACCCGAAAACGGCCGCCGGAGCGGGCCCCGCCCGGTTTCGCGCCCCTCAATTCATCGACAAGCCGCCGTTCACGTTCAGCGTCTCGCCCGTGACGTAGCCGCCCAAATCCGACGCGAGGAACGCGACCGCGGCAGCGACGTCGCCGCTCGTGCCGAGGCGACCGAGCGGTATCCGCTCGCGCAGCGCTTGCACTTGCTTCTCGTCGAGCGCGCGCGTCATGTCGGTGTCGATGAACCCGGGCGCGACGACGTTGACGGTGACGTTGCGCGATGCGATCTCGCGTGCCAGCGACTTCGTGAAGCCGATGATGCCGGCCTTCGCGGCCGCATAGTTCGTCTGCCCCGGGTTGCCCGTGAGGCCGACTACGGAGCCGATGTTGACGATGCGGCCGTAGCGCGCCTTCATCATTCCGCGCAAGCTCGCCTTGCACACGCGGTAGACCGAGGACAGGTTCGTCGACACGACGTCGTTCCATTCCTCCGGCTTCATGCGCATCAGCAAATTGTCGCGAGTGATGCCGGCGTTGTTGACGACGATCTCGGGCGGCGTGGTGAGGCTCGCGAACAACGCGTCGACGGATACGTCGCTGCCGACGTCGAGCACGGCTCCGCGGCTGCCTGCCGACACCGCGCCGAGCCACTCCGTGATCGTCGCGGCGCCTTGTTCCGTAGTGGCGGTTCCGACGACGACGGCGCCTTGCCGCGCGAGCGTCTCCGCGATGGCTCGGCCGATGCCGCGCGATGCGCCCGTGACGAGCGCGGCGCGGCCGGCGATGCCGGGCAACTTCGGTAATGACGATGAGTCCATTCGAGCCTCGTCAGTGTCGACAAGGCGCCGGATTATACCCGCGAAGCGAGGCGGCGAACGACGAGCGCCGCGGCCTCGACGAAGAATCCGCCGAGCGCGCCGTACAAATGCGCGGCGACGACGACGGGCCCGCCGACCGACTCGGCCGTGAACGGTACGGGCCCCGCGATCTGCTCGAACAGCAACTTCGCGACGAGCCCGACGCCGAGCACCGCGCCGATCGCTTGCCGGCGCACGAGGAGCTCGAGCGCACCCGCCGCCACGATGCCGTGCAGCACGCCCGACAATCCGACGTACCAGAGCACCGCGGGCTCGAGAACGTAGAGGCCCAAGTCGATGGCGGCGGCCGAAGCGGCGGCCGTGCGCCACCAGTCGCCGGCGCGAAACACGTCGTCGAACAGGATGCCGATGATCGCGAGCGCCGCGAGGTTCGGCCAAAGGTGGCCGAGCCCGAGATGAACCAGCTGCCCAGAGACGAGCCGCCAGTACTGTCCGGCCTCGAGCGCGGCGCGTTCGTAACGCCCGAGCTCGCGCACCTCGTCGCCGCCCGCCGCGAGCAGCGCGCAAACGGCGAGCAGCACCGCGACGGGCCACGCGTTCCGGAGTCGCCGTAAGGCGACGCCGAAGGGCTTCAAGGCGCTTGCCTGCTTCACAACGAGCGTGAACCTCTTGTGCTATCTTCGGTCCCAGTCTTCGGCAGCTCAGCTCACTCGGGCCCGAGGTAGACGTAATGCGCGTGATCAGAGCACCACTTCACAATTCCGAGCAAGGCTTCACGTTGCTCGAAGTCATGATCGTCGTGGTCATCATCGGCTTGCTGGCGGCCGCCGTAGCACCCCGCTTCATGAACCAGATCGATACGGCCGCCATCAACCGAGCGAAGACCGACATCCGCAACATCGAGACGGCGTTGAACCTGTACCGGCTCGACAATTTCCGCTATCCCAGCACCTCCGAAGGCCTGCAAGCGCTCGTCACGAATCCCGGCGAGGCCAGCGCGCCGAACTGGAAGCAGTACCTGCCGCGGCTGCCCGTGGATCCGTGGGAGCAGCCGTATCAGTACGCGTCGCCCGGCCAGCACGGCGACTTCGACGTGTTCACGTTGGGCGCCGACCGTCAGGAAGGCGGCGAAGACATCAATGCCGACATCGGCAACTGGGAGCTGTAGGAGCTCGGCGGCGCCGGCTGCACACGCCGGCTTCTCGTTACTCGAGCTCCTCATCGTCGTCGCGATCATCGGCCTGCTCGTGGGGGCGGTGACGTTGTCGTGGGGCACGCTCGGCAACGACCGCGAGATCGAGCAGGAAGCGAACCGGCTCCGCGGCGTCGTCGACGTGCTGCAAGAAGAAGCGCTGATGCAGACCCGCGACTACGGGCTCATGTTCACCGAGACGGGCTATCGCTTCTACGTTTACGACCACGGCGAGCTCGAGTGGGTATTGCCGCCCGGCGATCGGTTGCTCGAGCCGCACACGCTGGCTCCGCAGCTTTCGTTGACTCTGACGCTCGACGGCCGAGACATTCCACTCGTGCCGGATTTCGACTCGCAGGACATCGAGAACCCGGAGCCACAGGTGATGTTGCTCTCGAGCGGCGAAGTGACTCCGTTCACGGTCGAAATCACGCGCCGCGGCATCGAAGGCTACTTCGAGCTCACGGCCCAGCTCGACGGCACCGTCGACGTCGCTCAGAAAGGCTTCAACTGACCTCCATGCCGCGTTCACGCGCTTCCGGTTTCACGCTGATCGAGGTGATGGTCGCCCTCGTGGTCGTCGCGCTCGGCATGATGGCCGTGCACACCACGTTGAATCGGTATGCCGCCACGTCCGCGTATCTCGAGGAACAGACGCTCGCGAGCTGGATCGCGACGAACAAGCTCACCGAGCTCAGCATCGCGCCGACGTGGCCGTCGCTCGGCGACTACGACGAAGACTTAGAATTCGCGGACCGCGAATGGCGCTGCGAGATCGAGGTGCTCGAGACGCCGGTGCCGAATCTCCGCCGCGTCGACGTATCGGTGAAGCTCGCCAGCGATCCCGAGCGGGTCATTCGCAAAGTCTCCGCGCTGATCGAGCCGCCCGCGCCGCCGGGCTTCTTCCCGCCTCAGTGGTCGACTCCACCCGTGGACGGACCCGGCGGCGGCGGAGATCGTGGATGAGAAGCGCGAGCCGCGGCTTCACGCTGATCGAGCTGCTCGTGGCGATGGCCATCGTCGCGATCATCGGCGTGATGGCGTTCGTCGGCTTGAATCGCGTGATCGAGCAGCAAGCGATCGCGCGCGAGCACACGGAACGCTGGCAACGAATTCAGCTCGCGATGCGGCTCGTGACGCAAGACCTCGCCCAGCTGCATCCGCGCGCGACGCGCGAGGAGCTCGGCGAGAGTTATCAGCCGAGCCTGTTCGCGGACCCGAGCGCGCAGTTTGCGCTCGAATTCAGCCGCGGGGGTTGGGCGAACCCGGCGGGCGCGCCGCGGGGCACCGTGCTCCGAGTCGCCTACGACTGGGAGGACGACAAGCTCGTGCGCTGGCATTGGGCCGTCATGGATCGAACGCTCTCGACGCCGCCCGTGCGATCGGAGCTTTTGGACCGCGTGACGAACGTCGAAGTGCGGTACCTCGACACGGCCGGCGAGTGGCACCTCGACTGGCCGCCGCTCGACCGCCGCGGCCCGCAGAGCCTCATCCTCAGGCCGCGCGCCGTCGAGTTCGCGATCGAGCTCGAGGACTTGGGCCGCGTATACCGGCTCGTGGAGACGAGCGGATGAGCGCGCGCGCCTCGCAACGCGGCGTGGCGCTCGTCACGGCGGTGCTCGTCGTCGCGATCGGCACGATCATCGCCGTGAATCTCATGTGGCAAGGAACGCTCGACTTGCGGCGCGCCGAAGCTTCGCTGGCCGCCGATCAAGGGCTCTTGTACCTCCAGGGCGCGGAAGCCTGGGCCGGCGACATTTTGCGCCAGGACCTCGTCGATTCGCCGGAAAGCGATCATCTCGGCGAGCAGTGGGCTTTCGAGCTGCCGCCGCTGCCGATCGACGGCGGCGTGATCGTCGGCCGGCTCGAAGATTTGCAGGGCCGCTTCAACTTGAACAACCTCGTGGGCGCCGACGGCATGGAGAGCGAGCTCATGCGGCGGCAGTTCGAGCGTCTGCTGCTGCTCGTCGAAGCCGATCCCGCGCTCGCGGGTGCCGTCGTCGACTGGCTCGATCCGGATACGGAGCAGCGGTTTCCGACGGGCGGCGAGGACGTTGCTTACTCCGACGTCGACCCGCCCTATCGCACCGCGAACTCCATGATCACGTCGAGCTCCGAGCTCATGGCGATCACGGGCTTCGATCGCGAGACCTACCAGCGTTTGGCACCCTATGTCACGGTGCTGCCGCGCGGGACGAAGATCAACGTCAACACCGCGTCGAACGTCGTGCTCGCCTCGCTGTCCGACGACATCGACTTGGGGCTCGCCGACTCGCTGATCGAGGAACGTGCCGGCGCAGAGTTCCTCGACATCGACGCGACGTTCGAGGGCCTCGTCGAGCCGGACGTGCTCCAAGAGATCGACGGTATCAGCGAGCACTTCTTGTTGACCGCGACCGTAACGCTCGGGTCAAATCAGCTCACGATGCGCTCGGTGTTGCAGCGCGATCGCAGCGGAATCACCCGCGCCGTGTTCCGCAGCTTCGGAGTCGAATAGCTTGGCCGAAACGTTTTTCGTTCGTCTGTCCGGCGCCGGGACTGCGACCTGGGGTGCGTTCGACGCTACGGGACGGCTCGTCGGCGCGCTCGGCCACGGCACGCTGCAAGCAGCGCACGCGGCGCTCGCGGGCCGGCGCTGCACCGCGCTCGTCGACGGCGTCGACGTGCTCGCAGCCGAACCCTTGCTGCCGGCAGCGAGCCACGCGCGCTTGCGGCAGCTCGTTCCCTTCTCGCTCGAGGAGCAGCTCGCCAACGACGTCGACGACATGGTCTTCGCGATCGGCGCGAGACTGCCGTCGGGCGCGACGCAAGTCGCAGCCGTCGCCAAGGAGCGCATGGACGCCTGGCTCGCGGCGCTGCACGAGGCCGGCATCGTGCCGCACGCTCTGATGTCCGACGCGGACGGCGTGCCCGATATTCCGGCCACGCTCGTCATCGTCATCGAAGGCAACCGCATCGCCGGCCGGAAGCCGGGTCACGCGCCGTTCGTTTTCGAGGGCCTCCCCCTGCGCGAGGCGCTGTCGCTCGCGCTGGCCGGCAAGTTCGAAGACGACGAGCTGCGCCACGTCAGAGTCTTCGCCGACGCGGGCGGGCACGCGCGATTCGCGGCCGAGCTCGAGGCGCTCGGCCACGAGTTCGCGAGCGCCGACGTCAAGATCCTCGCGGAAGGCGTCTTCCCGCATCTCGCCGCGACGCTCGCGCAACGCCCCGGCACGAATCTGCTGCAAGGCGCGTACGCGCCGAAGTCGAACTGGCCTGCGATCTTGAAGCCGTGGCGGCTCGCCGCATCGCTTCTCGCAGCGGCCGTCGGGCTCGGGCTCGTGCTGCAGGGCGCCACGTACTGGCAGCTGAGCCGTGCCGACGCGCAGCTCGATGCAGCGGTGTCCGAGGCGTGCCGGCGCGTCGTCGGCGATCCGAGCACGTCCGGCTGCCAGCGTGAGGTGCGCCAGCGGCTCGGCGCAAGCACGGGCGCCGCGACGGAGGACTTCTTGAGCACGCTCGCGGCGATCGCGAACGCGCGAGATCCCGAAATGCGCATCGATGGGCTCAGCTACCGCAATCGCGCGATGGATCTGCAGCTCGTGGCGCCCAGCGTCTCGGCTCTCGACGCGCTTTCGCGCGAGCTCGAGCAGACGCGCCGCTTCGACGTCGAGATTCAAGGCACGACTCCCACGGACACGGGCACCGAGGGCCGGCTGCGAATCGTCGGAGCGAATCCATGAAGGCGTGGTTCTTCGGCTTGGCCGTGCGCGAGCGCTGGCTCGTGGCCATCGGCGCCGGCGCGGCCGCCGTCATCGTCCTCTGGGGTTTCATCTTGACGCCGCTCAACGACGAGATCGCGCGGCTGCGTACGTCCGTCGACGCGAAGCAGCGGCTCCTCATCGACGTCGCCCGCATCGAGGGCCAGAACCCGTCCGCCGTGGTGACGAATCGCCAAGGCAGCAACCAGACGCTGATGGTCATCGTCAACAATACGGCCGGCAGCCATGGCCTGAGCTTACGCGCAACTGCCAACGGGCCGAGCGGCGTGAACGTCTCCGTTCAAAACGCGCCGTTCGACGCGCTCGCGGCGTGGATCGTGACGCTGGACGGCACCTACGGGATCGACGTAGAGGCGGCCTCCTTCATCCCCGCGCGCGAGCCCGGCCTAGTGACCGGCCAACTGACGCTGCGCAGGCTGTAACGAACATGAGCCGCTGGTCGTGGTGGGCGCTAGGGTTCGGCGCGTATCTCGCGTTCACGATCGCGACGTTCCCCGCCGGCCTGGCGCTCGAGTGGTTCGCGCCTCGCGGCGTCACGTTCGCCGGCGTCGGCGGCACGCTGTGGTCGGGGACGGCCGCGAGCGCCACGGCGGGCGGGTTCACGGCCGACACGCTGCGCTGGCGCGTGCGCCCTGCCGCGCTGCTTTTCGGCCGCATCTCGGCCGACGTCGAGGCTCGCATCCCGGACGGTTTCGTCTCGGGCAACGTCACGGCGTCGCCGCGCAGCATTCGCTTCAGCGAGGTCCGCGGCGCAACGTCGCTGCCCGCGCTGGCTGCCCTGTTGCCCGTACGCGGCATGCGCGGTCAAGCGAGCGTCGCGCTCGAGACGCTCGTGCTCGAGGACGGTTGGCCGGCCACGGCCGTCGGCGAGCTGAAGCTCGCCGGCCTCGAAGCCCCTCCGCTGATTCCGAACGGCAGCGGAGCGCTGTTGCCGCTCGGCGACTACACGCTGACGTTGCTGCTGGCGCCCGAAGGCGAATTGTCTGCGACGTTCGTCGACAACGGCGGTCCGCTCGAGGTGCAAGGCACGCTGAGCCTCGATGCAACGCGCTCGTATACGATCGACGCGCTCGTCGAACCGCGCGCCGGCGCCCCGGAGTCCCTCGTCGAGGGCTTGAAGTACATGACGACCGAGCCGGACGCCGAGGGGCGCCGCCGACTCAACCTGACCGGCTCGCTGTAGCTGCCGCAGGCCAGGCGCGAAGCTCGCCGAGCAACGGAAAATACAACGCGAGCTGCACGGGCCGCGGGTCGGCGGCCGCGACGGCTCTCGCGTAGCGCTCGAGCTGCGGCGCGTAGCGCGCGACTTCCGAATCGAGGAACGCCGACAGGCCTCCTCCCTCGTGCGTGCTCGTCTTGAAGTCGACGATCCAGCGCCGGCCTTCGGCGACGAACGTTCGATCGAGCCGCACGTGCTCGAGCGTGGCCCCGGCGAGCAGCGTCATGCGAAGCTCGGACCGAGCCTCCCGGTGCGGGCCGAGCACCCAGCGGCCATGAGGATCTTCGAGCGCGCGCGACAGCGCCGAGACGACGCGCGCAGCCGCCGCGTCGCGCTCCGCGGCCTCCACGCCGAGCAGCTCGAGCTCGCGCGCGAACAGCGCCTGCGATTCATGCAACCGCCGCACGTCGAAGCGCTCGAGACCCTGCTCTGCGATGCGCTGCAAATGGCGGTGAACGACGGTGCCGACGTGAGCTGCCGTCGCGGTCGCCCACACGAACTCGGGGCGCGGCAGCGCGGCCACAGGCGGCTGCACCGGACCGCCGGCGCGCGGGGGCTGCTTCGCGAGCCGCCGCAACGACGGCTGCACTGCGGCCTTGTCGGCCGCGGGCGCCCCGCCCTCGGCAGCGCGCGGCGTCGCGCCGACGACGGGCCACAGGTGCGACAGCAGCGAATGCGCCGGCGGCCCCTCGGCGTCGCTCGGCAGCTGCCATACGACGTGCAGACGCTCGCGCGCGCGCGTCGCCGCCACGTACAACAAGCGCGCGCGCTCGGCGAGATCGCGCTCGCGCTCGGCGCGGCGCACGAAGTCGGCGAGCCGCGCTCCGTGGGGATCGCTCGAGAACGCCGCCGGCACCATGATGAGATCGTCTCGAGCGTCGGCCGTCGCGCGCGACAACCATTGGAGCGCCTTGGCTTCGTCCGGGTGCGGCGGGCGCGCGAGACCCAACAGTACGACGGTGTCGAATTCGAGCCCCTTCGCCCGATGCATCGTCATGATCTCGATGCCGTGCTCGCGCGGCGCGTCCGCTTGCGGCTGAACGGCTTCGAGTGCGCGGTGCAGCACCGCGGGGTCGTCGAGGTCGCCGCCGCGCTCAGCGGCACCGAGCAGCGCGAAGTATTGCTCGGCGGCGAGCAGCTCCGCGGCATCGCCCAAGCACGCGGGGCCGTCGAGGTCGAGCCACGTGCGCTCGATCCAGCGCGTGAGCGTAGTCGCGCCGCGCGCGGCGAACGCCGCGGTCAATGCCGCGACGATGTTGCGTGCGCGAGCTTGCCCGTCCTCGCTTAGCCGCTCGAGCCGCGCAGGGTCGAGCAACAGCTGCCAGATCGCCGAACGGCGATCGTCGCCGCACAGCGCGTCGAGGTCGGCCCAGCGGAGTCCGCACCAAGGTGCCCTAAGGACGGCAAGCCACGCGATCCGATCGTGCAAGTGCAGCAGAGCGCGCGTCAACGCAGCGAGATCCTGCGCCACTTGCTGCTCGCCGAGACTGTCGATCTCGACGGCGTGCACCGCGAGGCCGCGCTCGCGCAGCCGTTCGCGGAGGCCCTCGAGGTGCTTCCTGTTCTGCACGAGCACGGCGATCGATTGCTCGGCGGCGCGGCGCCGCTCTTCGGCCAGAATCGCGACCACGGTGTCGATCTCGCCGCGCGGCGCGGCCGCGGCGTACGCGCGCACGAATTGCTCGCCGGCGGCGCTGCGCGTTGCAATGCTCGCGCGAAACGCCGCCCGCCCCGTCTCGATCCGATCTTCGAGAGGAAATACGCGCGCGAATGCGGTGTTGACCCATTCGACGATAGCGGGCGCGCTCCTGAAGTTGCGCTCGAGCGCAAGGCTCGTGAGCCGCACGGCTCCGATGCCGCGCTGCTTCGCGAGCAGAAACAGCGACATGTCGGCGTCGCGAAACCGATAGATCGATTGCATCGGATCGCCGACCAGAAACAACGTGCGGCCGTCGTCGGGCTGCCAACCCGCCGTGAGCAGCTCGAGCAAGCGGCGCTGCGACTGCGACGTGTCTTGGAACTCGTCGACGAGCAGATGCTGGATGCGCCTGTCGAGCGCGAGCAGCAAGTCCGACGGCGCATCGACCTGGCCGAGCGCGCGCTGCGCTGCGAGCGCGAGCTCGACGAAGTCGACGGCGCGCCGCTCGGCGAACGTCACCTTGAGCTCGGCCGCAAGCCGAATGAGCACGATGCGTAGCGCCTCGAGACTCTCCCACTGGCGCTCCGTGTAGCGCGCATCGGGCAACGAGCCCACCGTTTGCAGCGCGAAGCGGAGCGGCTCCTGGGCTTGCAGCTCGGCGAGAATCGCGCGCAAGCGCTCCCGCGGCTCGCCATGCTCGGGACCGAACCCCTCCGGCTTCGCGAGCCGCTTGCGCCATTCTCCCTCCTTCGTAAGCAGCAAAGCCGCGATGCCGCGCCACGCGGCGAGCGCAACCGGCCCTGCCTGCGGCGCCTGTTCGACGGCGAGCCACGGAGCCAGCGTCGCGCGCAGCGGCTCGTTGGCCGCTCCGGCGGCGTGACGCAGCAATGGCGCGAGCGCCGCGAGCAACCGCTCGTCGCAAAGCGCGGCAGCCGCGGCGATCTCGTCGTCGACGAGACGCTGCAAAGCGGTCTCGAGCAGCCCACGCAAAGCCGATGCGTCGGCCGTCAGCGCGCGCAGCCACTGGTCGCGCCGCGGCAGCAGCGCCGCGAGCAATTTCTCGAGCTGCTCGCAGTCGTTGCCGACGTCGCGCAGCAGCGTTCGCAGCGCTTCCGCGAGCGCGCCGCCGGCGGCGAGCGCCGCGACGGTGCGGCGCGCGGCCTCGCGGTGCAAGTCTTCGGGCTTGTCGACGACGTCCGCGGCCGCCACTCCGTCCGCGAGCAAAGGCAGCTGGCGCGCGAGCCAGGCGTTGAAGGCATCGAGCGTGTCGATCCTCAAGCGTTGCGGTTGCGTGAGCAGCTGCCAGCCTAGCGCGCCGTCACGATCGATGACCGCGCGGGCCAAATCGAACGCCGTGCGCTCGTGCGCCGCCGCGCTCGGCGTGTCCGCCGCGGCGGCGCGCAGTGCGCGCAGCACTCGGCGGCGCATTTCTGCGGCCGCCTTGCGCGTGAACGTGATCGCCACGACTTGCTCGGGTTGCTGCACGGTGCCGAGCAGCGCGAGAAAGCGCTGGATCAAGAGCTCCGTCTTGCCCGAGCCGGCCGGCGCTTGAACGATGAACGAGCGCGCGGGGTCGAGCGCCGCGGCACGCGCTGCCGAATCGCTCGCCGCGCTCACGAGCCGAGCTCCGCGCCGCGGGCCGGCGTGAGCAGCTCGAACACTCGCGTCAGCGGCGCGTACGGCCCCTTCGCGTCGTCGCAATCTTCGACGAAAACGCGCACGTCGCCCGCCGCGAGCTCCGTGCAAAGCTCGAGGAGCTGCCGGCGCCAGATCGAAAGTTGCTGCGCGGCGTCGGCCGCGGAGCCTTTGCTCGGACGCCCCGGAAACGCGCCGGGCCGCCAAAAACCCGAGTACCGCGTTTCGTCGGTGCCGAGCCGCACGACGACTGCCGCGCCGACGCGGGCCGCGGCCGTCGTCGCGTACAGCGGGACTTGCGCGTCGCGCAGGCGCGAACCGAACCAGTCGGCGCCCTTCGCTCGGTCGCCCGTCTTGTAGTCGATGACGGCCAGTGAGCCGTCGGCGAGCTCGTCGATGCGATCGACGCGCACGTCGAGCTCGAGCGGTCCCAACTCGATCGTGGCCTTCCGCTCGACGGCGTGCACACGGAACGGCTCGCGGCGCTGCTCGTCGCGCAGCAGCGCGGCGAGCACGCGCTCGAGGTGCTCGGCCTCGAGCTCGTACAACGAAGCGAGCTGACGGCGCGTGCGACCGAAGAGCCGGCCAAGAGCGCGCTCGACGCTGACCGTCACGGCTTGCGCCTTCGACGCGAACGCCGCCTGCTCGGGCAAGTCTTCGAGCAGCGTTTCGACGGCGCGGTGCACGGCGATGCCGCGCAGCCGCGCCGGCACGCCGAATGCGAGCGGCTCCAGCGGCCGGGCGCCGAGGCGATCCTGGCAAAACGAGCGCAGCGGGCAGCGCGCCTGGCGGCCGAGCGCGCCGGCGCCGCCGGCGAGTCGGCGGCTTCCGAGCGGTGGCGCGTCGTCCACGAGAAGCTCGCAGCGGCCCGGCACGATCACGCGCGGTGCCGTCAACGAGTCGAGCTCGCCGGCCGAGAGCCGCGGCCAGTCGCGAATCGCGGGGCTCGGCTCGGTCTCGTAGTCGTAGACGCGGCTCGGCCAGCTCGCCACGAGCAGAGAAGCGCGGCCGAGCAAACGCTCGAGCACGCGCCCGGCTCGCGCCTCGGCGTCGCGCGGCGTGGCGTACGGCATGCCAGCTGCCCGCTGCAACGCCGCGGGCAACAGCGGATTGCCTTGCGGCGGCGGCGGCCAGGCGGCATCGGTGAGCCCCGTAACCCAAACGGCGTCGTAGCCCGGGCCCACGTCTTCGATGCGGCCGAGCACGTGCGCTCCGCGCACCGTCAGTCTGTCGGACGCGGGGCGGTCGAGCAGCCGGGCAAGCTCCGCGAGGGCGGCCTCGAGCGAGACCTCGCCGACGATCGGCGTGAGCTGCGACAGCTCGTCGAGCGCCCTTTGCCAGCCGCGTAGAGCCGCCACATCGGCCGGCGGCCGCCAACCGAGCTCGCCGAGGTACCGGGCGGCGAGCTGCGCCCAGCGGCTGGGTGTCGCGCGGCGCACGCCGCCGATCACGGTGAGCGCTGCCGCGAGACGGCGCGCCGACAGCGGAGCTCGCTCGGCGAGCAGGTCGCGGATGCCGCTGCCGTATGCGGAACGGAAGAACAGTTGCGAGCGCAAGTCGGCGCGCATGTCGGCGTCGAGCCGCGCGCGCGCGAACTGCTCGACCTCTGCGTCGGCGAAGAACGGGCTGCGGAGCCAGCGCCCGAAAGTCGAGTGCGGCGTATCGCCCGCCGCAAGAGCGAGCGCGTCGAGCGCGGCGCCGAGCGTCGGCTCGCCGGCGAGGGTGCCGCCCTGGCTCCAGAGCAGATCCGGTCCGAGCGAAGCGCCCCACTCCGCGGCGAGCCGCTCGATTTCTCGTTGCCGCCGCGCCAGCGCCGGCACGACGATCGCGACGCGTGCGCGCGGCGCGGCCGCGATCCGCCGCTTCGCCCAAGCGAACGCGGCCCGCAATTCTTCGCCGGCATCGGCGAGGCGCGCGGCGCGGTACGCGCCGGCCGCGCGCGTCGAGGCGAGAACGTGGATCTCGCAGCCGCGCGCCGCGAGCTCCGCGAATAGGTGGGCGCGCGCCGGGTAGTCGTCGTCCAGGTCCGCGACGAAGATTCGCTCGAGGTCGCGCACGCGAGCCGGCAGCGCGCTCTCGAGCTCGCACCGGTCGACCCAGCCGTGCTCGGCGAGCTCCACGCCATAGCGCCCGCACCAACCGAGAAAAGCGCGGTAGTCGACTTGGCTCGGTGCGGCACGCTCCGCAGCGGGATCGATCCGCCACCGATGAAGCAGCTGCCACGCGGCCGCGGCCCACTCGGCCGCCCCGGCGTAGCCGATCAGCTCGCCGCTCTCGGGCGACTCCGCGATGACGCGGCGCCACAGCGCCAGCGACTGGCTCGGCGTGAGCGCGGGTCCACGCTCGTCCGCGTGCTCGAGCCACAGCTCGTCGAGCCACGCGGCATAGCTCTTGAGCGGCGGCGTTTCCCACGCCTCGGCGGTCCCGCCGAGCGCGTCTGCGGCGAGGTGAAGCTCCCACTGCTGCGCAGCGAGAGCGTTGGCGACGACGATCGTGCTCGGCGTGGCGCCCGCGCGCTCGGCCATCAAGCCGTTTCGAGGCGCGGCGGCCGGTCGGCGATCTGCTCGAGCACGTGCTCGATGCGCTGGAACACGTCGGCGAGCCGCGCTTCCTCGGGCAACGTCGTGATACGGAAGTGGTCGCGGTAGGGCGTGTTGAAGCTCGAGCCCGGCGCGATCAAGACGTGCTGCTGCTCGAGCAGCTCCATCGCGAAAGCCTCGTCGTCGAAGCTCGGCAGCTTCTTCGTATCGACGCCGATGAACGCATACATCGAGCCGCGCGGCGCGACGAGATTCAAGTACCGGCTCTCGGCTACGCCCTTGATGATCGCCGCGCGCGATTGATAGAGCCGGCCGCCCGGCGCGCAGAGCTTCGTGATGCTCTGGAAGCCGCCGAGCGCAGTCTGCACGGCCCACTGGCCCGGCACGTTGCTGCAAAGGCGCAGCGCGGCGAGCAGATCGAGCGCGTTCATGTAGCGCTCCGACCGGTCGACGGCGCCGCTGAACGACACCCAGCCGACGCGATAACCGCAGGCGCGATAGATCTTCGACAAGCCGCTGAACGTCGCGCACAACGTATCGCGCACGAGCGTCGCCATCGGCACGAACTCGGCGCCATCGTAGAGCATCTGGTCGTAGATCTCGTCGCTCATGACGACGAGGTTGTGCCGCTCCGCGAGGCGCGCGAGCGCGGTCAGTCGCTCACGGCCGTAGACGGCGCCCGTCGGATTGTTCGGGTTGATGATGACGATCGCTCGCGTGCGAGGCGTGATCAGCTTCGCGATCGCTTCGGGGTCCGGATTGAAGTCCTGCGATTCGGGGCACGGGTAGTAGACGGCGCGGCCGCCGTTCAACACCGTCGCCGCCGTCCACAGCGGGTAGTCCGGGGCCGGGATCAACACTTCGTCGCCGGCGTTCAAGAGGCCGCGCAGCGCGAGATCGATGAGCTCGCTGACGCCGTTGCCCATGAACACGTGCTCGGCGTCGACACCTTCGACGCCGCGCGCCTGCTGCTGCATGACGACGGCCTCCCGCGCGGGGAAGATGCCTTTTTGATTGCAGTACGGCTCGGCCGACGCGAGGTTCTCGATCATCGCGAGCCGCATCGTCTCCGGCGTCCGCAGGCCGAACAGGCCCGGATTGCCGATGTTCAACTGAACGATCTCGTAGCCTTGCCGCTCGAGCTCCTGGGCGCGCCGCGCGAGCTTCCCGCGAATCTCGTAACGGACGTTCTTCAGCTGATTGCTGGCTTCGATCTCGTGGGCGTGGCGCAACAAGGGGGGATACCTTTCTGAGGCTCTCGGAATCGGTGGACTGTCTTAACACGCGGCGCCTCGCGAGGCCAGCGCCTGCGTAGCAATTGCGCTCCGCCGCTACGGCTCGGCTCCGGTCTTGACGGGGCGAGCGGGGTCGCGGATCCATTCGCTCCACGAGCCGGCGTAGAGGCGGCCTCCGGGGAGTCCCGCAACCTCCATCGCGAGCAGCAAATGGCACGCCGTGACCCCGGATCCGCACATCGCGATGAGCCGCTCCGGAGCTCGCGCCCCGAGCAGCTCGCCGAGCTCGGCGCGCAGCTCGGCGGGCGGCCGGAACCGCCCTGCCGCGGTCACGTTTTCCGAGAACGGTCGATTCAACGCCCCGGGCACGTGCCCGGCTTTCGGGTCGATCGGCTCCTGCTCGCCGCTATAGCGCGGCCGCGCGCGCGCGTCGACGAGGACGTCGCCGGAAGCCTGGGCTGCCGCGATCTCGTCCGTCGTGACCACTCCTACGCGAGGCGAGTTTCGCGGCTCATAGCGGCGCGGGCGCACGTTCGGCGGTGTGCGCTCGACGGGTAGCCCGGCCTCCTCCCATGCCGCGAACCCGCCATCGAGCACGGCCCGCCGCTCGTGGCCGACCCAGCCGAGGAGCCACCAGAGGCGCGCCGCGATCGCCCCGCTTCCTTCGTCGTAAGCGACGACCGTGCTATCGGGACTCAAGCCCCAGCGCCCGAGCGTCGCCGCAAACCGCGCGCGATCCGGGAGCGGATGCCGGCCTTCGCCGGCACTCGGCGGGCGCGCAAGATCGTCGTCGAGGTGCGCGTAGCGCGCGCCCGGTATGTGGCCGCCCGAATACGCGGCTCGACCGGCCGCCGGGTCCGTCAGCGTGAAACGGCAATCGACGGCGATCCAATCGGCGCGGCCGAGCTCGCGCGCCAGAGTGGGAACGTCGACGAGCGGCCCGTAAGTCATTGTCGGAATACTCGTTACGTCACGACGCACCATTGCGGCATTGTAGCGAGCCGGCCGGCACCGCGGTCGCGGATGCTAAGATTTTCGTGAAACGTCATCCGCAGGAGGCCGCCCGCCGTGCGCAGGATTGTTGTCGCCATCAAGCGCGTCGTCGACTTCAACGTGCGCGTGCGCGTGAAGCCCGACGGCTCGGGAATGGCGACGGAAGGGCTCAAGATGAGCATCAACCCCTTCGACGAGATCGCGATCGAGGCGGGGCTGCGCCTGAAGGAAAGCGGCGCGTTCGAAGAGGTCGTGATCGTCACGGCAGGGCCCAGCGAAGCCGAGCAACAATTGCGCACGGGCTTGGCGATGGGCGCCGATCGCGCGCTGCGCGTGGACGCGCCGGCCGGGCTCGAGCCGCTCGCCGTCGCACGCGCGCTGCGCGCCATCGCGCTGCGCGAGCACGCGGACCTCGTGCTGCTCGGTAAGCAGGCGATCGACGACGATCACGGCCAGACCGGGCAAATGCTCGCGGCCCTCTGGGACCGGCCGCAGGCGACGTTCGCATCGAAGATCGAGATCGCCGGGAACGCGGCCACCGTCACGCGCGAGATCGACTCCGGGCTCGAGACGCTCGAGGTCGACCTGCCGGCCGTCGTCACGACGGATTTGAGGCTGAATCAGCCTCGCTACGTGAAGCTGCCCGAAATCCTCAAAGCCAAGAGCAAGCCGCTTGCCGTCGTGCGGCTCGACGAGCTTGGAGTCGACGCGGCCCCGCAGTTCGTCTTGCACGATTTCGCTCCGCCGCCGGCGCGGCCGCCCGGCGTGCGCGTCAACGACGTGGCCGAGCTCGTGGCGGCGTTGCAGGCGCGCGGAGCGTTGTCGTGACCCGCGCGCTCGTCGTCGCCGAGCACGACGGCCGGCGGCTCGATGCCGCAACGGCGAAATGCGTGCGGTGCGCGCTCGACCTGCAGCCCGAGACGCTCGTCGTCGCCGTCCTCGCGCACGAGGGCGGCGAAATCGCGGCGCAGGCCGCGCGCCTCGCGGGCGTCACGGAGGTCGTGCTCGTCGACGCGCCGCACAACGCAAGGCCGCTCGCGGCCGTGCTCGCGCCGCAAATCGCGAGCCTCGCGTCCGGCTTCACGCACGTGCTGGGGCCCGCGTCGACGTTCGGCAAGGATCTCCTGCCGCGCGTTGCGGCGCTCATGGGCGTCGGTCAGATCAGCGACGTGCAGGGAGTCTTGGGTCCACATCGGTTCCAACGGCCGCTTTACGCCGGCAACGCCCTCGTGACCGTCGACGCAAACCCCGAGCGCCTCGTCGTCGCGACGGTGCGGCTCGCGTCGTACCCGGGCGTCGGCGAAGGGCCGCAGGCACCGGTTCGCGCGCAGGCGCTCGAGGTCGCGCTGCCGAGCCACACGAGATTCGTGGAACGGCGCGCGAGCGGCGGCGCGCGCCCCGACCTCATGACGGCGCGCCGCGTCGTTTCCGGCGGCCGCGCGCTCGGCAGCGCCGAAGCCTTCATGCTCGTCGCGGAGCTTGCGGATGCGCTGGGCGCCGCGCTCGGCGCGTCGCGCGCCGCCGTCGACGCGGGCTTCTGCGCGAACGACTTGCAGGTTGGGCAGACCGGCAAGATCATCGCGCCGGAGCTCTACGTCGCCGTCGGCATCTCCGGCGCCATCCAGCACCTGACCGGCATCAAGGACGCGCGCACGATCGTGGCAATCAACAAAGATCCCGACGCCCCGATCTTCGAGGTGGCCGACATCGGGCTCGTGGCCGACCTTTTTCAGGCCGTGCCCGAGCTGATACGCGAGCTCCGCGAACGCGGAGCGAGCTAGAGCTGCTTCAGCGTGCTCTCGGCCGAGCTAACGCCGAACTCGCCGGGCGGCTCGACGTTGAGCGCCTTCACGACGCCGTCGTCGACGATCATCGAGAAGCGCTTGCTGCGCGTGCCCATGCCGAACTTGCTGGCATCGAGCTCGAGCCCGAGCGCGCGGGCATACTCGCCGTTGCCGTCTGCGAGCATCTCGACCTTGCCGTTCGCCTTGCTGTGATCGCCCCACGCCTTCATGACGAACACGTCGTTGACGGCCATGCAGGCGATGGTGTCGACGCCCTTGGCTTTCAGCTGCTCGGCATTGTTGATGAACCCCGGCAAGTGCTTCGCCGAGCACGTCGGCGTGAACGCACCGGGAACGGAAAACAACACGACCTTCTTTCCACGGAAGAAATCGTCGGTCGACATCTGCTCGGGCCCGTTGGCCCCCATCCGCGTGAATTGCCCCTTCGGCATCCTGTCGCCGACCTTGATCGTCATCTCTCCCACTCCTCCAAAAACCCAATGAATGCCCGCACCCGCCAATCGAGCGCGCGAGGCTGGCCATTATAGGTCGTGGCGAGCGCCGCGGTACGCCGCAGCACAACCGACGCCGGGCGCGCAAACGGAGCGATGTCCCCGGTCGCACGGCTACACCGGCGCGGACCGTGGCGTTCTTTTGGCCCCACCACTGCGCGCAAGGGCGGCGGACGTAGCTCGAGGGCCCCTCGCGAGACCCTCGCCGCACAGGGGCAGCAATACGCTCGTGCTATTGCTGCACGCCGCCATCCATGGCGGCGACGTGCGGCGCGGAGCCTCATGGACGGACTTCCGGCGTGTCTCCCGAGGGGCCCTCGAGCTGCGGCCGCCGCCTGGCGCCACGCCGAGGACCCGGGCCAGAATTAACCAACCACCGTAAGGCGTTGACAGCGTTAAGGGATATCCGGGATCATGCGCGCTCCCTATTTCGGTTGACTGAGATGCAACCCCAGCGCCTCGCCCGTGCGGTAGTACTGAAGCGCGTGAGGTGCGGGCGTTCGGGCTGACGACGAACATTCATTGGATAAACCCCGCACCCGAAAGGCCTGCGGGGTTTTTTTTTCCAGTCTCTTATAGGCTCGATCTTGGAGAGGTGCGATGAAGCTCTACACGGAAGCCGACGCCGACGCGAACGCGCTGCGCGGCGAGAAGATTGCAGTGCTCGGCTATGGCAGCCAGGGCCGCGCCCACGCGATGAACTTGCGCGACTCCGGATACGACGTCGTGATCGGCGTGCGGCCCGACGGCAACACCACGCCCAAGGCGCAGCGCGACGGCTTCACCGTCACGGCGCCCGTCGAGGCCGTCAAGGGTGTGGGCCTCGTCGCCTTCTTGGCGCCGGACCTCGCCCAAGGGCAGCTATATAAGGACATCGAGCCGAACTTGAAGAAGGGCGCGACGCTCTTGTTCGCGCACGGCTTCAACATTCATTACAAGCTCATCGAGCCGCGCGCCGACTTGGACGTGATCCTGATCGCGCCGAAAGGTCCCGGCGATCTCGTGCGCCGGCAGTACGAGCAAGGCCGCGGCGTGCCGTGCCTCATGGCCGTCGCGCAGGACGCGAGCGGCAAGGCGAAGGCGCGCGCGCTCGCCTACGCGCACGGCATCGGCGGCACGCGCGGCGGCGTGCTCGAGACGACGTTCCGCGAGGAGACGGAGACCGACCTCTTCGGCGAGCAGGCCGTGCTCTGCGGCGGTCTGACGGAGCTCATCGTGCGCGGCTACGAGACGCTCGTCGACGCCGGATATCAACCCGAAGTCGCGTACTTCGAGTGCATGCACGAAGTGAAGCTGATCGTCGACCTGCTTCACGAGGGCGGGCTCAAGAAGATGCACCAATACGTCAGCGACACGGCGAAGTACGGCGATTTGACGCGCGGCCCGCGCATCATCGACGAGCACGTGCGCGAAAACATGAAGCAGGTGCTGAAAGAGGTACAAGACGGCACGTTCGCGAAGCAGTGGATCGAAGAGAACCGCACGGGCCAGAAGAACTACAAGCGCCTCATGCAGGAAGACCTCGACCAGGGCATCGAGAAGGTAGGCAAGGAGCTGCGCGGCCGCATGAGCTGGCTGCAGGAATGACTCGAAGTCGGCACGGATCCGTGTGAATAGCTAGGAGCGAACCATGCCCCTCAAGACGAGCAAGTACATCTGGCACGAAGGGAAACTGGTGCCGTGGGGTGAAGCCACGGTGCACGTGTTGAGCCACGCGTTGCACTACGGCTCGTCGGTATTCGAGGGCATCCGCGTCTACAAGACGCCGAACGGCGCCGCGGGCTTTAGGCTCACGGACCACGTGCGCCGTCTCTATCATTCGGCGAAGATCTACCGCATCAAGATCCCCTACTCGCTCGACGCGCTCGTGACCGCATGCCGCGACGTCGTGCGCGAGAACGGTCTCTTGAACGGCGCGTACATCCGGCCGATCGCGTTCCGCGGCTACGGCGAGATGGGCGTGGCCGGCAACATCGAGCAACCCGCAAACGTCTCGGTCGCCGCGTGGGAATGGGGCTCGTATCTCGGCGAAGGCGGCCTCGAGCAAGGCGTCGACGTCTGCGTCTCGTCGTGGCAGCGAGTGGCACCGAACACGGTGCCGGCGCTCGCGAAGGCCGGCGGCAATTACCTGTCGAGCGCGCTGGTCACGCTCGAGGCCCGAAGACTTGGCTACACGGAAGGCCTCGCTTTGAACACGGCGGGCTTCGTCAGCGAAGGCGCCGGCGAGAACCTGTTCCTCGTGCAGGACGGCAAGCTCTACACGCCGCCCGTCGCGTCGTCTATTCTCTCCGGCATCACGCGCAACACCGTCATGCGGCTCGCCGAAGCGGCCGGCATCGCGGTGCTCGAGCAGAACATTCCGCGCGAGCTCCTGTACATCGCAGACGAAGTGTTCTTGACGGGCACGGCGGCCGAGATCACGCCCGTGCGCTCCGTCGACAGGATTCCCGTCGGCGAAGGCAAGCGCGGACCGATCACGGAGCGGCTGCAGAAGGCCTTCTTCGGCTTGTTCGACGGCACGACGGCCGACACCTACGGCTGGCTCGAGCCGATCGTGGACAAGCAAGCCGGCCGCACGCGTCCCGTCGCCGTCTAGGAGCGCCGGTGCAATCGCTATTCGAAAAAATTTGGGCCTCGCACGTCGTCGTGCCGGAGACGGACGACACGCCGGCGGTGCTCTATATCGATTTGCACCTGCTGCACGAGGTCACGACGCCGCAGGCGTTCGACCTGCTGCGCGCCAAGGGCTTGCCCGTACGCCGGCCCGACCGCTGCCTCGCGACGCTCGATCACTCGACGCCGACCGTGCCCGTCAACACGCTGAAGGATCTCGAGATCGTCAGCGAGCCGTCGGCCGCGAAGCAAGTGCGGAAGATGGAGCAGAACTGCAGCGATTTCGGTATCGAGCTGCGCGGCTTCGGCAGCCGCGACCGCGGCATCGTGCACGTCATGGGCCCCGAGCTGGGCGCCACGCACCCAGGCGCGACGATCGTCTGCGGCGACTCGCACACGAGCACGCACGGCGCGTTCGGCGCGCTCGCGTTCGGCATCGGCACGACCGAGGTCGGGCACGTGCTCGCGACGCAGTGCTTGCTGCAGAGGAAGCCGAAGACGCTCGCGATCGACGTGAAGGGCCGATTGCCCGCCGACGTCACGGCCAAGGACTTGATCCTGAAAATCATCGGCACGATCGGCGTCGGCGGGGGCACGGGCTACGTCATCGAGTACCGCGGCGAAGCGATCCGCGGGCTCTCGATGGAACAGCGCATGACGGTCTGCAACATGTCGATCGAGGCCGGCGCGCGCGCGGGCCTGGTCGCGCCCGACGACACGACATACGAGTACATGGCGGGCCGGCCGCTCGCGCCGCAAGGTGCGGCCTGGGACGCCGCGCTGAAGCGCTGGCGCACGCTGCCGAGCGACGCCGGCGCCAGGTTCGACAAAGAGGTCGAGATCGACGTGTCGAAGATGCGGCCGATGGTCACGTTCGGCACGAATCCGGGCATGGTGATTCCGATCGACGCGGCCGTGCCGAGCGACGGCGATCCCGCGTTCCGCAAAGCCCTCGCCTACATGCAAGTCGAGGCCGGCAAGCCGATGCTGGGCAAGCCCGTCGACGTCGTCTTCATCGGGTCGTGCACGAACGGCCGCTTGAGCGACATCCGTGAAGCCGCCCGCGTCCTGCGCGGCCGCCGCGTCGCGGACCGAGTGCGGCTGCTCGTCGTGCCGGGCTCCGCGGCCGTCAAGCGCGCGGCCGAGGCGGAAGGGCTCGACGAGGTCGTGCGTGCCGCCGGCGGCGAATGGCGCGAGCCCGGTTGCTCGATGTGTATCGGCATGAACGGCGACACGGTACCGAGCGGCAAGCTCTCCGTCAGCACGAGCAACCGCAATTTCGAAGGGCGCCAAGGCGCCGGCGCGCGCACCGTGCTGGCAAGCCCCGTGACGGCGGCCGCGGCGGCCATCAAGGGCGCGATCGCCGATCCGCGCGAGCTCGTGAGCTGACGATGGAGCCGATCAGAGAGATTCGCTCGAAGACCGTCGTTCTGCCGAACGACGACATCGACACCGATCAGATCATCCCTGCCCGCTTCCTCACGACGACGACGAAGCAAGGGCTCGGCAAGAATCTCTTCAACGACTGGCGCTACGACGAGGACGGCCGCGAGCGGCCCGACTTCGTGCTGAACAGGCCCGAGAATCGCAACGCCACGGTGCTCGTGGCCGGCAACAACTTCGGCTGCGGCTCCTCGCGCGAGCACGCGCCGTGGGCGCTGCTCGACTTCGGCATTCGCGCCGTCGTCAGCACCGAGATCGCGGACATCTTCCGCGCCAATTCGCTGAAGAACGGCCTCTTGCCGGTCATCGTCGACGCGGAAACGCATCGCTGGCTGCTCGGCAATCCCGGCGCCGAGGTCCTCGTGGACCTCGAGACGACGACGCTTCATGCGAACGGCAGGCGCGTGCAGTTCCCGATCGATCGCTTCTCGCGCTACTGCCTGATGAACGGCATCGACCAGCTCGGTTTCTTGCTCGAGCAGAACGAAGCGATCACGCGCTACGAGCGGGAGCGGGCATGAGCGCGCGAATCGTCGTGCTCGCCGGCGACGGCGTCGGCCCCGAGGTCACGGCCGCGGCCGTGCGCGTGCTCGAGCAAGTATCCGTCGATCACGGTTTGAGGCTCGAGTTCGGGCACGCGCTGATCGGCGGCGCAGCGTTCGACGCGACCGGCTCTCCGCTGCCCGACGCGACCGTCGAAGCGTGCAAGGGCGCGACGGCCATCCTGCTCGGCGCCGTCGGCGGCCCGAAGTGGGCGGACATTCCCGTGCAGCATCGGCCAGAGCAGGGGCTGCTGGCGATCCGTAAAGCGCTCGGCCTGTTCGCGAACCTGCGCCCCGTGGCGACGATGCCGGAGCTCGCCGCGGCCTCGCCGCTGAAAGCCGAGAAGCTCGCCGGCGTCGACATCCTCGTGATCCGCGAGCTGACGGGGGGCATCTACTTCGGCAAGCGCTCGCGCTCCGCGGACTCCGCGTTCGATACGTGCGAGTACACGGCGGCCGAGATCGAGCGCGTCTGCCGCGTTGCAGGCAAGCTCGCGATGGCGCGGCGCCGCAAAGTCACGTCCGTCGACAAGGCGAACGTGCTCGACACGTCCCGGCTCTGGCGCGACGTGGCCACGCGCGTGTTCCGCACCGAGTTTTCCGAGCTCGCCGTCGAGCACCTGCTCGTCGACGCGGCCGCGATGCATCTTCTGAGCCGCCCGGCCGACTTCGACGTGATGGTCACGGAGAACATGTTCGGCGACATCTTGACCGACGAGGCGTCGATGCTCGCGGGATCGATGGGGCTATTGCCTTCCGCTTCGCTCGGCGACGGCGGCCCCGGCCTCTACGAGCCGATTCACGGCTCGGCGCCCGACATCGCGGGTCAAGGCGTCGCAAATCCGTGCGGCACGATCCTGAGCGCCGCCATGCTGCTCAGGCACAGCTGCGCCGCGGAAGCGGCGGCGAAGGCCGTGGAAGCGGCCGTGGCCGGCGCCCTGCGCTCCGGCGCCCGGACGCGCGACATCGCGGCGCCCGGCTCACGAGACTGGCTCGGCACGAGCGCGTTCACGGACGTCGTCCTGCGCCAGCTGCGGGCGCATTGAGTCAAACCGGAGCTTCTTTGCTTGACCTGCCCCAGTCGGCCGGGCTAACGTATTAGCGCGTTATTACATTAGCGCGATATTTCATTGGTACGACGACGCATTCCATGAAAGCGAATCGAAGCCGATCGGCCCGTAACCGGACCCGCGCGGAGCAAGGGCTCTACCGCGCCATTCTCAGCCTGCGTAACGAGGCCGAATGCGCCCAGTTTTTCGCCGATTTGTGCACGCCGGCCGAGCTCGAGGCGTTCGTCGACCGCTGGGCCGTGGTCAAGCATCTTCAGGACGGCCTGCCCTACCGCAAGATTCACGACTTGACGGGCGTGTCCGTCACGACGATCGGGCGCGTGGCGCGTTTTCTCGTCGCCGGCAACGGCGGCTATCAGACGGCGCTGAAGCGCTTGTCGCCGCTCTAGACACGGAGGTTCGCCATGCGCATGACGACGGACTCGCGAATCAAGATCGCCGTGCAGAAATCCGGCCGCCTCACCGAGCACTCGCTCGAGCTCTTGGTCCGCTGCGGCCTCAGCTATTCGCGCGGTAAAGATCAGCTCATCTGCTACGGCGAGAACATGCCCGTCGACGTGCTGCTCGTGCGCGACGACGACATCCCGCGCCTCGTGCAGGAGGACATCTGCGATCTCGGTATCGTCGGCCTCAACATCATCGAGGAACGGCGGCTCGAATTGCGCGAGCAAGGCGAGACCGAGCTCTTCACGGAGATCGGCCGCCTCGACTTCGGCCAGTGCCGCCTGTCTTTCGGCTTGCCCGCCGGCGTGCCATACGGTGGCCCGGAGTCGCTGCAAGGCAAGCGCATCGCAACGACGTATCCTCGCGTGCTGAAGGATTTCTTGAAGCGGCACGGCGTCGAGGCGCAGGTCGTGGCATTCTCGGGCGCCGTCGAGATCGCGCCGAGCTTGGGCAAGGCCGATCTCATCTGCGACCTCGTCTCGAGCGGGGCGACGTTGCGCGCGCACCAGCTCTACGAGGCCGCAACGATCCTCGAGAGCCGCGCAGCGCTGATTCAGACGCCGAAGGCGCTCACGGGCGACAAAGCCGAGTGGCTACAGCGGCTCTTGCTGCGGATCCAGGGCGTGCTCCAGGTCAAGGAGAGCAAGTACATCATGCTGCACGCGCCGCGCTCGGCGCTGAAGGCGATCACGGCCCTGCTCCCCGGCAGCGAGTCGCCGACGATCATTCCGCTCGAAGGCCGCGACGACAAAGTCGCCGTGCACGCCGTGTGCCGCGAGAACGTCTTCTGGGAAACGCTCGAGCAGCTCAAGAAAGCCGGCGCGAGCTCGATGCTCGTGCTACCCGTCGAGAAGATGCTGTCTTAGGGGTGTCTTAGGGGACTTCTACGATGCAGCTTCGAGACTGGCGGAAAATGTCGCCGGCCGATCGCACGGCGGTGTTGACGCGTCCGGCCCTGGCGAGCGACGCGACGCTCGCTCCGCGCGTCGCCGAGATCGTGGCCAACGTCCGCACCAATGGCGACGCGGCGTTGCGCGAGCTCACGGCCGAGCTCGATCGCGTCGAGCTCGACGAGCTCGAGGTCGGCCCCGAAGAGTTCGCGGCGGCCGAAGCGAGCCTCACCGCGGCGCAACGCTCGGCCATCCATGCCGCGGCCGACAACATCGAGGCGTTTCATCGTCCGCAGCTGCCGCAGGCGTTCACCGTGGAAACCGTTCCCGGCGTCCGCTGCGAGCGCATCGTTCGCCCCGTCGAGCACGTCGGGCTCTATGTTCCCGCAGGCAGCGCGCCGCTGCCATCGACGGCGCTGATGCTCGGCGTGCCGGCGCGCATCGCCGGCTGCAAGACGCGCGTCCTTTGCAGCCCCGTGCAGGCGTCGGGCCGCGTCGACGCGGCCGTGCTCTACGCCGCACGCGTCGCCGGCGTGCAGCGCGTGTTCAAGCTCGGCGGCGCACAAGCGATCGCTGCCATGGCGTACGGCACCAAGAGCGTGCCGAAGGTCGACAAGATCTTCGGCCCCGGCAACACGTGGGTGACGGAAGCAAAGGCGCAAGTCGACCGCGACCCGGCCGGCGCGGCGCGCGACTTCCCGGCCGGCCCGTCGGAGGTCCTCGTCATCGCCGACGAGCGGGCGAACCCCGCATTCGTCGCCGCCGACCTGCTGTCGCAGGCCGAGCACGGCGCCGACTCGCAGGTGCTGCTCGTCACGACGAGCGCGAAGCTCGGCAAGGCCGTCATCGCCGCCGTCGCCGCGCAGAAGGCGCGGCTCAAGCGCAGCGCGATCGTCGACGGCGCGCTCGCGCATTCCTGCGTCATCGTCGTCGGCGATCTCAAGACGGCGTTCGAAATCTCGAACCGTTACGCGCCCGAGCACCTGATCCTGCAGATCGCCGAGCCGCGCGCCTGGCTCGCGAAGGTGCGGGCCGCGGGGTCCGTGTTTCTCGGGCCGTGGACGCCGGAATCGGTCGGCGACTATTGCAGTGGCACGAATCACGTCCTGCCGACTTACGGCTACGCGCGCCGCTACTCGAGCCTCGGCGTGGCCGACTTCGTGCGCTCGATGACCGTGCAGGAGCTCACGTTCGAGGGCCTCCGCGCCATCGGGCCCGTCGCGACGACGCTGGCGGCGCTCGAGGGCCTCGACGCGCACGCGCGCGCCGTCGACGAGCGGCTCGAGGCCGGAGGACGCGCATGAGCTCCGTGCTCGATCTCGCTCGGCCCGAGCTGCGCGCCATCAAGCCGTACGTGCCCGGCACGTACGAGCCGGGCTGCATCCGCCTGAACGCGAACGAGTCGCCGTGGCGCGCGCCGGGGGACACGACGGAACGCGGCTTGAACGTCTATCCGCCGCCGCGGCCGACGGTGCTCGAGGAGAAGCTCGCCGCCTACTACGGCATCGAGCAACGCCAGATCCTCGTCACGCGCGGCAGCAGCGAGGCGATCGACGTACTGATCCGCGGCTTCTGTGCGGCGGGCCGCGACAAGATCTTGGTCTGCCCGCCGACGTTCGACATGTACCGGCTCTACGCCGCGATCCAGAACGCAAGCCTGGTGCGCGTGCCGCTAAACGCGGCGCGAGATTTCGCGCTCGACGTCGACGCCGTGCTCGCGGCGCTCGATCCTGCGGTCAAGATCGTCTTCATCTGCTCGCCGAACAATCCGACCGGCCAATCGATGGCGCGTGCCGACATCGAGCGGCTCTGCCGCGAGACTGCCGGCCGCGCCCTCGTCGTCATCGACGAGGCGTATCACGAGTTCGCGACGCACGGCGATTTCCTCGACTTGCGCAACCGTTACGAGCACGTCGTGCTGCTGCGGACGCTGTCGAAGTTCGTGTCCTTGGCCGGCGTGCGTTGCGGCCTCGTCGTCGCGGCGCCCGAGCTCGTCGAGCTCTTGCAGGTAGTGCTGCCGCCGTATACGTTTCCGACGCCGTCGATCGAGCTCGTCGCGCAGGCGCTGTCGCAGGACTCGCTGCGCGTGTCCGAGGAGCGCGTGCAGGTGCTGAAGCGCGAGCGGGACCGGTTGTCCGCCGCGCTGCGCGACGTGCCGCAGGTCGTCCACGTCTATCCGAGCGACGCGAACTTCATACTCGTGAAGGTCCGCGACGGCCAAGCGTTTCGCGACACGGCGAGGCGCGCCAACATTCTCGTGCGCACGTTCGACGACCCGCTGCTCGCGAACTGCGTGCGGATCACGGTCGGGCGACCCGCCGACAACGACCAGTTAATGCGAGCGGTCTCGGGCGCGGAGCAGGAACGCCATGCGTAAGGTGCTGTTCGTCGATCGCGGCGGGACGCTCGTCGAGAACCGCAAGAGCCTCGCGGACGCCGTCGAGCAGCCGCTCGTCGCGGGCGTGATTCCGGCGCTCTTGAAGATTCAGGCGGCCGGCTTCGAGCTCGTCATCGTCACGAATCAGCCGGGGCTCGGAGGCGCCGATTTTCCACGCGAGGACTTCGACCGCGCGGACCGGCGCCTGCTCGCGCTGTTCGCATCGCAGGGCGTCCGCTTCGCCGCGAATCTGATCTGCCCTCACCTGCCCGAGGCGCACTGCACCTGCCGCAAGCCGGCCATCGGGCTCGTGCGCGACTACGTCGATTTGCGTGCGCTCGACCGCGAGCGCTCGGCCGTGGTCGGCGACCGCGACACCGACGTCGAGCTCGCACGCAACCTCGGCATCCAGGGCTTCAAGCTCGGCGCGCCGGGCACGGAGACGTGGGACGCGATCGCGCACCTGCTCGTCGACCGGCCGCGCACGGCCGTCGTGCACCGGCGCACGAAGGAGACCGACATTCGCGTCGAGGTGGACTTGGACCGCGAGGCCGAGCCGCGCGCGAAAACGGGGCTCGGCTTCTTCGATCACATGCTCGAGCAGCTCGGCAAGCACGGCGGCTTCAAGCTCGACGTGCAGTGCGCGGGCGACCTGCACATCGACGAGCACCACACGGTCGAGGACGTCGCGCTGACGCTCGGCCAGGCACTGAAGCAGGCGCTCGGCGACAAGCGCGGCATTCAGCGCTACGGGTTTCTGCTGCCGATGGACGAGGCGGACGCCGAGGTTTCGATCGATCTCGGCGGGCGCCCGTTTCTCGTCTTCGAGGCGAAATTCGGCCGCGAGCTCGTCGGCGACCTGCCGACCGAGCTCGTGCCGCACTTCTTCCGCTCGCTCGCCGAGACGCTCGGCGCCGCCATCCACGTGCGCGTGCGCGGCGAGAACACGCACCACATGGTCGAGGTCTGCTTCAAGTCCGTCGCGCGCGCGCTGCGCCAGTCCTTGAGGCGCGAAGGCGACGCTCTGCCGACGACGAAGGGCCGGCTATGAAGCCTACGCCCGTGATCATCCCGTCGTGCGGCTCGAACTTGGCGTCGCTCAGGTTCGCGCTCGAGCGGCTCGACGCCGACGCGCCGTTCACGGAGGATCCGGACCGGATCCGTGCCGCGAGCCACGTCATCCTGCCCGGCGTCGGCGCCGCGGCTCCGGGCATGGAGCGCCTTGCGGCCGCCGGGCTCGTCGACTTGATCCCGACGCTGACGCAGCCCGTGCTCGGCATCTGCCTCGGCATGCAGCTCTTGTTCGCGAGCTCGGAAGAAGAAAGAACGCGCTGCCTCGGCGTCATCGACGACGAGGTGCGGCGCTTTCCGCCGAGACCCGACCTCCCCGTGCCGCAGATGGGTTGGAACGTGCTCGAGCCCGTCGGAAACTCCGCGCTCCTCGCCGGCATCCCGAGCGGCGCTCACGCTTACTTCGTGCACAGCTACGCCGCGCCGGTGGGTCCGTATACGCGGGCCGTGACGACCTACGGCGTCGCGTTCTCGGCCGTCGTCGAGCAGGGCAACTTTTTCGGGACCCAGTTTCACCCCGAGCGCTCGTCCCGCGTCGGCTCGCAAATACTTGAAAACTTCCTCAGGATAGGCCTGTAGATCGCTGATAGAGCATGGAATTGTATCCCGCCATCGACTTGCGCGACGGACGCTGCGTTCGCCTTTTCAAGGGCGACTTCGACCAGGAGACGCGCTACGAAGTCGACGCCGTTTCGCTCGCCGTGCGCTACCGCGAGCTCGGCGCGCGGTGGATTCACGTCGTCGACCTCGACGGCGCGAAGCGTGGGGAGCCCGTGAATCTGCCGCTGATCGAGCGCATGCGCGACGCGGCGGGCGTGTCCGTGCAACTCGGCGGAGGCATCCGTACGCGCGCAAGTCTCGAGCAGGCGCTCGAGGTGGCCGAGCGCGCCGTCGTCGGCAGCCTCGCCGTCGGCGAGCCCGAGCTCGTGGCCCGCTGGCTCGCCGAGCTCGGCCCCGAGCGGCTCACGTTGGCGCTCGACGTACGCCTCGCGAGCGACGGCGCGCCGATGATCGCGACGCATGGCTGGACGCGCGCGTCGACGTTGACGATCGCGGCCGCGATCGAACGATTCGCAGCGGCCGGGCTCCGCCACGTGCTCTGCACCGACATCGACCGCGACGGCGCGCTGACGGGCCCGAATGTCGCGCTCTATCGCGACTGCGTCGCGCGCTGGCCCGCCATTCGATTTCAGGCGTCGGGCGGCGTGCGCGACGCGGCTGACTTGGCGGCGCTCGCCGCGGCCGGCGTCGCGGCCACCGTGTCCGGCAAAGCGTTGCTCGAGGGCCGGCTCGAACCCGAGGAGTTGAAGCCATTCTTACGCGGCGCATAATCCCCTGCCTCGACGTGCGCGACGGCGTCGTCGTCAAAGGCGTGCAGTTCCGCGACCACCGCGTCGTCGGCGACATCATGACGCTCGCGGCGCGCTATCGCGACGAAGGCGCCGACGAGCTCGTCTTCTACGACATCACGGCGAGCCCGGACCGGCGCACCGTGGACCGCACCTGGGTGAACCGCATCGCGGCCGTGCTCGACATTCCGTTCTGCGTCGCGGGCGGCATCCGCAGCGTCGAGGACGCCGAGGCCGTGCTGAACCTGGGCGCGGACAAGATCTCCGTGAACTCCCCCGCTCTGGAGCGTCCGGACTTGATCGACGAGCTCGTGCGCCGCTTCGGCTCGCAGTGCGTCGTCATCGGCATCGATACGCTCACGCGCGACGGGGACTATCACGTCTATCAGTACACGGGCGACCCCACGCGCTCGCGCGCAGCCGAGCGGCGCACGCTCGATTGGGTGCGCGAAGCCCAGGATCGCGGCGCAGGCGAGATCGTGCTGAACTGCATGAATCAGGACGGCGTGCGGCAAGGCTACGACGTCGTGCAGCTCGCGGCAGTCCGCGCGATTTGCGGCGTGCCGCTGATCGCATCGGGCGGCGCCGGCGCGCGCGAGCACTTCTTGGACGTGTTCGAACGCGCGCGCGTCGACGGCGCGCTGGCCGCGAGCGTGTTTCATTCGGCCGCCATCGACATCGGCGAGCTGAAACGGTATTTGAAGGATGCGGGCGTCGCAATTCGCCCCGTCGATACAGGAGAACTTTCGTGAGCGGCACTGCGTTCCTCGAAGAGCTCCAACGGATCATCCGGCAACGGCTCGCCGACACCCCCGAAGGCAGCTACACGGCGAAGCTCGCCGCGCAAGGCATGCTGAAAGTCGCGCAGAAGCTCGGCGAGGAAGGCGTGGAGCTCGCGCTCGCGGCCGCGGCGCAAGACCGCGCGCGCGTGACCGCCGAGGCCGCGGACCTCGTCTATCACTTGTTGCTGCTGCTCGCGATGCGCGAGCTCACGCTCGCCGACGTCGTGGCCGAGCTCGAGCAGCGCCATCGGGCCGCCTGATGCGCGAGCCGCTGCCGACCGTTCTGATTCCGGGCCTGCTCTGCACGCCACGGCTCTACGCCGAGCAGCTTCCGGCGCTGTGGCGCTTCGGCCCCGTGATGGTCGCCGATCACACGCGCGACGACAGCATGGGGGGCATCGCCCGGCGCATCCTCGCGGACGCGCCACCCCGCTTTGCCCTCGTCGGCTTGTCCATGGGCGGCTACGTCTCGTTCGAGATCATGCGCCAAACGCCGGAGCGCGTCGCGAAGCTTGCGTTGCTCGACACCACGGCTCGACCGGATGCGCCCGAGCAAACGGAAGCGCGCAAGCGCCAGATCGAGCTGGCCGAAGGCGGCAAGCTCGACGGCATCGCCGCGCTGCTCTTCCCACGTTTCGTGGCCGCGTCGCGCCACGGCGACCGCGCCCTCGAGGCCGTCGTTCGAACGATGGCGAACGACACGGGCGCCGAAGCGTTCGTCCGCCAGCAAACCGCGATCATGAACCGCGTCGACTCGCGGCCCGCGCTCGGCGCGATCGGCTGCCCGACGCTCGTCGTCGTCGGGGAGCAGGATACGCTGACGCCGCCGGACCGCGCTGCCGAGATGGTCGCCGGCATTTCGAATGTGCGTCAGGTCGTCGTGCCGGAGTGCGGCCACCTTTGCACGCTCGAGCGGCCCGAGGCCGTGACGCGAGCGCTCGTCGACTTGTTGGACGCCTAGGAGCCCCGCGGCGAGCCGCGACCGATGGCTCGCGTTCGCTTACCATCTAGCAAGATGCGCCGGGCTCGGCGCGTACGAACAACGGGAGCAAGAGATGCGACGATCGATCTGGACGACAATGGGAATCTTGGCCGCGGCCTCTGCGATCCATGCTGGGGCGGAAACGACCGTCATGGCCGTTCGCATCGGCGCCGACGACGTCGTCGAGCTCGCCAAGTTCTATGACACTGCGTTCGGGCTCAAGGAAATCGACCGCGTCGGGAATCCACCGACGGAAATCATCATGCGCTACGGCGCAACGGTCGCCGAGGCCAAAGCCGGCTCTTCTCCCGAGTTCTTGCTGCAGAAACGCGAGCCCGGTGCCGCCGCGGGCGCGATGATGCACGCGATCTTCCGCGTCTCCGATATCGCCGCCGCCGTGTCCGCAGCTCTGGACGCCGGCGCGCAAATGGACGGCGACGTCGCCACCGTTCCGATCGGCGGCGCGCCGATCAAGATCGCGATGCTGCGCGATCCCGACGGCAACGCAATCGAGCTCATGGAGCTGCCGAAAGACTTGACGCACCTGCCGCACTGACGAGCGGCGGAGCGGGCGCGCGGACGGGCGCGCGGCCGCTTACCGATCGAGGCCGGCGGCCGGACGGCCACACGAGTCATGCGCTATCCGTCCGTGCGGCCGCGCACCCACCGCACGACCTCGGCGAGCTTCGGGCGGTTGCCGCCGCGCAGGATGCCGATCCTGAAGATGCGACCCGCCGACCAAAGCACGGCGAGCGCCGTCACGATCATGAATAGCGTGGCGCCGATCAGCTCGAGCAGCGGCGGATCGGCGGCGGCGCGGTTCATCATGGTGAACGGCGTATAGAGCGGTATCCAGGTCAGAATCGTCGCGAGCGTGCCGTGCGGGTCGCGGTTGATGAAGACCATCGTCGCCAACGGGACGAGCATGATCATCATCATCGGCGCCTGGAGGTTCTGCGCCTCCTTGAGATCGCTGCAGAGGGCGCCGATCGATAGAAAGACGCCGGCCACTAGTGTCCGGTCAAAATCACAGCAGATTCAATTGATTGGTCGCTGGCTCGAGATCGGAAGTGTAAGGCGTGCCCGAGAGTGCCTTGTTTAGAGGCGTTTTCTCGAAGAGCGTGACGGA
>Ga0073934_10002961_pt1 | contig 32940 bp, 33 predicted proteins | sample LarsenN4metaG_FD_76834 | JGI IMG/M metagenome (GOLD analysis project Ga0073934, IMG submission 76834) | Hot spring sediment bacterial and archeal communities from British Columbia, Canada, to study Microbial Dark Matter (Phase II) - Larsen... ...
ACCATCCACCCTCAAAGAAACAGAACAGGAGACTTCCGACCAGCTACCCATCGCCGTGTAGATCGCGGCCATCAGAGCGAGGATGATGCCACCGATTTACACCACTTGACGGGACATGACCCGGTTCTTTAAGAGCGCCATTAACGAGGCGAGCGTCTCGCCACGTTCCTGCCAATCGTCGACAAACTCCTCGCACTCCTGGATCGCCCTGAGGATCTCCCTGTCAGCCAACGTCTTGGCCTCATCGGGCGGCGAGCCTTACCCTTTTGGAGGTAGTTTGCAAAGTAGTGGCTGGAATCGTGGTTTGTCTGGAGGAGCAGGAGCTCGTCGCCTTCAGGCTTGACTAGTAATTCCGCAAGCTCAGTCCCGAGTTTTGTGTCGGCGGCAGTCTTCGCCTTCTTCAGGGCCATCTTGATCGCGTTGAGGAGGAGGATGATCGTCGTGATTCGTTGTTGTCCGTCGACGACTTCCATTACGAAGAACTCATCGGTCCCCAGCACCAGCCTGTCGCGTCGTAGACAAACGATGGCCGCCATGAAGTGGCCTTGTTCCTGCCCTTTCGCATGAACTCGTTCGATGTCTCCGAAGAGATCCTCACGCTGGTGTGTCGTCCAGCTATATGCCCGCTGATACTCGGGGATGCGAAAAAGCCGCCCATCGAATAGTTTCGCGAGCGTCAGATACTGAGGTTGGATAGTGATCATAGGCTGAACCCTTGAATCGACGTTCGAAAACCTACACGCGGAACACCTTCATCACCTCATCCCCGAGGTGATTGATCACCTTCACGGCGATGCGCCCACTCACCGGCTTGTCGAACGGACGCGAGACGTCGCTGTGCAGCGTCTCCCACGCTTCCTGGTCGATCTCTGCCTTCAGCGTCGTCTTGAGGGCGTTGTAGGGGTCGTTCGCGCCGAGGAAGTAGGCGTGGCGGACGAAGAAGCTCTCCTCGTTGTAATCCGTGTCGATGAACCAGCAGGCGATGCCGTTCGGGCCGTCGCTGACGACCTCTCCCGTCTGCGGCTTGAAGACGTCCACGCCTTTGACCTTCACACGCATCTTTCCATCCGGCTCATCGATCAGCTCGATGTCGGGCTCCCCGAAGATGACGAAGAGGTTGCCCTTGCCCGTCGCCTTCAGGTCCTCCGCCATGTGCAGGTCGGCGTTCATGCGCGCCTTCAGGACGGGCAGGGCGCCCAGCTTGTTGAACTCCGTCGTGTGCGCCTCGTAGTTGAACGCGCAGGCGATGAGCACGTCGAAGCCGGCGTCCGCGGCCTCCCGCGCCGCCTCGACCAGGTCGGCGCGCTGCACCGTGCCGAACTCCGGTCCGATGAAGATCGCGGCGCGCTTCTCCTTCTCGCCCTCCATGTAGCGCCCGTCACCGCAGACCAGCTCGCCCGGCCACGGCGTGAGCGCGGTGAAGGTGATGCGGTCCTCCTCGTGCGCCTGCTGGACGCCGGCGAGCTTCAGGTTCTCGAGGATCATCTGCGGGAACGTCTGCTTCGCCGCGTACTCGCCGCGCCCGTCCTGCAGCGTGTCGATCAGGTTGTCGTCCTCATCGACGCCGAGCATCCGGTGCGGGCTGAGGCTCTCGACCGTGAACGGGCCGGCGACGCGCACCTTCCGGTTGTCGACGTACGGCTTGTCGTAGAGGCACTCGAACTCCGCCTTCGCCGCGATCGACGCATCGATCTCCTTCTGGCGGGCGATGCGCGCCTCCCACCACTCGGCGTGCGGTTGCTTCGCCTCATCTGGCCACGACTCATCGGAGTCGCGGGGGATCTCCCACTCCTGCCACTGCTGCTTGAGCGCGGCGTTGAGCTGCTCGCGCAGCGGCTCCAGCGTCTCCTGCCACTTCTCCCAGATGACGTCGATCTCGGCGTTGTTCGCGATCGACTTCAGCGTGATGTGCGGTACGCGCTCGTACACGAAGCCGTGGCGGATGTCGCCGTGCACCGGCTGCGTCGACGGCGCCGTGCGCGTGACCTCCGCTTCCTTCTGCTGGCCCTCCACCGAGTCCTTGAGCAGGTAGTAGGGGTAGCGCGCCCCCATGATGCGCGCCCGCGCGAGCGCAAGCGCCACACGTGAGGTGTCGACGGTGATCCAGCGCCGCCCCCACTGCTCCGCGACGTACGCTGTCGTCCCGGAGCCGCAGGTTGGGTCGAGGACTAGGTCGCCGGGATCGGTGGTCATGAGTACACAGCGTTTCACTGCCTCCGTTGCCGTTTGAACGACGTAAACCTTTGGATCACTGCGGCTTTGGACGCCCCCTACGTCGGTCCACATGTTTGTCCTCGGGTATATCGAGAAATCGTCGAGGAATCTGACATATCGAATAGAGCGACCCTCTTGAATGATCCGACCTGACTTAGCGACGCGATCGAGTCCCAGTACGGTCGTCTTCCAATGCAGTCCCGGGGGCGGGAGCCAACGCTCCCCTCTAAAGGAGAACGATTGCTCCGAGTTTGCCGACACGCCTTGCGACGTCAGCTGATCTGACGTCGCAAGGCGCGTCGGCTCGATCGGCGACCGCTCAAGAGCTGCAATAGTTGACGCCGGGCGATACTTCGATGCACCTTCTTCGCCGGCTTCCTTTTCATCGAACAGATGACGATACTTCGGCGAATCCGATTTCGAGTACCAGAGAAGGTAGTCCGAAACGGAAGAGAGGTAAGAGCCAGAGAACCCCGTCGTTTTCGCGTGGGCGATTAGCGCGACGAACCTCCGCTCCCCCAACACCTCATCCATCAGCGCGCGTACGCGGTGCACATTCTCATCCCCGATCTGCACGAAGATTGAGCCTGACTCGGTCAGCAGGTCACGCGCCACTGTCAGGCGGTCGCGGAGGTACGTGAGGTAGCTGTGGATGCCGTCGCGCCAAGTGTCGCGGAACGCCTTCACCACCTCCGGCTCCCGTGTGACGTGCCCCGGGTTGCCATCCTTCACATCGCGACTCGTCGTTGACCACTGGAAGTTGCTGTTGAACTTGATGCCGTACGGCGGGTCGATGTAGATGCACTGCACCTGCCCGCGCAACCCCTCGCGCTCGGCGAGGCTCGCCATCACCTGCAGTGAGTCGCCCAGGATCATGCGGTTTGACCAGTTCTGCTCGTGCTGGTAGAACTCGGTCTTCTCGACGCCCTCCGGGATGCCATTGAAGTCCGCGAAGAGGTCGAGCTGCTCGCCCTCGCCCGCTCCGTTGACGTTCCGCTTCGACAGCCGCAGCAGGTCGTCGATGAGCGCCTTCGGGTGCACTTTCTCCTGGATGTAGAGCGGCGGCGCGTGGACGACGAGGTCGCTCCAGTCCTGCTCGTCCTTTCCCCGCCAGATGAGCTGCGGGTCGAGGTCCGTGTTGCGCGGGTAGCGCAGCTCGCGCGGCTGCTGCTCCTCCTTCTCCACCATCGACTGATACTCGGCGGTGGGGATGTTCTTCCGCTTGTCACCGTCGTGCGTGAGCGTGAGGATGGTCTTCGACTTCGCCTTCCCCCTGCCATTCTTCGCTGCCGGTTTCGTGCCCGGTTTCTGCGCCATGCCTACCTGCTCCCCGCCATCGTCTCTTCCATCACCGAGTCGATCATCTTGTTGAAGTCGCCCGCGACCCGATCCTTGAAGTCGCTCGCGATGAGGTACACGTCCGTGAACTCGGCGAACGCCCACCGCCCGTACGCTCCGAGATGGTTGACGCCCGGCACCCAGTACGTCTCCATAGTCGACTTCTTCTCTTTCGCGTCCTCGCGCCGGTAGCCCTTGATCTCGACGACGAGGTGGAGCGGATCGTCCAGTCCGTGCCCGTCATCGACGACGACGATGAAGTCCGGGACGTACTTACGCACCTCTCCGCCATAGCGGTACGGCACATCCAGCCCCAGGTTATGGTTCTTCACGTACCGCAGTACTTTCGGATGCGACTCCGCGACGCGGCCGAACTCCGCCTCCCAGTCGCTGTCGAGCACGACCCAGTTGACGTGACACTTCTCCGCGTGCGTCTCCCAGCGGTCCTGCTTGGAGGTGTTGAACCGCACATGCGCGGTCGAGCCGGTCGGGTTGTACGGGTCGAGCAGCGCCTTAATCGGCCGCTCGCCGAGGAACTGGCGCGTGATCGCGGCGGTGATACGCTCGCATGCCATGTCGGCCAGCTCCTGGTACATCAATAGCGCGGGATACGTGTTGCCCTTGCAGATCAGGCAGCTATCGAGCCACTGCTTCGTGATGCGCTTGAGCTGCCCAAAGAGGTGCAGCTTCGGCTCCTCGCCCGGGTCGCGCCATTTCGTGTAGAGGAGCCGCTGCGTCAGGTAGAACACGAGCGTGGACGGACGCATGTCGGCGAGGTGTTCGAGGCTCAGGTCCACCGCCTCGCCGATGATCCCCTGGTTTCGCGTGATCGATGGCCCAACCAGCTCCGGCGTGAGTTCCAGCACCGAATCTTCGTTGAAGCTGGCGGTCAACCGCTCCTCCGGTAGCTCGATCCGATAGCCCTCCACGCGTGGAAAGCGGATCTCAAGATGGTCACGATCGGGGCGCACCGCACGGACCTGAATCGTCTCTCGGGGCGGCTGCGGCGGCGCGATGACGGGCTTCGCAGTGAAGTCGAACGGAACGCCGAAGACATCTGCGTACTCGACGTCGAACAGCCCGTCGTCGTTGAGTTCGTACGACTGCCGGCGCAACGACCGCCCGATCACCTGCTCGCACAGTAGCTGCGTACCGAAGGCACGAATGCCGAGCACGTGCGTCACGGTATTGGCGTCCCATCCCTCAGTGAGCATTGAGACGGACACGACGCATCGGATCTGCTCGCCGAGCTGCCCTGGCTTGCCGACCGTGTTCATGACCTCGCGCAGCAGATCCTGGTCGCTGAGATTCTCTGCCGCGCGCGCATCACCAGTCCGCTCGATGATCTCCCGGCGGAACCGCTCGATCTCGTCGGAGGCCATCGTGCGGAAGTTGTCATCGAGCGCATCGCCGGCCTCGAGCTGTTCGCTGTCGATGAGGAGCGTGTTCGGACGCGCCAAGGGGTTGCCCGTCGTCTCGTCGAAGTTCTGGAACAGCTTCAGGCGTCCGTTTTCGAGGACGGTCGTCCCGTCTTCCTTGGTGCGGTAGTGGCCTGAGACGAAGTCGTAGACCAGCTTCGAGATGGACGTGTTCTGGCAGACGATGATGAAGCAGGGCGGCACCTTGATGCCCTGCTCCTGCCACAGCTCGAACGTCTTCTCGTAGTGTCCATAGAGCGCCTGGAGCGCGGTCTGCAGCCGCGTCGGGAGCTTCAACGGGTCGAGGCCCTCGTTCTTGCCGCGACCCTTCTTCGGCATGTCCTTCCGGATGTTCTCCCAGAGGTTCCGGAACATCGGCATCTCGTTGCCAGGGATGTTCTCGGCGACCGGCACGCGCGGCAGCTTCACGATCCCCGATTCGATCGCGTCCATCAGCGAGAAGTCGCTCATCGTCCACGGGAACAGCGTCCCCTCGGCATAGCCGGAGCCGCGCAGGAAGAACGGCGTCGCCGAGAGGTCGATGACCTTGCTCACGCCGAGCTTGCGGTTGACCGCCTCGATCCCGGAGATCCAGAGACGTGCCGCTTCCTTGTTCCGCTCGGCTTCCTTCCTCTCCTCCCCCTTGAGCTGCTCTTCGTCCTCTTCGCTGGCGCCTTGCTTCTCGCGGTAGCAGTGATGCGCCTCGTCGTTGATGACCAGGATGTTCTTCATGGCCATCAGGTCGGGCATCACGCGCTGGATCATCTGTCCTTCAGTCTCCAGCGTCTGCGGCGCATCGCCGGTGCGCCCTTGGAGCAGCGCCCGCCCACCCTTCGAAATCTCCATCCGCTCACGCAGTTTGAAGGCGTGGAAGTTCGCGATGACGATCTTCGCGCGCATCACGTCTTCCAACATGTCGTTGGGGACGAGTTCTCGCGTCGCGTAGTAGTTGTCGGGGTCATTCGGAAGAAGCACGCGCAGGCGGTCTTTGATCGTCAGCCCGGGGGTGCAGATGAGGAAGCCACGCGTGAAGTGTTTACTTCCTGGCCGGCGAGCCGCGTTGACCGTTTGCCAGGCGATGATCATCGCCATGACTGTCGTCTTTCCTGAACCGGTCGCCAGCTTCAGAGCGAGCCTGACCAGGTCGGGGTGCGCATCTCGATTGACTGTGATCAGATGATCGAGGAGGCGTTTTCCCTGCTGTGACTGTGGCGCGACCTCTGTCAGCCAGATCACGGTCTCGACGGCCTCGATCTGGCAGAAGAACGGTCGGACGTCGCTGAATTCGTGATGGCGCCAGTGCTGCAGCAGGCGGGCCGTCTCGGGCGTCACCTGCCACTGGCTCGGACTGAGCGAGCGCCACCGATCGACCGCCGCCCGAACCTCATTGATGATTGATGTCGGATCGTACTGTTGGGCCTTCGTCGACAGCCCCTTCCCCTCGTCGAACACCATCACTTGCTGAGCGCCACTCGCCTTCCGCTTCTTAGGCTTCGGGATGGGCGTGATGAACTCGGAGCGCCGGCGCATTTCGATGATGCGCTGCGTCGGCTGCCCGCTCGCATCCAACTCCCAGTGACGAGTGGGGATCTCGTACGGGGAGTTCAGGATGGGTCGCTCAAAGAACGGATTCGACATAGGCCTACGTTCCGTCGCCAGGCATGAGGTTGGTGCGGGGGATATTCCTCGTTGCCTTCGTTATGCGGGTATGTTACAGGTTCGCGACACTCGGTCGGAAACTGCCCGAATCCCACTCCCCGGTGGTTGACCGCCCGCACCTCCGTCACGATCGCCCGCTGGCGCGCCAGCGCGCCGGGGAGGTAATTCCCGCAACGGCGGAGCGACTGGAACTCCCGCATCAGCCTGACCGGGAGACCCGATCATCTTGTGCCGAGACGACGGTGCTGGCCTTGTCCGCGATTATGGCCTCTATGAGCGCGGAGAACTCAGGGAACGAGTTGTACTCGGACTTCAATTCTCGCCAGGCTTCGAGTAGCCAACGTCGGCGAAGCGCGGAAAAGATCTCGTTTTGCCAGATCGTCCAAGTCTGCTCGTCGATGACTCCCTTCCGGAAGAGGAAGTACTCCTCTGAGGAGAGATTCAGGTACCGAACGGCGAGAGCGAGCATCTTGTCTCGCTCTTCGGGCGCAAGCTCCTCCAAAGTGAAGCCAGCCGCTCGGCGGCGAGCGTCCATTGGGAGCTCATTCACGATGGCCGTGTACCGTCCGGTGTACTCGGCAAGCGTGCTTGAGCCACAGCTGCCGTCGGATGCCCGCTAGCGTGACGACGAGTGCGCCGGCAGCAACGACAACTGCAGCAACCTGAGCGATACCCACCATTGCTTCGAACGACATGTACTGCTTGATTCTACGATCTCCCTCGTATACGGGCCCCACGTTCGTGTCGGTGTCAAGCCATCAGGCATCTCTGATCGTGGATCCTCGGCGGTTCGCCGCCCGCACCTCCCGCACGATCGCCCGCTGGCGCGCGGCCGCCCCAGGGAGGTACTTCCCGCAGCGGCGGAGCGATTGGAACTCCAGCATGAGCGCTGCCACCTCGCGCTTCGCCGTGAGCCACGGCAGCAGCTGCTCGAGCACGGCGGCGGCCTGGCGCTGGTCGGTCTGCCAGCGCCAGATCTCCTTCCGGCGGTGGTTCGCCCGGACGTTCATCCCGACCCGGCCGATACCGGTGCACTCGACGAGCCGGGCCAGGAGTCCGGTGTCGGTGTTGCAGACCGAGAGCGAGGCCACTTGGTAGCGCTTGCCGCCCGGGTAGGGCTTCGTCCGGATCGTCACCGTCCCCTCGCCGTCGACGATGCCGGCGACCCAGGCCGCCTCGCAAGGCGACATCCGCCTCGCCGTCCACGTCGGGCGGCTCATTGCGGCTCCTCGCCGTCGGGCTCAGGCGCGTCGCGGAGCAGCTCCTCCGCGGCGTCGATGGCGTCCGCAGCCGACAGCGGTCCGGGCCCCGGTTCGCAGAGCGGCGAACGCACGGAGCCGGCATTCGTGAAGCCGCGCTCCCTGAGCGCGTCGCAGAGCATCTGCTGCAGGGGCGCGTCGAACTCGGCCGCGAACGCGAGCCGCAGCGCCTCGTAGACGATCCCTGGTCGACCGTTGCCCTCCTCGGCGACGCCCAGCGCGAGCTTGCGGTCGAGCAGCGCGAGCCGGCAGCCGGTCCAGACGCCGACCATCATCACCTGGACGACGCCGGGCGAGAGCGGCAGCCCGTCCGGGGAAACCGCATGCTTGGCGAGGAAGCCTTCCGCGATGCGCCACGCCTGAGAAGGATCAAATTGCTCATGCGGATGCGCCCTCACGGCTGCACCTCGCGAAAAGTGGCGTTTGTCGAGATGTGTACGTCTGGCGTACTTGGGGAAGACCTCGCACGGCGGCGATGTGTACTTGAGGTGTTGGTCAGATGGACGTCGGCCGAATCTCGAACTGACGCCCCTTGAATCTGGGGATTGCCGCTTTGCTCCCCGCCCCGGCCCTCGCGAGGAACACCATCAGCTGCGCCCAGTCCAGGTTCTTGAAGCGCTTGCCGACGAGCACCGGGTTGAAGGCGTTCGTCCCGATGACGCCGTAGAAGTTGGCGCCCTCGGGCGAGGGCTCCATCTGGAATTGGACGTTGACGTCCACCATGAAGGGCACGTCGTCGTGACAGTCGGGCTGCCACATGTTCGGGACGCGCTGGTTGCCGGCCCAGATCGCCTTCGCCTTCGACGTCCAGACGACGTTGATGCCGGCCTCGTTGAGCTGGTTGAAGAGGTTGCGGATGTAGGCGTTGCGGCCGGCGTACTTGAAGGTGTTGTTCTTGTTCTCCGAGTCGTCGAGCGTGACGATCGTGATGATGTCCGTCGCCAGCGCGCCGCCGTCGACGATGAGGGTCTCGACCTGGCCGGCCTTGGCGAAGGCGAGCGCCTGGGCGATGTCCTGCTCGAACTGCGTCAGCGCCGCGCGCGCCTGCGCGACGGTGATCTCGCGCGAGGCGCCGACCGGCTGGACGACGATGCGGTCACGCAGGATGTCCTCGAGCCCGAGCTCGCCGACGAGCCAGTCCTCGGAGCGGTCGAAGTTGATCAGCGCCGGCTTCGGCGCGGTGAGCGCGAAGCGGGACTTCCCGCTCTTGTCTCCACGCGAACTGACAGACCGCAACTTGACAGCGACGTCAAACTTGACAGCCGGAAGGCCGCGCGTATCACCCAGGAGACACAGGCGACGCCGCCTCCATCGGATGATGGAGCTGAAGCAGACATTCCTGCTCAGGAGGCCATCCGATGGGAAGACGTCCGAACCCGAGGCCGAAGCCCGTGCTGCTGTTTGGTGGGCTGAGCGAGCGCCAATGGCAATTCCCTGCGGCTCCGAGGCTACGACGAGTCCGACGCCGCGACCGCCCGCGCGCTGGGCATAAGTCCGCGCGTCGTGGAGGGATGGAAGAAACAGAGCGCGCTCTTCCGCGCGGCGCTACAAGATCTGGACCGCGGCCCTGAGGGCATGGACATCCCGGAGTTCGCCTCGTTCCTCCAATCGTTCGGAGGGCTCTTCGAGCGGACGAGTCCGGTTGAACAACGTCGCTTCATCACGGAGGTCTTCAACCGGCTGGTGGTGGACGGAGAACAACTCCTCGAGCTGCAGCCGAAGCCGAAATACGCCGGCCTGTTTGTCGCAGATCGGCGCGAGCGGTTCGAGGGAAAGATGTGTGTAATCTGGCTCCCCGGGCAGGACTCGAACCTACAACCCATCGGTTAACAGCCGATTGCTCTACCATTGAGCTACCGGGGAGCGTGCCGGCCAAGAGGTGCTCTGGCGCCCCCAATCCTATCGAATCAAGCGTCGCGCCCTCAAGCGCCCGCGGGCGCCCGGCGCCGCCGCGCAAGGTGGGTGGTTGTGTCCCAGCGGCACGAGATCCTGCGCACCGAAGGCCTGACCAAGCGCTTCGGCCGCGTCACCGCCGTCGCCGACCTCGACCTCTGCGTCTACGAGCGCGAGGTGTTCAGTTTCCTCGGGCCCAATGGCTCCGGCAAGAGCACGACCGTCGGCATGATCCTCGGGCTGATCAGGCCGACGAGCGGCCGCGCCCTTGTGTTCGGCGCTGACATGGCGTCACGGCCGTGGCCTGCGCTCAAGCGCGTCGGCGCGGTGATCGAGTCGCCGGCCTTCTACCCGTATCTCTCTGGCCGCGACAACCTGCGCGTGCTGGCCACCATGCTCGGCGACATCCCCGCGTCGCGCATCGACGAGATGATCGAGCTCGTCGGGCTGGCGGACCGCGCGCGCGATCCGTACAAGACGTACTCGCTCGGGATGAAGCAACGCCTCGGCATCGCATCGACGCTCGTGCGCGACCCCGAACTGGTGATCCTTGACGAGCCGACGAACGGGCTTGACCCCGCCGGCACGCGCGAAGTGCGCGAGCTCATCCCGCGGCTCGCCCGTGAGGGCCGCACGGTGTTCCTGTGCAGCCACCTGCTGCACGAGGTCCAGCAGGTGAGCGACCGCGTGGCGATCGTGAAGAGCGGGCGGCTGATCGCCCAGGGGACCGTCGACGAGCTGCTCGGTCGAGGACATTATCTGCGGCTGCGCGCGCCAGACGACGCCGAGCTGACGCGCGCGCTCGGCGCGATCCCGTGGGTGACGCGCGTGCAGCACGTCGATGGCTACGTGCGGGTCGAAGCGCCGGTCGGCCGTGCGGCGGAGCTGAATCGTACGCTCGCGGCGCAAGGCGTGTATGTGTCCGAGCTGTCGCCGTGGGAGACCGACCTCGAGAACGTGTTCCTCGAGCTCACCGGCGAGGAGGCGCCATGACGCGGCTCGTGGCGGTGGAGTTCTTCAAGCTGCGCAAGCGCATGATGACGTGGGTCGTGTCTGCGCTGCTCGTCGGCCTCGTGATCCTCATGTACTCAATATTGTGGAGCGTCAGCGGGCGCGTCACGACGTTCGGCGAGGAGCAGCAGTTCACCGCCGAGGAGCTGCGGCGCGCGCTCTTCCTGCAGACGGCCGTGCCGTTCTCGTTGCAGGTCGTCGCGCTATTCGGCGCCGTCCTCGCCGTCATTCTCGCTGCGGGCGCCGTGGGCAGCGAATACAGCTGGGGGACGATCCGCGTCGTCGCTACCGCGGCGAGCGGGCGCATGCAGCTCATGCTCGCGAAGCTGATCGTGCTGGCCGCGTTCATCGCCGCCGGCGCGCTGCTCGCGGTGGCCGTCGGCGTCGCCTACAGTTCGATCATCACCTGGGCGAACGGCGGCACCGTTCTCGACTTCGTGACGCGCGCGTTCGTGCGCGACCAGTTCTACGCGTACTGTCGGACGCTGCTGGTGATCGCGCCGTACGTGTCGATGGCGTTCGCCGCCGCCGTCATCGGGCGGTCGACGCTCGCGGGCGTCGGCGCCGGGATCGGCTTCGCGTTCATCGAGCCGCTGGTGTCGGGGCTGATGCGTCTCGCGTCGGACCCCTGGCAGGACATCCCGAACTACCTGCTCAACGCGAACACGCAGGTGGTGCTGCTCGAGAACGACCTCCCCGAGGTAGTCCGCCTCGGCCCATCGAACCGGGAGCTCGCCGAACGCGACCTGAACTCGCCCGAGGTCGCGACTCTGATCCTCGTCGGCTATATCGTCGCGTTCCTGGCGGCGGCCCTCATCACGTACCGCCGGCGCGACATGACCGCAGGCTCGTGAGGCGCGTATCGCCAGACGTGCGCGGCCGCTATACTCCGCCGGATTTCACGGACTGAGGAGGCTTCAAGCGGCATGGCGGTGAAGTGGAGCAAGGTCGCGCCGTACATCGAGGGCGGCTACGCCAGCGAGGGGCGCGTGGAACGGTCGAGCATCGTCGACAAGGCGTACGACGACGCCGCGGACGACGACGTCATCGACGCGCTCGACGGTCTGGGTTCGCGCATCTTCTTCAGCGTGGACGAGGCGAAGCAGTTCCTGGTGTCGCAGGGGCTCGTCGAGGAGTAGGCGCTCAGAGCGCGGAGCGGGAGCTGAAGCTCCGCAGCTACACTATCCCGCCTCCGACGCGGCGGCCGTCGCATCCGGCGGCACCGTATGTGCTTCCGGCTCCATGGGCGCGGCGGCCTCGCTCGTGCGGCGCAGGAACATCGCGATGCCGCCCAGCGTGATCGCGCCGCCGATGAGCTGCAGCGGCCCGAGCGATTCGCCGAGCATCAACCAGGCGGCGATCGACGCGGCGATCGGCACGCCAAGCATGAGCAGCGACGACACAGAGACATCCACGTAGCGGTGCGCCCAGTTGACGACGAACTGGCCGCCCGTCCCCGACACCAGCGCGAACACGAGGATGATCGCGATGTCGCCAGGCTCGAACGCGACGATCTCGCCCGGGTGAGCAAGCGCCACCGGCAGCACGACGAAGGTGGCGATGACGTGGACGGCCGTGATGTAAGGCAGCGGCGCCACGCGCGCGCGTTGCTGCTTGGAGATGAGGAAGTAGCCCGTGTAGGTGAGCACGGCCAGCAGCGCGAGCGCGTCCCCGGCCGGATTCCATTCCGGCGTGCCCGATGAGCCGATGATCACGAGCGTGACGCCAACGATCGCGACGGCGACGGCGGCGATTTCGCGCATGCCGACCCTCTCGCCGAACAGCCGCCCGGCGACGAGCAGCACGATCGCGGGCTGCAGCGCGCCGATGAGGGTCGCGTTCGCGACCGTCGTGAGCTTGATCGCCAGCACGAAGCACAGGAGGTTCAGCCCGAACACGCCGCCCGCCAGCAGCGACCACTTCGCGCCCTCGCGACGGAAGGGCTCGCGCGTGAACCACGAGATCAACACGAGCGCGAGCGCGCCGATCCAGAGGCGGTGCAGCGACAGCGCCGGCCCCGACAGCGACGCCGACTTGAGCAGCGGACTGACGACGCCCCAGAGGACGACGGTGCCCGACAATGCGGCGACGGCGAAGCCGCCCGTCTCGATCGGCTGCTGGGGTGGTCTGCGCATGTGACTCCTGTGGCCTGTTCAGGATAGCGGACGGCCCGCTAGCTCCACCTGAGCAGGAGCTGGTACAGGCGGTACAGCACGCGCGTGGTGTCGAAGACGATGACGTCGGGCCGCTGCGCCAGCCGCGGCTCGACGTGCTCGAAGAGGCGGATCTCGTCGAAGTGGACGTCGTCATCGTCGCCGATCGCGTCGCGCATGCGGCGCAGCTCCGTGTAGGGGATGAACGGGTCGGCACGGTCGTGAATGATGATCATCTCGGCCTCCACGCGGTCGATGCTCGTGCGCGGCGAGAGGTAATCGAGGCGCGCGACGGCGTCCCGTGGCAGCCGGGCGATCAGCGACTCCACGGCCTCGGGGTCTTCGTTTGTCAGGAAGTCGTAGGAGCTGCGGCCGACCGGCGTGAGTGTTGTCAGCTCCTCGGTCTCGACCGGCTCGTCGTCGAGGAACCAGCTGCGCAGCAGCTCGCGGTCACGCGGGCTGTCGACGGCGTCGATGAGTTGATGCGCCATCACGCGCTCGGCGTGCTTGCGCGGCTCCCACTCCTCGTCGACGCCGTCGTACTCGATGTGGTGCGTGGCGATCGCGCCGAACGTCTGCAGCGCGTCGAAGTACCCGCCAAACGAGACGATGAGGTCGACGTCACCGGCGATCCGCGGATCGGCGGCCGCGACGAGCGCGAGCGACCCGCCGACGCTGGCGCCGAAGAAGCCAACCTCCTCGGGATCGACCCGCGGCAGCTTCTGCACGTACTGGAACTCGGCGACGAGCGCGTCGATCTCCTCGGGGACAATCTTTTCGTCATCGAGGCGCTCCGAGAACGGCACGAGGATGACGACGCCTGAGCGCGCGATGTCCTCGGCCACGCGCACGAGGCGCGGCTCGTCGAGGTCCAGCGGCGGCGCGCCCATGGAAAAGACGACGCCCGGGTGGTTGTCGCCCGAGGCCGGCAGGTAGAGGTCGGCCTCGATCGAGCGAGGGCCATTGCGGCTTTCATATTCAATGGTGACGCGCTCGCGGATGGGGGCTTCGGTGAACAGCTCGATCGGCCGCGGGCCTGGAAGCTGCAGCACCATGTCCGGCAGGTAAAACGCCGCTTCGACGGCGACGCGGCCGTGCCGCGTCAGCATCATGAGCGCGGGCAGGGCGGCGAGGACGGCGATGGCGGCGACGAGTGGCCACGAACGGACGATGGCGCGGGGCACGTTCATCTGCTGTGAGTCTACCGGCTGCCCGCTCATGCACGACCGGAGTGCCGCCGCTTGTCGTGCGCGACTGCCGTTCGCGGCAGTAGCGCGGCGACGCGTCAAGGCGGTACGTCTATAATCCGGCGTGTCATCGAAGATGACGTGGATCGACTGGTCGATGGCCGGCCTGATCGTGCTGCTCGGAGTGTTCCAGCTCGTCCTGCTGTCGGGAGTGATACACGGCGAAGACGCGCTCGCCGCGCCGCCGTCGATCGACCCGAGCCTGCTCCCGGAGGGGAACGCCCCCACCGGCTTCGCCCCGTGGCAGCTCGCGCAGCAAGACGACAGCCCGTCGCTGCCGGGACGGTACGTCCGCCCGCGGGGGATCATGCACACGGACGACTGGCCGCTCGACCGGCGCATCCCGTACTGCGAGGAGGGCGAGGTCTCGAATTTCTGCTACGCCTCGAAGCCGCCGACCTCCGGCTTGCATCTCCCCGTACAGCAAAGCGTCGAACTCGACAGCGGCGACGTCATCCGCGTGCCGCCGGCACCCGGCATCTATCAGTTCGACCTGCCGCGCGAGGCCGTGCCGCACATCCAGGAGCACGCCGGCGTCTTCGTCGGCTACGACTGCGAGACGGACGCGTGCCGCAGCGCAGTGAGCGAGCTTCGCAGCGTCGTGGAGCAGGAGCTCGCGCGCGGCGCGCAGGTGGTCATGGCGCGCTTCAGCGACCTCGACGCCGACACGATCGCGCTGGCCGCCTGGACGCGCGTCGACTCGTTCCGAGCCAGCGACTTTGACGCCGAGCGAGTGCGGACGTTCATCCGCGCCCATAGCTGCCGCTACGACCCCGAGGGGTTCTGCGAGTAGGCGGCCCGCCGTGGGCACTCGATTGTGAAGAATTGCCCAATCGAACCTCGTGGGTCAGAATGAACCGATGACGCAGGCAGAGATCCCGCTCGTTGGCGTCCCCGGCTACGGGGAAGCCGAGGCCGCCGACACCGACGTCGAGCAGAACATGCTGCTCACGTCCGTCGACACGATCATGAACTGGGCGCGCAGCTCGTCGCTGTGGCCGACCATGTTCGGCCTTGCCTGCTGCGCGATGGAGATGATCGCGACGGCCACCCCGCGCTACGACATCTCGCGCTTTGGCGCGGAGATCTTCCGTGCGTCTCCGCGGCAGGCGGATCTCATGATCGTGTCCGGCACGTGCACCTGGAAGATGGCGCCGGCCATTCGCCGCATCTGGCTGCAGATGCCGGAACCGAAGTGGGCGATCGCGATGGGCGGCTGCGCGATCATGGGCGGGCCGTTCGCTTATGCCTACAGCGTGCTGCCCGGCGTGAACCTGATCGTCCCCGTTGACGTGTACGTCCCCGGATGCCCCCCGCGGCCCGAGTCGCTGCTCACCGGCCTGATCATGCTGCAGAACAAGATCATGGACGAGAAAGTGACGGGGCAGCGCGAGCGCCCGGAGCCGGACGGCGACTTCAGCCGCTACCTGCCTCCGGACGACCCGATCCGGCGCGAGCTCGAGTCGTTGTTCCCGCCGTACCCGCCGTTCGAGGCGTCCGAGTCCGCGCTCTAGCGCCGGCGAACGTTCCGTTCTCTACGAAAACTTCTTCCGCAACGAGGCGAGCGTCTCCTCCAGCGCTTCCGTCTCGAGCTTGTGCCCGCCCGGCGTCAACTGATCGATGAAGTCGGGAAGCATCGCGGCGATGCCGGACGCTGCCTCGTCGTAGGAGACGCCGGACTTGTCGGCGAGGCGCTGCACCTTGTCTTCGCCGAGCGCCTCCTCGACCTCGTGCGCGGTGAGCGGCTTGTTCGGTCCGGTGGAGACCCAGGAGTCCACCTTGTCGCCCATGCCCTTGTTGCGAAAGCGGTCGAGCACCCCATCGACGCCCCCGAGCGAGCTGTTGTCATCCAGCATGCCGGCGATCGAGTCGACGAGCTTGTTCTTCGTGCCGCCTTTGCGGGTGAGTTTCTCAAGCAGGCTGTTGATTCCCATTCTTTCCACGCTCCAGGCGCAAAGGTTCGTCCACTTCGAGGGTAGCTGGCGGAGAGGCGGCGATGCCGCGGTATCGCGCGTCAGCCGCGCATATATCCCGGTCTACGGTCGATCAGATCCGTAAACGGCGCCGGTTCAGAAGTGGACGTACACCGGCATGCCGATCTCGGCGAAGGCGAAAATCGCCTCCGGCTCAGGCGTGCGGATGCAGCCGTTCGACACGCGCCCGGTCGACGCGTCGACGACGTTGCCTCCGGCGTCCTTCAGGAACGAGTGGAAGCCGTTGTCCTTGTCGGCGTCGAAGCCGACCCAGTGGCTGATGTACGTGTCGAACGGCGCGTCGTAGACGAGCGGTTCGCTCTTGCTGTGGACGTGGAAGAGCCCGGTCTGCGTCGAGAGGTACGCGCCCGTGTCGATCTGCACGCCGACGCCCACCGGTCCGATCTCGCGCAGCACCGTCGTGCCGTCCATCAGGCGCACGACGAAGGTAGTGACGTCCACATCGATCCAGCGGCCTTCCGACGGCGGGCCGGACGGCGGCCGGGGAGTCGGGCTCGGACGTGCCGGCGCCGGCGTCGAGGTTGGCTGAGGCGGCGCTTCCGTGGCCGGCGGTTCCGGCGTGCTGGTGGGCGACGGGCGAGCCTGCTTGCCGACAAGCGGCGCTGACGTCGTCGTGGCGGTGAGCGGCTCGATCGTGACGCCGGAGCCGGAGACGTCAGCGTTGCCGCAGGCGGCGGCAACGAGCGCGAGTGTGATCAGCCCGGCGAGCGCGACGACGGCGGGGAAGCGGAGCGACACGCCCCATGATGGCGACAACGCCGTCGGGCGCGCCAGTCGGCGACATAACGGATGCTAGCCGCCGTGCGGCTCGCGGATCTCGCGCGAGGCGAGGACGACCTCCGCCACGGCTTCGGCGGGCTCGTGCCGGAGCCGCTCGCGCTCCCACGGTATGTACGGCGCGAGGACGCCGCGCACCGGCGCGAACAGCCACGCCGCGAAGAAGCCGGCCGTCGACGCCATGACAATCGTGCCACCCGGGGAGACGCCGCTGTGATAGCCGATGTACAGTCCGGCCACGCTCGCAGCGAGCGCGAGCGCGACAGAAAGCGCCATCATCGGCAGCAGGCGGTCGACGAAGAGCCGTGCGGTCGCGGCAGGCGTGACGAGCAGCGCGATCACGAGGATGTTGCCGACGGCCTTGAACGAGACGACCACCGTGAGCGCCGTGAGGCCCAGCAGCAGCATGTCAAGCGCCAGCACGGGCAGTCCCATGGCGCGCGCGCCCACCGGGTCGAACGCCGCCGCGGCGAAGACGCGCCGCATCGCGACCATCGCGACCATCACCGCGCCGCCGATGACCACCGTGAGCACGACATCGCCCCACGACGCGTTCAACGGGTCGCCGAAGAGGATGTGCTCCAGCTCTTCGCCCTCGATCGTCTCCTCTGAGATGAGAATGACGCCGAGCGCGAACGCGCCGGTGAAGATGACGCCGATCGCGGTGTCGCTGCGGACGCGCGGATTGGCGGTGAGCAGCGCGATGAGAAGCGTCGTGATGATGCCCGCGACGAGCGCGCCGATGAGCAGGTTCGCATCGAGCAGAAACGCGACGACGATGCCGGGGAAGACGGCGTGCGCGAGCGCGTCGCCGAGGAACGCCGTGCCGCGGAGGACGATGAACGTCCCGACGGCGCCGGCGACGATCGCCACGGCGCCGACATCGATAAGGGCGCGCCCGAAGGACGCATCGCCCAGCGGATCGGCGAGCCACTCAATCATGATGCGGGCCCACCTCGCCGCCGTAGTGGTGCAGCTCGTCCGCCGGGATCGGCTCCTTGCGGCGGCGGAAAACGATCATCGAGCCGCCATGGATGTCGGAGTGCGTCGCCTGGAGGACGATCTTGCCGCGGTCGCGCCACTCGTCGAACAGCTCGAGGATGCGGTCATGCGTGGCGGCGTCCACGCCGGCCATGGGCTCGTCGAGCAGAAAGAGGTCCGGGTCCTGCGCGACGGCGCGCGCGATGAAGGTGCGCCGCTGCTGCCCGCCAGAGAGCGAGCCGATCTGCCGGCCCGCCAAATCCGCGATGCCCAGCCGCTCGAGCGCGGCATCGATGGCGGGGGCGTCGCCGTCGCGCGGCGGCGGCCGCAGCCAGCCGCGCACGGCATGCCGGCCCATCGCCACGACCTCCCGGACGGAGATCGGGAACGTCCAGTCGACATCCTCGCGCTGCGGCACGTACGCGATGCGGTCGCGCACGCGCGCGATCGGCGCGCCGAACAAGGTGATCTCGCCCTCCGCGAGCGGGATCAGCCCGGCGACCGCCTTCAGCAGCGTGCTCTTGCCTGAGCCGTTCGGGCCGACGATGCTCACGACCTCGCCGCGCGGGATGTCGGCGCTGACGTCGCGGAACACGACGTCGCGCCCGTAGGCGACCGCGACGCGCCGGAGGACGAGGCACTCCTCGTGCGCGCGCGACCGCTCGCGGTCAGACGCGGGCAGCGTGGTGGTCACGGCCGGTCCTCGCTTCCTTGAGCAGACGGCATGCGTGGCAACGTCCGTACACCTCGAGCCAGTGGCCCTCGATCTCGTAGCGCGTAGCCGAGGCGAGCTGCTCGATCAGCGGCGTGACGTCGCAGTTGGTAAAGTCTTCCACGCGGCCGCAGTCGCGGCAGACGAGGTGATGGTGGTGGCCGCGCGTGCTGAGCCGGTAGTGCAGCGTGCCGTCGTCGATGAGGACGCGGCAGACGATGTTGAGGTCGGTCAGCAGCCGCATCGTGCGGAACACCGTGGCGCGGCCGACACCGCGGGACTGGCGCAGCACGTCGTCGACGGTGAAGTGCGACGGCTGCGCGAGCACGGCGTCGATGACGCGGCGGCGGCTGCCGGTGATGCGGTGGCCGCGCATCTCGAGGCGCTCGATGACGAGGTCGGTGTCGGACAAATGCGGCCTCCCGCTTATTGAGACGTAGTGTCAGCGTAGATGAGACGAGGTCTCAACGCAAGCCGCTTGAGCAGGCCCGTATGCGGGCGGCGTCGGCGCGTTAGCGGAGGTCCTCGCTGGCGAGCACCATCTCGTCGGAGGGGGTGTCCGCATCGGGCGATGGCTCGACCGTGACGGCGAACCCGACGAAGTCGCCCCGGTCCTCGCCTCCGTCCCAGATGCCCTCCATGATCAGGCGCCCACTGCCGCGCTCATCGACCGTGAAGGCGCCGGCGTCGACGGGGGCGTTCTCGTAGACGACCCACATCTTGTACACCTCGCCCTCGTCCGGCTGCGGCAGGCCGCTCACGACGAGCGCGCCGAGCGACTGCGCACGGCTCCAGACGCAGTGCGCGCTCGCGCCCGGCGCCATCGCCGTGCCAGTCAGCTCCGTGCGGCGCGCATCCGGCTGTAGCACGACGTTGATGACGGTGTCCTGGGTCTCGATGATCTCCTGCAGCTCGCGCTGGCGGACGGACACCGCCTCGAACTCCTGCGCCTGCACGGTGGCATCGGCGCTGATCGTGGCGTTCTCATCTTCGAGATCGTTCACGCGGAACTGCATCGCGCCCGCCCACGCGGCTGCCCCCACACCGAGCACGACGAGCGCCGCGACGGCCGCCGGCCACAGCCGCGAGCGGCGCGGCGCGTGGATGTCGACGAGGACGGCGGCGGATGCCATCACGCGGGACTTCAGCGTCGCGCCCGCGGCGCGCATGGGCACCGCGAGCGCGATGCTCGCAGCGGTCTCTCGTGCCTCGTCGGCGAGCGCGCGGCAGTCGTCACAGCTCGCCAGGTGCTCGTCGATGGCGCGCGTCTCGTCGGCGTCGAGCGCGCCGAGCGCCCAGGCGTCGAGCTGTTCGCGTACCGCTTGGCAGTCCATCGTCATCCTTCGTTCCTACCCACCGGCGCGGCGCTCCTGCAGCGCCACCCGCATCTTTTGCATCGCCAGCCGGACGCGCGTCTTGACCGTCCCGAGCGGCTGGCCGAGCTTGTTGGCAATCTCCTGCTGCGTGAGCCCGCCGAAGTACGCAAGCTGGATCGCCAGCTTCTGCTCGGGCGGCAGGCCTTCCATGGCGCGCCGGACGGCGGCGCGTTCCTCGCTGAGCACGGCGGCAAGCGCGGGGTCGTCGCGCTCCGAGTCGCCGGGGAGGACGTCTTCCTCTTCGTCGCCGGAGGGCAGCGCCTCATGCCGCAGCCGTCGCGACTGGCTGCGGCGCTGATCGATCGACCGGTTGCGGGCTACGCTGAGCAACCACGTGACGAACCTCCCTCGGCCCACGTCGAACTGATCGGGGCGCCGCCAGACGCGCAGGAACACGTCCTGCGCGACATCCTCGGCCGCGTACGTGTCGCCCACGATCCGCAGCGACACCGAGTACACGAGGTCGCCGTACCGGTCGTACAGCGCCTCGAACGCGGCGAGGTCCCGGCGGCCCAGCCGGGCCATCAGCTCATCGTCGGGGAGCGACGAGTAGTCCACGCGAAGCCTCCCCGCCCGGGCGGAGGGGCTTGCTCCCCTGCCAGAGGTACGTCCCGGGCGGCCATCGGGATTGCGCGCATCGGCGGAGATGCGGCTACGGTGTGAGGCGATCTTAGCAGTTAGACGGCTTCGGGCTGGAGGCACGCCCCCAACGGGCCTAGCCCTCCGGCCGAATGAGCATGATGGGGGCCACCGCCTGGAGCATGCGGTCGGCGACGCTGCCGAGCGCGGCGCGCGCCAGACCGGAGCGTGCGTGCGTCGTCATCACCACCAGGTCGACCGACTCCTTGTCGACGAAGTCAATCAGGCCTTCCGCCACGGCGCCCCGCACGATGAACGAGTGCGCCTCGACGCCGCTGATCGACTGCTGGTGGCGCTGGAGGTACTTCTTGGCGCCGGCCTCCAGCTCCTGGTCGACCTGCGGGATGTAGGCGTCCGGAAGGCTGTACGGGTACGCCTGCACGGCCCAGCGCACGCCCCGCACCAGACTGATGCGCGCGCCGAACGCGCTCGCGAGCGACGTCGCGACCGGGACCGCCTGCTCCGAGAGCGCGCTCCCGTCGAGCGGCACCATGATGTGCTTGAACGCGATCTCCGCGCCCGACCGCTCGAGCGCGTGCGGGCCGACCGCGACGATCGGCACGGTGGCGTGGCGCAGCAGATGGCCCGCCGTGCTCCCGTACATCCACCGGCCGATGCCCGAGCGCCCGTGCGTGGCCATGACCAGCATGCGCGCGCCCGTCTCACCGACCGCCTGGATGATCTCGTCGGCGGCGTCGCCGGCGCGGATCATGACCTCAGCTTCGACGCCGGGTGGAAGGCCTGACTTCACGCGGTCGAGGTACTCCCCGAAGTATGCCGTCGCCTTCTGCTCGACTTCCATCGCCATCGACGGGAAGTCGGCGCCGAGCTCGCTCTCGGTGCCCTCCCACGCGGTGACGAGCACGAGTTTCGCTCCGAGGCCGCGGGCCAGTGCCGCCGCGTAGGGGACAGCGCCCTCCGCCAGCTCGGAGCCATCGAGCGGTACGACGATCGGGCCTTGTTCGCGCATCTGTGTCTCCTTCAGGCGCGGCCGGCAGCGCCGCCGCTACGCGACCAGCATCGGGCCGGCCGGTCGTTGTGTCGAGTGCCGATGGTCACGAGCGGCCGCGGAAGCGCTCGACGATTGACCAGCCCGCCGGCAGCGCGAGGGATGCCGCCACGAGCTTCGCCAGGTCGCCCGCGATGAACGGCCACAGCCCGTAGTCGAGCGCGGTGTCCCACGAGATCGGGATGCCGACGATGCGGAACTGCTGGTGCAGCCAGATGATGCCCGGGACGTAGAGCACGGCATTGCCGAGCAACATCGGTAGGACGATCCAGCGCGAGCGGTCCCAGCCGCGCTCGGCGAACCAGCCGACGACGTACGCCGCGATGATGAACCCGAAGAGATAGCCGCCCGATGCCGTCGCGATCGCCGAGACGCCGCCGTGACCGCCCGCGAACACCGGCAATCCCATCGCACCCTCGGCGAGGTAGGCGGTGAGCGTCGCCGCGCCCAGACGGCTGCCGAACAGCGCGCCGACGAGGAGCACGGCGAACGTCTGGCCGGTGACCGGCACCGTGCTGAACGAGAATTGGTAGCTGAACTGCGCGCAGACGGCGACGAACCCGCTGCCCGCAAGGATGAGCGCGATGTTGCTGATCCATGAGCTGGGGACGACGCGCGCGGAGAGCGTGTCGGCCCGCAACGTCGAGGCGTTGAGCATGGGACCTCCTGTGTCCGGAAGGGAGCGGATACCGGGCGCATGATTGATGGAAGGCCCGGCTGCGTCAAGTCGATCGCAAGAGAGATATGAGGGCCATGGACATGCAGAAGCCAGCGTCGCGCTTGGCGGGGACGACGCTGGCTTCCGGCGATAGGAGGGATCAGTTGGCGGCTCTCCCCTCCAACAGCATCGGCGCCCCGGGCGGCGATCCGAAGCGCGCCGGCGAGCCGGGAGAGCGTGCCCTGACGATCCGTCGGAATGTGAGACTGCTACAATGCCCGCCGGGTTGGTACCTAGAGAGGCGCTCCGCATCCCCGCATGAACCTCATCCCCGATCCGGAGACGCGCGCCGCCGTCCTCCGGCACCCCGTCTTTCTCGCCGGTCTCGCCGTCGTCGCGCTGCTGGGCATCACCGCCGCCGTCCTCGTCATCATCGACAGCGCCCGCGGTGGCAGCGCCGAGGAGCCGAAGGTCATCGTCGAGCCGAAGACGGCCACGCCCGGCCCCCGGTCGAAGACAGCCGTGGCCATCGGCGTCGTCGGCCGGACGAAGGGCGTGACCTCGGTGCGCTTCGCGCCCGGGAGCAGCCGCGCCGTGCTGGGGACGCTGCCGGCGGGCCGCGACGTCCAGATCGACGGCCGCACGTCGGACTCAGGCTGGCTGCGCATCATCTTCCCGCCGAACAGCGAGCTGCACGGGTGGATCGAGGCGGACGCCGTCGACATTACCGGCGATGTCGAGTCCCTCGTCGTCGCGACGGCCGAGCCCCCGATCTCGGTCGACCTGCCGACCGAGCCTGCGAGCCGCTTTACCCCGGGGATCGAAGAAACGCCGACGGAGACGCCGACGCCGGACGGGTCGCCGACGGTCGGGCCGCCGGACCTCGTCGTCGGCACGACGCCGGTGATCACCGGCGGCCAGCTCTTCGTTACGGTCGTCAACCAGGGCACCGGCGCGGCCACCGGCGATCTCGTGGTGGCGATCTTCAACCCCGACGGCACGCAGCTGCTCGGCGGCGCGACGGTGCCGGGCTTCACGCTCGGTCCGGGGCTGAGCATCGACGTCGGTACCGGCTACCAGGTGACGGAGAGCCAGCAGCTCCTGATCATCGTCGACCCGAACGGCACGATCGAGGAGACGGACAACACGAACAACCAGGTGCTGATCTCGGTGGCGGTGGGAGATGAGCCGCCGCCGGCGCCGCCCGGCGTCGCGCCGCAGATCGCGCCGCAGATCGCGCCGACGCTGACGCCCGTATCGAGCGCGCCCCGGCTTCCCTCTACCGTCCGCCCGTAACGGCGCATGGCGACCGCTGTACTGCGTACAGCGCCGTTGCGGCGCCCGTCGTTCGCTGCGCTACAATGCGGCAACTTCCGCGATTGCAGGCAGGCTAGCGGCCCGGCGTTGGCGGGCGGACGGGCACGGGGATGGCCATCGAGCAACTACGGTCGGACCTGCAACGCAGCCGCGCGCTGCTGTTCGATGCGTTGCGCGGGCTGAGCGAAGAGCAGTTTCGTCACGAGCCCGGCGACGCATGGAACATCGCGACGCATCTCGCGCATTTGTTGCGCTGCGAACGGTTGTGGGCCGAGCGCGCGAGGCGCGCGCTCGATGAGGACGAGCCGTCCGTGCACAGCACGCGCGCCGTGAATGACGACGATCCATCGCTCGCGGCGCGCATGGCGGTGCCGCAGATCCTGCACGGCATGGTCGCAGCGCGCCGCGATCTTGAGCGCGTCCTTGACGACGCAGGCGACGCCGGACTGCACCGCGCGGTCCGCCACGAGCGGCTCGGCCGGATGACCGTCCTCGACATGGCCGTCAAGGTCGCCGGCCATGAGGCCGAGCACGGGCCGGAAGTGGCGCGGCTGGCGCAGATGGCGCCCCAGGCGCGCCCTGTAATCATCCCCCTCAGACCGCGTTCGTAGGAGCAGGCGCACGGCATGAGCGTGGTCGAAGAGATCAAGCAGCGCATCGATGTCGTCGACCTCATCTCGCAGTACGTGGCGCTGAAGCGCGCCGGGCGCGGGTACGTCGCGCTCTGCCCGTTCCACACCGAGAAGACCCCGTCGTTCCACGTCGACCCGCAGCGCCAGACCTGGCATTGCTTCGGGGCGTGTTCGACCGGAGGTGACATCTTCAGCTTCGTGATGAAGAAGGACGGCTGCGACTTCGCCGAGGCGAAGCGCCAGCTCGCCGAGCGCGCCGGCGTCGCGCTCGAAACGCGGCGCGACGCGCAGGGCGACGCCCGCCGGGCGCGGCTCTACGAGCTGAACGAGACGGCGGCGGCTTTCTTCCACGCCGCGCTCACCGCCGAGACGGGCGCGACCGCTCGCGCCTACCTCGAAGAGCGGCGGCTCGCCCCGGAATCGATCGAGCGCTTCCAGATCGGCTACGCGCCGAACAGCTGGGAGGCGCTCATGGAGCATCTGGCTTCGCGCGGATACGGCACGGATGAGATCCTCACGGCGGGGCTCGGTGTCGAAGGGGAGCGCGGGCCGTACGACCGCTTCCGCCACCGTCTGATGTTCCCCATCCGCGACGACCGGGGGCGCGTCGCCGGCTTCGGCGGCCGCCTGCTCCCGGGCGAGGCGCTGGGCTCGGGCGAGCACCAGCCGAAGTACGTGAACACGCCGCAGTCGCCCATCTTCGATAAGGGCTCGATCCTCTACGGGCTCGACATGGCCAAGGACGCCATCCGCAGCGACGGCCGCGCCGTGATCGTCGAGGGCTACATGGACGCGATCGCCGCGCACGAGCACGGTTTCGCGAACGTCGTCGCATCGATGGGGACCGCGCTCACCGAGCGGCAGGTGAGCCTGCTCAAGCGTCACACGAAGTCGCTCGTGCTCGCGCTCGACGAAGACAACGCCGGCATGGAGGCGACGCTGCGCAGCGTCTACGAGATCGTGAACGCGCACGTGTCGTCGCGGCCCGTGCCGAACGCGCGCGGCGTCGTGCGCCAGGAGACGTCGATTGACATCGAGCTGCGCGTGCTCACGCAGCCCACAGGCAAGGATCCGGACGAGATCATCCGCACGCAGCCGGAGCTCTGGGGCACGCTCGTCGACGAGGCCGTCGACGTCATCGAGTACATCTTCGCGGTGACGGAACGGCGCGTCGACCTGTCGACGCCGCGCGGGCAGTCGGCGGCAGCCGCGTCGCTGCTGCCGTGGATCGCCATCATCGGCGACAGGGTGCTGCAGTCTCACTACCTGCAGCGGTTGGCGCGGATGGCGCATGTTGACGAAGGGACATTGCGGCTGGAGCTGCGGCGGCCCGTTCCCCGGCGTTTGTCAAGCAACGCGCCCGCCGAGCCGCAGCCACTACGTTCGCGCGATGTGCGCGATCGCCGCGAAGAGTTTTGTCTGGCTTTGCTTTTCAAGTATCCTGAGCTACGCGCCGAGGGGTTGGGGATGGAACCGGAACTCTTCGGTCACAGCGAGAACAGAGCGCTGTTCGAGACATGGGTCGGTTGGGCGGATAGCGGGGAGCCGTTTGAGAGATCGCTCAGTCCGGACTTGCGTCCACAATACGAGCGCATCATCTCTCTCGCAGTCCCGGCATACGACGACGACTCAGTCATTCGGGCGCTGCACGACAGCGTGCAACGCATCGAAGAACAGCGGCTCCGCACGGCGAAGCGCGCAAGCGCCGACGTGCTCGCCGATCTCGCTGCTCGCGACGGCGCGACGATCGCGGAACGAGCACTCTCCGTGTGGAAGACGGGGAGCGCACTGGAAGACACCGCCGAGGACGAGGCTGATCCCGCCGTGGCCTTCGTCGAGGACATGGAAGCAGGACTAAAGGTCCACCAGCGGCTACTCGATCAGCGACGCAATACCGAGCGCCCCGCCCGGTGAGGTGGTGAATGAGCAGCAAGTTTCGGGATCAGACGTCGACTTCGCTCAACGGAACCGCCACTGACGTGACGGAACCACCGGCCGACGCCGATGGCCCCGAGGTCCTCGCCCGCATCGGCGAGGCCGTGATGGTGCTCAGCCCCAGCCGCAACGGCGCCCTCGCCGGCGACACCTGGATCGAAGGCCCCGATCGCGACGAGGTCGACGAAGAAGACGTCGAGAAGGAAGCCATCCCGCTCGAGGAGCAGGAGGGCATCGACGACCCCGTCCGCATGTACCTCCGCGAGATCGGCAAGGTCTACCTGCTTTCCGGCTCGGACGAGAAGCGCCTCGCCCGCCACATGGAAGAGGCCAAGCACATCGAAGCCATCGAGCGGGTGTGGATGGCCGAGAAGGGACGCCTGCCGTCCGGGCAGGAAATCCTGTTCACGCTGCTCGCTCAGTACCACGAGTGCTCGAAGGCCATCAAGTTCATCTGCAAAGATCTCGGCGTCAAGGCGTCGACCGTGTCGGAGCTGGTGCAGAACGAAATGTGGCGGTCGACCATCGATGCGGAGATGGACTTCGGGCTGGCCGGACGGCTCGCCGAGCACTTGAAGGTCGACCAGATGGAGGCGGAACAGACGATTGTCCGCCTCTCGATCATTACGCACATCCTTCAGCCCGCTCAGATCGCCGCCGTCGCCGCCCACTACGGGGGCGAGAAGTCGCTGGTGCCCCCGCCGTGGGACAGGCTGAACAAGCGCTACAAGGAAGACGAGCAGCTCCGCGCCTTCTACGACGACCTGAAGCGCGAGGGCTATCGCGCCGAGAAGCAGCTCACCGAGGCGAACCTGCGGCTCGTCGTGAGCGTTGCCAAGAAGTACATCGGGCGCGGCATGTCGCTCCTGGATCTCATCCAGGAAGGCAATATCGGCCTCATCCGCGCCGTCGAGAAGTTCGACTACCGCAAAGGGTTCAAGTTCAGCACCTACGCCACCTGGTGGATCCGCCAGGCGATCACGCGCGCCATCGCCGACCAGGCGCGGACCATACGCATCCCTGTGCACATGGTGGAGACGATCAACAAGCTCGTGCGCGTCTCGCGGCGGCTGGTGCAGGAGTACGGCCGCGAGCCGACGAGCGAGGAGATCGCGGCCGGCATGTCGGACCCGAAGCAGGGCCCGCCGTTCACGCCGGAGAAGGTGCGCGAGATCATCAAAGTGTCGCAGGACCCCGTGTCGCTCGAGACGCCGATCGGCGAGGAGGAAGACAGCCATCTCGGCGACTTCCTGCCCGACGAGTCGGCGCTCGCGCCCGCCGAAGCCGCGTCGCATCAGCTGCTGAAGGAGCAGGTGATGGACGTGCTCAACAGCCTGACGACGCGCGAGCGGAAGGTGCTTGAGCTGCGCTTCGGCCTCGAGGACGGGCGCAGCCGCACGCTCGAAGAGGTCGGGCGCGAGTTCGCCGTCACGCGAGAGCGCATCCGCCAGATCGAGGCGAAGGCGCTGCGAAAGCTGCGCCATCCCTCGCGCAGCAAGAAGCTCAAGGACTACCTCGAATAACCATGCCCGTCTACGAGTACTACTGCCCCACGTGCTCCTCGAAGTACGAGCTGCTGCGGCCGATGGACCGCGCCGACAAGCCGGCGACGTGCCCCAACGGCCACCACGGCGGCACGCGCATGCTCTCGGTGTTCGCGGCCGTCTCGAAGGACGCCGGCGGCTCGACCATGCCTGCCGGCGGCTGCGCGTGCGGCGGCGCCGGCTGCGGGTGTCGCGGGCACTAAGCCGGCCGGATCCCGGGCCCGGTTAGTCGCATTCAGTTGATTGCGGGAAGGCGAACGCGGCCTTGATGCTGCGGCTGCGCCCGTGGTCGCGCAGCGCCAGGAACGCCTCGCGGTACTGCGCGAGGTCGTAGCGGTGCGTGATAAGGCGCGAGAGGTCAAGGCCGCGCCGCGCGAGCTTGAAGTAGATCGCCATCGCGTGCGCACGCTCCCCCTCGAACTCCTCGACGCCGAATGCATTTGAGCCAACGACGGTCAGCTCCTTGAAGTAGTGCGGCGTCCACTCGAAGCGGCGCGGCGCCTCGACGCCGCTGATCACGATCGTCCCGCGGGGCGCGGCGATGCGCATCGCCGTCTCGACCGAGCGCGGCGAGCCAACGGTGTCGTAGATCACGCGCGGCCCGCGCATCAGCCAGTCGTTGCCGCTCCACGGCCGCAGCGCCCCCGCTCCGGTGAGCCGCGCGATCGCGTCGACGAGGGCTGCCGGCCCGGCGGGCAGCACCTCGTGCGCGCCGAGATCGCGGGCTGCCTGCGCCTGGTGCGGGTGCCGCGCGACGGCCCAGACCGGCGTGTCCGGATGAAGGTGGCGGAGCATCGCCACCGTCATCAGCCCGAGCGTGCCGCAGCCGTAGACGAGCGCCGGCTCGCGCTCCGCCGGCGGGTTGCGCAGCACGCCGTGCAGTTGCACCGAGAACGGATCCGCGAGGACGGCCTGCTCATCCGTCACGCCCTCGGGCACGGGGATGCACTGCGACTCGTGCGCGGCGAACATCTCGGCGAAGGCGCCGCCGGCGGCCGCGCAATTCCCGAGGTGGATCGACGGCGGGAGCCGGCCCTCCGTGAAGCGCTCGCAGAGCATGTAGTCGCCCGCGCGGCAGTTCGCGCACGGCTCGGTAAACCCGCGCGGCGCGCACGAGAGCCACGGGTTGAGGACGACGCGCTGTCCTTCGCGGAGCGCGCGCACGTCGGGACCGGCGCGCTCGACGACGCCGGTAGCCTCGTGCCCGAGCACGTGCGGGAAGGAGATGAGCGCCGTCAGCGGGTTGTCGCGGTCGCCGCGCAGGTACACCTGCTTCGCGTCGCTGCCGCAGATGCCCGCGAGCTTCGTGCGGACGATCACCCAGTCGCCGGCGGGGAGCTGCGGCCCCGGCACCTCTTCCAGCCGGAACGACGACCACGGGCCGAAGTAGCCGCGCGGCGAGAGCGAACCGGCGATCTTCGTCGCGGCGAGGCGCGGCAGGCTGTAGCGGAAGACGAGCGCGCGCATCGCGCCAGCGTATCAGGCGCAGCGCGTGTAGCCGCACGAGCGGCAGATGAGGCAGCCCTCCGCGAAGACGAGGATCGCCCCGCAGTCGGGGCAGGCCATGCCCGTGCTGGTCGCGCCGTCGCTCGCGGGACGTCGCGCCGAAGACGACTCCGTCGCCGATGCGGCGCGCGCGCTCCGGCCACGCGCATTCTTGCGCGCGCCCTTCTTCTCAGCCGGCGCCGGCAGCGCTGGACGCGGCTCGAGGAAGCGCAGTTCGAGCCAGCGGAAGATGTAGTCGACGAGCGAGGTCGCGATCGGGATCTGCGGGTTCGACGTCATGCCGGCCGGCTCGAAGTGCACGCCGCGGAACTTGTCAACGAGGTTGCGCAATGGGACGCCGTACTGCAGCGCGACGGACGTCAGCATCGCCACCGCGTCCATCAGGCCGCGGATGGTCGAGCCTTCCTTCGAAATATTGACGAAGATCTCGCCCGGCTGGCCTTCCTCGTAGAGGCCCACCGTGACGTAGCCTTCCTGGTCGCCGACGCGGAACTTGTGGGTGATCGACCGGCGCTCGTCCGGCAGGTGGCGGCGGTAGGGCGCGCCGGCCGGGCGCGGCTCCGTCGACGCGGTAGGCGTCGGGTGCGCCGCTGCCTGCGCGATCACGTCGCCGACGGCGAGCGCGAGCCCTGCGGCGACAGCCTCGGCCTGCTCGGGCCCGCGCGCGATCGCGTGCGAGAGCACCTGCTGCTCGCGCGAGCCGTCGCGATAGACCGTGATGCCCTTGCATCCCTCGTTGTAGGCGAGCATGTACGCCCGCTCCACGTCCTCGACGGTGGCGTCCGCGCGGAAGTTGATGGTCTTGCTGACTGCGTTGTCGGTGTGCCGCTGGAATGCCGCCTGCATGCGCACGTGCCACTCCGGGTCGATGTCGTGCGAGGTCACGAAGACGCGCTTCGCCCAGTCGGGCACGTCGTCGCGGTCCTTGAGCGGGGCCCCCCGCGCGAGGAAGTCCACCAGCTCGTCGCTGTAGAAGCCCTCCTGCTCCGCGACGGTGCGGAATGCCTTGTTCACCTCGTTGAGCTGCGTCACCTTCGACGGGTCGTTGCGGTCGAGGTAGTGCTGCCGCACGAACGCGAGCGCGAACGCCGGCTCGATGCCGCCCGAGCAGTCGGCGATGATGCTCAGCGTGCCGGTGGGTGCGACGGTCGTGCGGGTGGCGTTGCGGTAGCGCGGGCCGCCGCGCGGGTCGCCTGAGGCGGGGTCGTAGATGGAGCCATGCCACGCCGGGAAGACGCCGCGTTCGAGCGCGAGCTGCTCCGACGCCCGGTCGGCGTGCTCCTGGATGAACGACATGAGCTTGCCGGCCAGCTCGATCGCCTCCTCCGAGTCGTAGGGGATGCGGAGCCGGAACAGCACGTCGGCCCAGCCCATGACGCCCAGCCCGATCTTGCGCGTCTTCTTCGTCATCTCGTCGATCGCCGGGATCGGATAGCGGTTCTCGTCGATGACGTCGTCGAGGAAACGGACGCACAGCGGGATCGTCTCGGCGAGCGCGTCCCAGTCGAACGTGGCGCTGCCGCTCGAACGCGCGCCGTTGCGCCGCGCGCGCCCTGCCCGCTGCGGCGACGCGCCATCGCGCACGAACGTCGCGAGGTTGATCGACCCGAGGTTGCAGGACTCGTTCGGCAGCAGTGGCTGTTCGCCGCACGGGTTCGTCGCCTCGATGCGGCCGAGCTGCGGCGTCGGGTTATCGCGGTTGACGCGGTCGAGGAAGACGAGGCCGGGGTCGCCGTTGCGCCACGCGTTCTCGACGATCTGACGGAACACGTCGCGCGCGTTCCGCCTGCCGGTAACCTCGCGCGTGCGCGGATTGATCAGGTCGTAGTCCTCGTCACGCTCGACGGCGCGCATGAACGCTTCGGTGACGGCGACGCTGATGTTGAAGTTCTGCAGCGTCGCCATGTCGGACTTGACGTTGATGAACGCCTCGATGTCCGGGTGGTCGACGCTGAGGATGGCCATGTTGGCGCCGCGCCGCGTGCCGCCCTGCTTGATCGATTCAGTCGCCGCGTCAAACACGCGCATGAACGAGACCGGCCCGCTCGCTACGCCACCGCTCGACGCGACGCGATCGCCCGCCGGGCGCAGCCTGCTGAAGGCGAAGCCTGTGCCGCCGCCGCTCTGGTGGATCAGCGCGGTGTTCTTCAGCGTCTCGAAGATCCCCTCCATCGAATCCTCGACCGGAAGGACGAAGCACGCCGAGAGCTGCTGGAGCGGCCGACCCGCGTTGCCCAGCGTCGGCGAGTTTGGGAGGAATCGCAGCGACGTGATCAGGTCGTAGAACTTCGCCTCGTAATCGACGACGACGGCGTCGGCGCGTGAGGACTCGACGTAGGCGGCCTCAGCCTGCGCGATGATGTGGGCGACGCGGCGGAAGAGCTGTTCTGGCGTCTCGATCAGCATGCCGCGCTCGTCCCTGGCCAGGTAGCGCCGTTCGAGGACGACGCGCGCGTTGTCGGAGAGCTGCAGTGCGCCGCGCGGCCGCGCCCGCCTGCGTGAGGGACGCGGCTTCTCGGGCGCCGGCTCCATCTCCGCGGCCGGACGTGCGCGGCGAGCGCGTGCCTTCTTCGCGCCGGCGGTGCTCAGCCAGGCCGGTGGCCTGGGACGATCGTCGCGTGCCACCGGATCATTGTATCCGAACGTCTGTGCGAATGACATCCCGAAAGCGGACACACGCAGCAGCCGGCGCGCCGAGGTGATCGTAAGCGGCGCCTGCGGCAGGATGGGGCGCACATCTGGTTGGGACCATGCACAAGGGGGATCGATTGATCGCGGTTATTGCGAAGCTGACGGTGAACGAGGGCAAGGAAGAGGACTTCAAGGCCGCCGGCGCCGAGATGGTCGCCGCCGTGAAGGCGAACGAAGCCGGCCGGACGCTGTCCTATACGCTCGCTCAGTCGCAGAAGGCGCCGGCCGAGTTCTATTTCCTCGAGCTGTACGCCGATGACGCCGCGCTGGCCGACCACGGGAAGACGCCGCACATGGCCGCGTTCGCGAGCAAGCTCCCCGGCGTCCTCGCGGGCGCGCCGGAGATCATCCGCATGAACCTCGTCGCCTCGACGGCCGTGTAAGCCGGAACATCGTCGGCGCCGGCTCGCCTCAGCGGGCAGGGACGGCCGGCTTGCTGTCGAAGACGGCGGAGTAGGCGCTGTAGATGTGCGCCAGCCCGTGCAGCACGACCATCCGCATCAGCAGTTCGCTGATCGGCACGTTCTCATAGCCGCGGAATGAGACGATGTGGTCGAGCTGTTCCTGCGGCGCCGCGCGCACGAAGTCGATCACGCCGCTGTACGCCGTCGCGATCTCGTCTGTCAGCTCTTGCACCGACTTGTCCTTGCGCTGGCCCACCGTCGCGGCGTTCAGCGCGTCGATGTCGATGCCGGCGCCGGGGTTCGCGCCTTCCGGCGCGTTGGCCAGCCCCGCCACCATCGGCTGCACCATCCCGCCGACCGCGGCGATGTGCGCCAGCGTCTCCTTGTTCCGCCAGCCGTCCATGTCGTGCGCGCGCGCCCAGTCGTCCTCGGAGAAAGCGCCCGCGATGCGACGCGCCTCCTGGATCAGCATCTGCAGGCCGCTCGCGATCTCGTCCTTCGTCGCCATGAGTCCCTCCATCTCGCCCAACCGGCCGCCGATTCTATGACGATACGCCCTTCTGGGCCAGACCC
>Ga0073934_10002962_pt1 | contig 32940 bp, 33 predicted proteins | sample LarsenN4metaG_FD_76834 | JGI IMG/M metagenome (GOLD analysis project Ga0073934, IMG submission 76834) | Hot spring sediment bacterial and archeal communities from British Columbia, Canada, to study Microbial Dark Matter (Phase II) - Larsen... ...
ATTCTGGCTGTCGGGGGCGAACTGAAGAACACGGTTTGCTTGACCAGCGGTCGGCACGCTTTCTTGAGCCAGCACATTGGCGACCTGGAGAACTTGGAGAGCTATCGCTTCTTCGAGGAGGCTCTGCGGCATCTCGAGCGGATTCTGGAAATCGAGCCGCGCATCATCGCCCACGATCTGCACCCGGACTATTTCTCGACTCGGTGGGCACGGGCGCAGAGGGGGGTCGAACTGATCGGTGTGCAGCATCATCATGCGCACATCGCCAGTTGCATGGCGGAGAACCACCTGGAAGGGCGCGTCATCGGCATCGCGCTGGACGGTACCGGCTATGGCACGGACGGCCACATCTGGGGCGGCGAAGTGCTCATAGCCGACTACGCGAACTTCGAGCGCGTCGCCCACCTCGACTATGTCCGCTTGCCTGGCGGCGCGGCCGCCATTCGCGAGCCCTGGCGGATGGCCGTGAGCTATTTGGCCAAGCATTTCGGAGAATCTTTTCTGGACTTGGACATTCCTTTCGTCCGGGGTCTCAATCGCCAGCGCACGCAGGTGCTGCTCCGCCTGATGCAGCGAGAAGTGAACTCGCCGCTTACGTCAAGCTGCGGCCGCTTGTTCGACGCCGTGGCGGCGCTGGTCGGCATTCGCCAAGGCGTGAACTACGAAGCCCAGGCGGCGATTGAGCTGGAAATGGCCATCGGCGATGCCGATGAAGAGAGTGCTTATCCACTGCAACTGAAGGCGGAAGGGACCGGCTGGCTGATCGATACCCGCCCGCTGTTTGAGGCGCTGATCGGTGACCTACGAGAGGGATTACCTGCAGGGGTAATCAGCCAACGGTTCCACAATGGGTTAGTGGAAATTTTTGCGCGCCTGGCCCAACGACTGCGCGAGCGAACCGCCCTGAACCGCGTCTGCGTGAGTGGCGGAACCTTCCAGAACGTTTACCTGACGGAACGCTTGGTGGCGCGGCTGGAGGCAGACAAGTTCACTGTCTTCACCCATTCGGAAGTTCCTGCGGGCGATGGGGGGCTGAGCCTGGGTCAAGCCCTGGTCGCCGCCCACCGTTCGGGAAAGTCTCTCTCGGGCTAGGTCTTGCCGGGGACAATAGAACTCAGGAGCTGACCTCAACGCTCACACGATTCCGGCCCGCCCGCTTGGCTGCCTCCAGCGCGAAGTTGGCCTGCGCCACCAGGTCGGCAATCGAAGGCGCGCCTTCGGAACTGGACACCCCGATGCTGACCGTTACCGTCACTTCCTTTCCTCCGAAGCGGAAGGCGGACTCCTCGATGAGTTTCCGGAGCTTCTCGGCGGTGGTATGGGCCGAGTCGCGGTTGGTTTCCGGCAAGGCCACGATGAATTCCTCGCCCCCGTAGCGCCCCACGATGTCGGTGGCGCGGGTTGTATCCACCAGGAGTCGCGCCACCTGCGCCAGCACCTGGTCGCCGCAGGGAATCCCGTGCGTAGCATTGATCTGCCCGAGATGATCGATGTCAATCAGCAGCACGGAAATCGGCTTCAGGTAGCGCTGGGTGCGCATCAGCTCCAGGCTGAGTCGCTCGAAGAAGTAGCGCCGGGTCGAGACGCTCGTCAGGAAGTCGGTGTTGCGCATCCGCTCCAGACTTTCCGTGAGCTGACGGACATTGATCGCCAGCCGGCGTTTCTCCAGCGCCTTCTCCACCGACACGATCAGCTCGTCCATGTTATGCAAGGGCTTCAGCAGGAAGTCGCTCGCCCCCAGCCGCAGGGCCGCAATCGCGTTCTCAAAGCGCTCCTCTTCCGAGCCGGTCAGGATGATGACCTCGATGGTTTCGTCGAGCGCCTTGACCATTTCCAGCACTTTGATCCCGCTCAGCTTCGGCATGTTGATGTCGGTGATGACCAGGTCGAAGCCCTGCGAGTCGAGCAGTTGCAGACCCCGCACGGGGTCAGACACGCCGGTCACCGAGTGGCCCGCCTTCCCCAGGGCCTTCTCCACCAGCGAGATCAGGAGCTGGTCGTCGTCAATGGCAAGGATATTCGCCTTCATCGGACCGCTGGGACTTCCCCGTGCGTTTTCGGCCGCGAATCTGGGCGCTACTCTATCACGAAGCCGGGCGGCGAGGGAAATTCCTGGAAAACGTTTTGACTTTCGACGATACCTGAGCCTACTATCAGCGGCCAGCAAGCATTCCCAGCGTCCCACGTGAGGGCACGGGCGCGGTGAATTGCAAAGTCAGCGGATGCCCCAACCCCGTTGAAGTGCAACTCGAGGCACAAGAACTCTGCCTGGAGCATTTTGTGGGGGATGTCCAGGACCGCTCCCACCGCTTTGCCCGCCGCCTAACCGAAGAAGAGCTGAGCGAAGCCCTGCAACGGGAAACTTCGCAATTTGTGATCTTCGCCGCCGCCAAGATTGCGGCCATCGGGACCGAAAACCCGCCGCCCTCCCAACTCATGCGGGGAAAACTGCTGAACGCCATGCTGATGCTGGCTGACTTGCGCGAGCGCCTCGACAAGGCCTTTGCCAAAGAAAGCAAGCGGGAGTAAGCGTACGACATCTTGACCCCAGATGACCTCCGCTCCGAAGCTCGTTCAGGGTGAAGCCGCAGAGCGCAGGCTGGCCCTTCGAGTCGCTCCCTGGTGTTCGCTCGCTCAGGATAAACGGAGCGGGTGGGACCTCCTACGCCCTTCGGGCTGCGGAGGTTAGAATTCGTTTGCGCAAAGTGGCAATGCCAGAGCCGCTCTTAAAGTAGGCTTCCAGGCTGCGCGCGATCGCTTCCTCCTTGACTGCCACGTAGGCTTCGAGCGTCAGCGGTCCGCGATTCTTGGTCGCGGTTGAATGACCTTGTCTATGTTCTTGCAACCTGCGTCTCAGGTCGTTGGTGGAGCCGACGTAAAGCTTGGCATCGCGCGCACTCTTAAGAACGTAGACGTACCACATATTCGACCACAGATGCCCTGCCATCCGGAGCCCGCAGGGCGTAGGATGGCGGAGCGGGTGGGATTCGAACCCACGGTGCCCTTTCGGGCACACGGCATTTCCAGTGCCGCCAGTTAAGCCGCTCCTGCACCGCTCCGTGCGAACACAATAACAAACGGGTCGAATCTAGTACAATAGCGGGCTTCATTCTGGGAGGAGCCGATGAGTGTTCGTGCCATGGTAGCGGGCTTGCTAGTGGGGGTGCTGGGGATTGCCACTCTGGCTCTGGCGCTCGCCGGCGAGCACTTCATCTTCAAACAGGTGGGCGCTTTTCTCGCCCAGCATCCGGAGGCATTCCCGGTTCCACCGCTGCGCGCGGCTCTCTGGACGGGGGCGCTGACGCTCTGGGTTGGCTTGCTTCTTGGCCTGCTCTATGAATTGTCGCAGCCAGCGCCGGGCTGGCGTACGGGCGTGCGCTTCGCGCTCGTCTGCTGGCTGGGCTTCGCTTTGCCCTTCCTGCTGCTGACCTATCTCTGGGTGCACACATCCTTGTATCTGCTCGCTACGGCGGCGGCCGGGTATCTGCTGCAATTCGCTTTCGGGAGTCTCCTGCTTGCCCGTATCATCAAGCCCGCGCCGGCTCCCTCTTCGGTCACTGGCGCCCTCTAGACATCCACTTGGGCGCGGACTCCGAGTGGCGTACACTTTGGGGCGGGGAGATTGAACTCCAAGCAACATTAATAAAGGAGAACTACCGTGGGTCTTGCCATCCAACAATATGTTTCCAGCAATCAGGAACGCTTCCTGGGAGAACTGAAGGACTTCCTCCGTATCCCCAGCGTCAGCACGCTGCCCGAGCACCGGCCCGACATCGAGCGCGCCGCGCAGTTCGTTGCCGATGAGTTTCGGCGCATCGGGATGACGCAGGTGGAGATTATCCCCACCGCAGGCCACCCGCTGGTCTATGCCGAATGGCTGGGCGCGCCCGGCAAACCGACCGTTCTTTGCTATGGCCACTACGATGTCCAGCCCGCCGAACCTTTGGACCTATGGAAGAGCCCGCCTTTTGAGCCGGACATCCGCGAGGGCAACATCTATGCTCGCGGCGCGGCGGACGACAAGGGGCAGTTCTTTGCCCACCTGAAGGCCGCCGAAGGCTTCCTCAAGCAAACCGGAAGGCTGCCGATCAATCTCAAGTTCCTCATTGAAGGGGAAGAGGAAGTGGGGGGCAAGAGCATCGAGAAATATGTGCCCGCTCATCGCGAGAAACTGCGCGCCGACGCCGTGCTGGTTTCAGATACGGAGATGTTTGCTCCCGGGCTGCCGAGTTTGGATGTCGGTCTGCGTGGCCTGGTGTATCTCGAGGTGCACGCCCGGGCCGCGAGCCACGACCTGCATTCGGGTCTCTACGGCGGCGCGGCACCCAATCCACTCATCGCTCTGGCCGAAATTATCACTGCCTGCAAGAATCGCGAGGGCAAGATTCTCATCCCGGGCTTCTACCGGCGCGTGAAACAGCCGTCGAAGGCAGAGCTGGCGGCGTGGAAGCGGCTGCCCTTCAATGAAAAGAAGTGGCAGCGAGAGGGAGTGGGCGCGCCGGCATTGACTGGCGAAAAGGGCTATTCGGTGCTGGAGCGCATCTGGGCGCGGCCGACGTTCGAGGTGCACGGTATTGTCGGCGGCTTTGTCGGAGCAGGCGGCAAGACGGTCATCCCGGCCGAAGCAACGGCCAAAGTCTCGATGCGGCTTGTCCCCGATCAGAAACCGGATGAAATCCTCAAGCTCTTCAAAGCGCACCTCAAGAAAGTCACTCCGAAAGGCGTGGAAGTGTCCGTGCAGGTGCTGAGCGAGGCGCCGGCGGTGGTGGTGCCGACGGACAATCCCTACATCGAGGCGGCGGTGGAGACGCTGGCGGAAGTGTTCGGGAAGCGGGCGGTGTTTGTGCGCTCGGGCGGATCGATTCCGGTGGTGACACTGTTTGCCGAGCAACTGAAGACGCCGGTGGTGATGATGGGCTGGGGACTGCCGGACGACAACCTGCACGCGCCCAACGAGAAGCTCAATCTGGGGAATTTCTACAAAGGTATCGAGTGCACCATGCGCTTCTTCGAGCGCGTCGCTGCGTTCTGAAAAACCGGCCTTCCGCACCTAAAACACAGTTTGGGCCCGGCAATTCAAAAGAGTTGCTGTACAAGTGATACACACTTACCGCTTCCACGGAACGGTGGGAATGCACGAATCTCTTATCTTTGGTTTAGAATGAGTCGATGCTCGTTGATGGAAAGTTTGCGAAATGTATTCTTTGCCTGGAGAGACCTGCAGACTCCAGAGAACACATAATTCCTGAGTGCCTTGGAGGAACCTTAGAGGCTGTCATTCTGTGCAAACCATGCAATTCTCAATTCGGTTCGAACTTCGTTAGTCAGCTCAAGAAAGATCCATGCGTGAGAATGACTGTCCATCATCTCAGAGACAAGATTCCTCAGCTCGCGGCCCGAATCGAAGAAGGTCTCCTCTTCACTGCCGAGGCTGCGGATGGCACGACTGTTGACGTTTCTCGGAAGAGGAGGTGGAAAACCAGGGCTACAGAGACCGTCAGGGACACAGAGGACGCGCCTACATACATAGGAAACAAGCTGAAGAAGCGAGGTTTTTCTGAGCCTGAAGTTGAGTCTTGGATCAACCGATTTGCAGCTTGCAGGAACGGCCAGGAACTTCAACTGCCGACTGGCGAGACACTCATCAAGAACGAGGGCATAGTTCAACTTCCGAAACTTACTGAGCCGTTTGTGGACGATCGTGTTGCAGTACTCATTGCTTTTGAGTTCCTCGCCCTGTGTCTCGGAGAGTCCAAACTTGGCGCGGAATTTGACGCGGTTCGTAATTACATTCGAGTCGGAACGAAAACAGACCAAGTACAGGTGCTGAACAAGGGAACGAGGACGCGCCGCTACTTGGCCAGGCACACGGTACGATTCCGGGTGAAAGAAAAAACGCTCACCGTTTTCGTGCAGTTTTTTGAATGGTGTGTCTTCGAAGTCCTGTTTCGCAACATTCTCGTGCCTTCAAAAGAAATCGTTTACATCGAAGACCTTGAGAACAAACGAAGGTTGATAGCGCTTTCGCCGGAAGATGCAATGCAAGGAAATTGGACAGTTCTTTAGGTCGCGCCTACTCCTTGCTATCTACGATCAAAGCTCTCGCTTTAATCGCGGCTAGGTAGAAATCCTCTCTTTCAAGAGCGGTCTCAAGGACGAATTGGCATGCTGATTCCCCGACCGCCGCGCGTAATGGGAAGAGGGCAAAAAGGAGGAGCGCCAAGCCAGACCACCAAGTATGCCAAATGAAAAGGCCCAGCGCGGCGGGGAAAGACAGAAACCAGATCCAGGTCCACAAGAGGTGTGCTGCCCGGTATCGGCGTGGGGCAATTGAAGTGTCCATCATCTGAAGGGCCAGACGACGGTGAACGTGCACCTTGATGGAACCCGCCCTGTACGCTGCCGTAAAATCATTGTGTGTCATGTTGAGGACCAGCCAGTTTGTTCTTCCTGTGCCGTAAATCATAGCTGTTCTGTTGAGGCCAGGAAAGCGGTTGTGGTTACAGATCCCTCGGCGCGAATCCCGAAGTTTCGGGATCGGGGCTCCCCTCGACTTGGCTCGGGGCAAGCAGGCTGACAGGGGGGAGGAGGCGCCGACGGGATGCACCGCGGTACGACGCGATCCGGCGCGATCCGTCGCTATGCAACGCCTTCGGGATCATCCGTGATGAGTACGTTTTCCACCGCCATTCCGTCGGCATCTGGCGCGATGCGTACACGGTGCGGTGCGGGTAGGTGCGGGTTGTCAAGGGGGGGAGCGCGTGCTAGGATGGCTGCGGACTGAGAATCGGATCAGACTTCGGGCTCTGCGCGACCGAGCCTCGCCAACCCCGCCAGGTCCGGAAGGAAGCAACGGTAGCGAGACACCCGGTGTGCTGCAGAGGACCCGAGGTCTGATCCCTCGACTCCAACGAGGCTGCGACTCGCCCGATGGCCTATCAGGTAATCGCCCGCAAGTACCGGCCGCAAACCTTCGACGCTGTCATCGGCCAAGAGCCTATCATCCGCACGCTCAAAAATGCCCTGCAGGAAAACAAACTCGCCCACGCCTACATCTTCTCCGGCATGCGGGGTGTGGGCAAGACCACCACCGCGCGCATCCTGGCCAAAGCCCTGAACTGCGCGCGCGGCCCGAGCGTGGAACCCTGCGGCCAGTGTGACTCCTGCCGCGAAATCGCCGACAGCCGCTCGGTGGACGTCATCGAAATCGACGCTGCTTCCAACCGCGGCATCGATGAGATTCGCGAGCTGCGCGAGAACGTTCGCTACCTTCCCGCCCGCGACCTCTACAAGGTCTTCATCATTGACGAAGCCCATATGCTCACGCCCGAGGCCTTCAACGCTTTGCTGAAAACGCTGGAGGAACCGCCCCCGCGAGTGCTGTTCATTCTGGCTACGACGGAGCCGCAGAAAATTCCCACCACCATCCGCTCCCGCTGCCAGAGCTTCCATTTTCGCAGCATCCCCTTCCCTGATCTCGTCCGTGTGCTCGAGCGCGTCGCCCGCGAGGAATCCCTGCGGGTGGAACCGGACGCCCTGGCGGTCATCGTGCGTGCCGCTGAGGGCAGCTTGCGCGACGCTCTCTCCATCCTCGAGCAAGCTGCTGCCTACTGCGGCGAAGACATCGCGGCTGCTCAGGTGCGCGAGCTGCTCGGGGTGGTCAGCGCGGAGGTGCTCGATGAGCTGATGGAGGCCATCTACGAGCGCTCCCACGAAAAGGTACTGCGTCTCATTGATGGTCTCGTCTGCGAAGGCCACAACTTGCAGCACTTCTGCCGGGAAGCCTTGCGCCATCTCCGCAACCTCCTGGTCTTGCGCATCAGCGGACCGGGCAGTGAGCTGGCGGAAGCTACAGGCCCGGAACGAGAGCGGCTGGCGGCAGTCGCCCAGCGCTTCACGGAAGAAGACTTGCTGCGGTTGTTCCAGATTCTTCTGCGGACAGAAGGTGAACTTCGCTATGCGCCGCAGCCACGCCTGCACCTGGAATTGGGTTTGCTCAAGATGGTGGAAGCGGAACGCCTGGCTTCGCTGGAGCAATTGCTGGCTGAGCTGGGAGGTCGTCCGCAACCCGCCGCGAAAACTGCCGAAAGCAGCCGGCCCGCCGCTCAGAAAGCGCAACTCGCGGCCAATCGGCCGCCACCTCCGATGGAACTGGCAGCCCCTCGGGCAACCGCGAGTCCTTCTCCCCCACCGCTCGCTCGCCTCCCCGGCGAGCAAGTGCAGCGGCTCAAAACCGCCGTCTACGAGCGCTCGAAGTTCTTGGGCTCTTTCGTCGAGCAAGTCCGCGAGTGGGAATGGCAGAACAGCGAGCTGACGCTGTGGTTTTCTCCCGAGAACCGCACCCTGGCACAAATGCTGGACAGCAGGCAACAGGACGTGTTGAGCCGCATTCTGAGCGAAGTGATGGGCGAAAAGGCGCGTGTAACCATCAAACTGGGAAAAAGCCTCGCGCCCGCGCCCTCCGCCCCGAGTATCGAGGAGCGGGCGCGCAATCATCCCGTCGTGCAGGCTCTCTACCAACGCCTGGGCGGCAAGATTCGCGTCGAAGACCTCTCCGGCGGCGGGCCGCCTGATCCCGGCGAAGGAGGCGAATGAAGAGCCTCCCGCAGCTTCTGGGTCACGTGCGCCAGTTGCAGGAAGAGCTTCAGAAGGGTCTGGCGGAAATCGCTGTGGAGGCCTCGGCCGGCGGCGGCATGGTCACGGTAGCGATGAACGGGCAGAAACAGTTGACTCGCGTGCGCATTGACCCCGAGCTGCTGGCCAGCCCCGATCGTGACATGCTCCAGGACCTCGTCCTGGCCGCGGTGAACGAAGCCAGCCGCAAAGTGGACGCCGAGCTTGCCGAGCAAATGAACCGCCTGAGCGGTGGCTTGCCGTTCAGCCTCCCGGGTCTTTTCTAGCTGATGAAGGAACTCGCGCAACCCATCGCCCGCCTGGTAGAAGAACTCAAACGTCTCCCCGGCGTCGGACAGAAAACCGCGCAGCGACTGGCGTTTCATATTCTGCGGCAGACCCCCGAAGAAGCGGAGCGGCTCGCCACCGCCATCCGCGAGGCCAAGCAGAAGGTTCGAGCCTGCAGCGTGTGCAACAACATCACCGATCAGGACCCGTGCGCCTTTTGCAGCTCTCCGACCCGCAATCCGAAAGTGATTTGCGTGGTCGAGGAGCCGCAGAACATCGTCAACATCGAAAGGACGCGTCTGTTTGGCGGGGTGTACCACGTGCTGGGCGGCGCCATCGCACCGCTGCAGGGCATCGGTCCCGAGCAGCTCAAGATCAAGGGACTGCTGGAACGCATCCAGAACGGGGCGATGGAAGAAATCATCATCGCCACCAACCCCAACGCCGAGGGCGAAGCCACGGCGCTCTACCTCTCGAAGCTTCTCAAGCCGCTCGGCATCAAGGTTACACGCATCGCCATGGGGATTCCGGTGGGCAGCGACCTGGAGTACGCCGATGAAGTCACCTTACAACGAGCACTGGAAGGCAGGCGCGAGATCTAGCGGGCGGCCTTGAATCAGCCGTGGGAACTCGCGCGCCCAGGCAGCTACACGCTTCCCTGAGACGACACAACCTGCGGCCTGCCGGTTGCCATGCCGAATCTTGCCTATCTCAGCCTGTGGTTCGAGGACGGCTCTGCTTCCAACCTGACTCACTGCATCGGGCGCATGCTTGAGCTGTTCCCCGTAGCAGAGACGGAACCTGGATTCCGCTCCCTCGTGATTCGCGCTGTCAGTCCAGCGGAGCCGCCTCTCGACGAACGCGACGCTGTCTCGACACCTTCTGAAGTTGGCTCAGCACTGGGTGAGCTTTTCCGAGCGGATTGCGCGGCGGAACTCTGCGCCTATTGGAACCTCTGGACCTACCGCTGGGACGCCACGCGGCTGGAGTGGTGGCAGGCGCCCTCCCCCGTGGAGTTTGTCCTTCAGGGTGAGGAGTATGACGACGGCGCCTTCGCTGAGAACGGCCACCTGTGGCTGACGCTGGGGCTGGAACATCTGTTCACCGGACACGCGGGGATTCTGGCCGGCAGCGGTGCGGAAACCAAGCCTGAGGACTTCACTGCGCGCCCTGAGTATGAACTGGCTCTGGCCCTGCAGGAACCGGAGACTCTCGAGACCTACCGTGCCTACACCCTGGAAAACATCCGCCGGCTGCTGGCGCTCGAGCGCGCCTGGTGGAGCAGCTTGCGGATTCGCCGCCGGCGGCTCTGGTCGGAAGGTGAAGCCGACTTGGAGCGCCGCCTGGAAGGCATCCTCCTCCACTCGCCGACCCAGTAGCCAAGACACCACTCTCCTCTTATAATCTTGTGTTTTGGGGCAGTCCACCAGCCGAACTCGATGACTGACAGCGTCACTCCCTTCCGGCCTCTGGCTCTCTGGCGCCAGTTTCGTCCGCTTCTCCCCTATTTACGCCGCTATCGCGCCTCCCTACTGATCGGCGGCTTCATGCTCCTGCTCACACAATTCGTCTGGATGCTCTTCCCCCGGGTGGTGGGCGCGGCTATCGATACCCTGCAGTCACAGCTCACCCGCGACCGCCTGCTCACCTATGCTCTTCTCCTCATCGTCATCGCCGTTGCCACCGGGTTTTTCCGCTTCTGGATGCGATGGATCCTCATCGGCGTCTCGCGCGACATCGAATACGACCTGCGGAATGACCTCTTCGCCCATCTCTTGCGCCTGAGTGCACGCTTCTACAGCCAGCAACGCGTGGGTGACCTGATGACCCGCGCGACCAGCGACCTCAGCTACGTTCGCATGGTCCTGGGCCCGGGCATTATGTATTCGGCCAATGCCCTCATCGCCTTCCCCATCGCCATCACCTGGATGGTTTATCTGGACTGGCAGCTCACCCTGCTCGTTCTGCTGCCCGTGCCTTTTGTCTCCTATGCCGTCAAGTACTTTGGTGAACGGATCCACGAGCGGTCGGAGCGCATCCAGGCCAAATTTTCCGAACTGACGGCCCGCGTGCAGGAAAACCTGGCAGGGGTACGTCTGCTGCGCGCCTTCTGCCAAGAGGAGGCGGAAGAGCAGGCCTTCGACCGCCTGAACCGTGAATTCATGGCGCAGAACCAAAAACTCATCGTGGTGCAAGGCCTGTTCTGGCCCGCCCTGGAGGTGTTGCTGGGGATTGCCTTCCTGCTTGTCTTGTGGTTCGGCGGCCGCGCGGTTCTGGCCGGGCGCATCACGCTGGGCGCATTCGTGGCGTTCACGCAGTACATGCTGCTGCTGACCTGGCCGATGATCGCGCTGGGCTGGGTCGTCAACCTGTTCGAGCGCGGCGCCGCCTCCATGGGACGGATTCAGCAGCTGCTGGCCACACGGCCGGAGATTGAAGACCGCACACCGGGCGCGGTCCCTGCCCGCATCCAGGGAGGGATCGAATTCCGACATCTGAGCTTCCGCTACAACGGGCTCCCGATTCTGCGCGGCATCAATCTCGTGGTCGAACCGGGTCAAACCGTAGCCATCGTGGGCCCGACGGGTTCAGGCAAGTCCACCCTCGTGGGCCTGCTTCCGCGCCTCTACGACCCGCCTCCCGGCAGCGTCCTCCTGGACGGCGTGCCCATCGAAAACTACCGCCTCGATGCCCTGCGGCGCGCCCTCGGGTTGGTCCCACAGGAAACATTCCTCTTCAGCACCACACTGCGGGAAAACATCGCCTTCGGCGTCGAGGAGGCATCCGAGGAACAGATTCGTGAAGCAGCGACTATTGCCGGCCTGGCGGAAGAGATCGCCAGTTTCCCCCGCGGTCTGGACACCGTGGTCGGCGAGCGCGGCTTGACGCTCTCCGGCGGGCAGAAGCAGCGCACGGCCATCGCCCGCGCTCTCCTCCGCGACCCCCGCATCCTCATTCTCGATGACGCGCTCTCCAGCGTGGACACGGTTACCGAAGAAAAAATCCTGCGGCGGCTCAGTGGCGTGATGCGCGCGCGCACCACGTTCCTCATCTCTCACCGCGTCTCGACCGTTCGCCACGCCGACTTGATTATCGTGCTCAAGGAGGGAGAAATCGTCGAGCGCGGCACGCACGAAGAGCTCATCAGCCGCGGAGGCTATTACTACGACCTCTATCAGAAACAGTTGCTCGAAGAAGAGCTGGAACGCGCATGAGCGAATCCGGATTCCACGAAGAAGAGGTGCTCGGCAAGGCCTACGACAGCCGCCTGATGAAGCGGCTGCTGGGTTACCTGCGCCCCTATCGGCGTGCGGTCGCCCTGGCTGTCGTGCTCATTATTTCCTATTCGGTCTTGCAGGTGGCCGTGCCGCTCTTCTTCAAGATCGCCGTGGATCGCTACCTGGGCGGTTCGGCTGCGGTTGATCCGCTCCTGGCCGGACACTTGTTTGCCCTGGCGCAGCGCCTGCCAACCGACCCCTGGCTGGGACTGAACTTTCTCGCAGTTTTCCTCCTGGCCGTTCTCCTCTCAGCCTTCCTCGTCCAGTACTGGCAGGTCTACACCATGCAAATGACCGGCCAGCAGGTCATGGTTGACCTGCGCATGCAGATTTTCGGCCATCTGCAGCGTCTCTCCATCGCCTTCTTCGACCGCAATCCCGTTGGCCGGCTGGTCACCCGGGTCACCACCGACGTGGACGTTTTGAACGAGATGTTCACTGCCGGGGTGGTGGCCATCTTCGGTGACTTCTTCACGCTCGTCGGCATCGTAGCCGTCATGCTCTACTTGGACTGGAAACTGGCACTGCTCACCTTCTCCGTGCTCCCGTTCATTTTTCTGGTGACGATGGTCTTTCGCAACCGGGTGCGCGACTGCTACCGGCGCATCCGCGTGGCGGTGGCACGGATCAACTCTTTTCTGAACGAACATCTGACCGGCGTCGGCGTTGTTCAGCTGTTCAACCGCGAGCGCCGTGCCACCGCCCAGTTTGACACTATCAATCGTGACCACATGCTCGCCTTCAAGGACGCCATCCTTGCCCATGCCTGGTTCTATCCGGCGGTGGAAATTCTTTCTGCGCTCGCCATCGCCGTCACCATCTGGTACGGCGGCCTGCAGGTTCTCGAGGGACTCGCCCGCGGCGCCGGCGTCACCGCCGGAACCGTGGTCGCGTTCATCCTCTATGCCCAGCGCTTCTTCCGGCCGATCATGGATTTGAGCGAGAAATACAACATCCTGCAGTCGGCGATGGCAAGCGCCGAGCGAGTCTTCAAGCTGCTGGATACGCCCGTCACCATCACCTCACCCCCCAGGCCAAGAGCTCTCGAAGCCGTCCGCGGCCGGATCGAGTTTCAGAACGTCTGGTTCGCCTACCAGAACGACGAATTTGTCCTGCAGGACGTCAGCTTCACCATCGCGCCGGGCCAGATGGTGGCTATCGTCGGCCACACCGGGGCCGGCAAAACCACTCTGACGAACCTGCTGTTTCGCTTCTATGATGTCAGCCGCGGTCAGATCTTGCTGGACGGGATGGATATCCGTGAACTCGACCTCCGCGACCTTCGCCGTAACTTCGGCATTGTGCTCCAGGATCCTTTCCTGTTTTCGGGAACGCTTGCCAGCAACGTGCGCCTGGGGAGCTCGCACATCGAAGACGACGCGGTCGAGGAAGCACTGGAGCACGTCAATCTCAACGGCTTTGTCGCCCAGCTGCCCGACGGACTCCACCATGAAGTGCGGGAACGAGGGGCGACCTTGTCGGTGGGCCAAAAGCAGCTGATTTCCTTCGCCCGTGCCCTCGCCCACAACCCCGGGGTCTTGATCCTGGACGAGGCCACTTCCAGCGTGGACACGCAAACCGAATTTCACATTCGAGCCGCTCTGGAGCAACTCGTCACCGGACGAACCTCGATTGTCATTGCCCACCGCCTCTCCACCGTGCAGCGGGCGGACAAGATCCTGGTGTTCCACAAGGGCCGACTGCGGGAAATGGGTACGCATCAGGAGCTGTTGGCCCAGCGGGGCATCTACTACAAGCTCTATCAGCTCCAGTACCGCGACCAGGAGGTGGCGGTTGCGGATGACTGAGCCTGGCTGCCAGCCTTCCGAATGAGCTCATCCGTGACGGCTCTGATCGTCGCAGGGGAAGCCTCCGGCGATCAGCACGCCGCCGCCCTGGCCGCCCGCGTTTCCCAGCAGAAACCCGTTTCCTGGTTCGGGCTGGGCGGCGATTGCCTGCAAGCCGCCGGTGTCACGCTAGTAGAACATGCCCGCACGGTGAACGTCCTGGGCCTCAGCGAAGTGGTCCGGCATCTCCCCCGCATCTACCGTGTGTTCCGCCACCTTCTTCGCGAGGTGGATCGTCGCCGGCCGCAGCTGGCTGTGCTCGTCAACTTTCCCGACTTCAACCTGCGCCTGGCGCGCCAACTGCATGCGCGCAAGATTCCAGTTGTCTACTTCATCCCACCCCAGGTCTGGGCCTGGCGCTCGGGACGCCTGCGGAGCCTGAAACGCACCGTGCGAAAGGTCCTGTGCATCTTTCCCTTTGAAGAGCACATCTATCAGCGTGCGGGCATCGAAGTGGAGTACGTGGGACATCCGCTGGCGGACCACGCAGTAGCAACCCTGACGTCGCCCGAATTCTCTTCCCGCCACGGACTGGATGCAAAGTGCCACCTCGTGTGCCTGCTGCCAGGGAGCCGCAACCAGGAAGTTATTCGCCATCTACCGACACTGGTATCAGCAGCCCAGCGACTGCACAGACGGCTGCCGGTTCAATTCATCGTGGTTCGCGCCTCCACTGTGGACAGCGGGCTCCTCCACAGCCTGCTGCCCGCCAGCCTCGGTGTGCGCGTCGTGGACGGCCCCGTGTACAATGCCCTGGCCGCCAGCAGCGCCGCCGTAGTGGCCAGCGGCACGGCGACCCTGGAGGCAGCATTGATGGAAACACCGCTGGTCGTCATCTATCGCGTTTCGGCGGCGACCTGGTGGCTGGGTCGGCGGATGGTCCATACGCCCCACTACAGCATGGTCAACATCATCGCCGGCAAGGCTGTGGTTCCGGAGCTGATTCAACAGGATTTCACCCCCCAGCGCGTCGCTGAGGAGGTAGAGGCCCTGATTCAGGACCGCACGCGGCGAGAGGCAATGAAACAAGAGCTGCGATCGCTGCGAGCGGAAATCGGGCGGCCGGGCGCCATCGAGCGAGCCAGCCGCGCTGTTCTCGACTTGCTGGCTCAATCCGCACCGGCTCCAGTGCCGTCGTAGAGGTTCTGTGTCTTCGGTCCTTTGCGTAACACGATATGCCCGGATGACGTGGCTCCCTATCCTGGTGGCTATTGCTCTCTCGGTCGGATCCGAACTGCTCGCCGCCCAAGAGCCCCTTTCTCCCGTTGACACCCAGCACTTCTCGCTGGACGTGGAGATTGCTCCGGACATCCATCAATTGCGCGTGCGCGCCGAGCTTTCCTTGCTGGCCCTGGAACCTGCAGCCGTCTTGCGTTTTACCCTGGATCGAAATCTGAAAGTTTCTCGTGTGCTCGACGCCAGCGGCAAGCCGTTGACCTTTGAGGCAGCGGAAGGCGGCTTGCGGCTTCTTCTCGCTGAGCCTGCCCGCGCGCAGCAACGCATCCAGCTCGTATTCGAGTATGAAGGAGTCTTCGATCCTGCTTTGCGTCCCGAAAGGGGGCCAGTGCTGGTTCGCCTGGTTCCGGGCGGTTCTTATCTGTTACCCGAGGCGCAGTGGTTTCCAGGAACGGGGAACCCTCAGGATCGGGTCACGTGGGAGCTCCGCGTCACCGTGCCGGAAGGCGAAACGGTTCTCGCACCCGGGAAGGCAGCCCCCGTGACTCGCCGGTCCGATGGCCGCCAGCAGTTCACCTTCTCCTCCGACCAGCCCAACGTTTTCGGCTGTCTGGTCGCTGGCAAGTACGAGAAAGTTGAAGCCGCCGCCGACGGCGTACCCATCACCTTTTTCTTCCAAACCATCCCGGCTTCCGTCGCTCCCACGTACGCCGAAACGTTGGGCAAGATTGCCGCCTTCTTCTCTGAGAAGTTCGGCCCGCTGCCGGCCCCGCAACTCCGGCTGGCCGAAGTCCCGCAGGATGAGCTGGAAGCCTATTCGGCTCCCGGCCTCCTTCTCCTTCCCGCGCGCCAGTGGGGAGCGCAGCCGAATTACCGACTGCTCGCGCGCGAGCTGGCCCGGCAATGGTGGGCGTTTGCGGCGGGCCCGGCGACGCCACGCGATGCCTGGCTGGATGCGGGCCTGGCGCGCTACAGCGAAGCGCTGTACGTGGAACAGACGGCTGGCGGACAAGCCTTGCGCCAGGTTCTCGAGGACTTGACGATCGGTGCCCTCATCGAGGAAGCTGCCGCCCCGATCGCCAACGCCGACCAGCTGGCGTTCTTCTCCCCGCAGTTCTTCTCCGTCGTGCGCGACAAAGGCGCCATGGTGGCCCATATGCTTCGCTTCGTCGCCGGCAACGAGGCATTCTTCCGCATCCTAGGCGCTTACTTCGAGCGGTTTGGAAATCGCTCGGCCACGATTGCTGATTTCGAGCGGCTCGCCGAGGACGTCAGCGGGCAGCCCCTCGACTACTTCTTCGGCGAATGGCTTCGCTCCACCGGCGTTCCCGAATTCAAACTCGACTATGTCATCTATCGCACCCAGAAAGGATTTCGCCTGGGCGGTCAGATCCGGCACGAACTGGAAGTCTTCCGCATGCCGCTGGAGATCCGCGTAGAAACGGAAGGGCCTCCGGAAACGGCGCGCATCGAGGTCGCCGGTCCCGTTTCTGACTTCGCCATCGAAACCTTCGGGAAGCCCATTCCCGACCGCATTCAGATTGACCCCAATTGGAACGTCCTCCACTCCACCGATGCGTTGCGCATCCGCGTCGCCATTGCGCGCGGTGAAACGCTCTTCCAGCAGAACAAGTATCTGGAAGCCATCCGCGAATACCAAAAGGCGCTGCAGGTGCGGCGTACGAGCTCGCTGGCGCACTACCGGATGGGAGAGGCGTTTTTCGAGCAGCGCAACTACCAATCGGCGGCCAATTCGTTCCGCGAGGCCATCAACGGCGACAAAGAACCCAAGTGGACGCTGGTGTGGAGCCATATTTTCTTGGGGAAAATTTTTGACCTGACCGGCCAACGGGAGCGGGCGTTGAATGAGTATCGCCGCGCGCTGGAAACGGGGGACGACACCGCCAGTGCCCTAGCCGAGGCCGAAAAATACCTGAACGAGCCCTTCCGACGTCCCGAACGCACCGTGCCGGTGCGTTAGGGCTCACGTCTCACCCAGTCCGGTGAGACGCACCGGCCCCACGCGTTTCCCTTGGACCAGGATTCTGAAAATTTCTCCCATGCCCTCTGGATAAATCAATTGCTTCAGGCGGAGTCGTGCCTGGTAGCGTTCCAGGTCGCTCGCGTGCGGCGCATACAGGTCGGCAAATTCGTTCCCTTTCCCCAGCGCAAGCAGGAACTTGGCCTGGGACGTAAATCCGAGCGGAAGTAACCCCACGTCACGTCCATGCTCTATCAATGCGGAGAAATTCACGTGCGCGGTCAAATCCTGCGCCCCCGGGCAGGCAAGCACGTCCTCGCTCGCGCGGTGCGCGCGGTAGGCAAGTAGTGTCCCTCCCAGGCGGGCCGGACTGTAGAGTTCGGGCGCCAAGTAGCCGTAATCGACTGTCAGCAGGAACCCTCGCTCCAGCTTTGCCGCGACCTGCTCAATCCATCCGAGGGCTGCGAGGTTGATCTCGGCTTGCTGGCCTTTGCGAAGAGGAACTCCGTAGCGCCCTAGATAGTCGGCGAGTGCGGATGTGGAAGGTTCACCTTCTTCCATTACCAGGGCACTCTTGCGCACAGCGACGAAAAGCTCGCGCAAGCCGGTGTCGCGGGCTACGACGCGATGAACGGGCAGCGCATCGACAAACTCGTTCGAATAAACGCAGCCCACGAGCGCATCGGCGTCCACCTCGGCCTTCCATTCCACCGACGTGCTCTGCCGCAACCACCTGGCGCCGCGCTCCCGCCGCGCTGCACTCGACTCAATCAGGAGAAATCGCACACACTTAGCCAGCTCAGGCCTGCTTTCTTCCACCCAACGCATTACCTGTGCTGCCAGTCGGCCATCCCCGGCACCGAACTCGACGAGATGGAATGGCTCGGGCTTTCCCAACACCTCCCACATCTCGGCAAACTGGCGAGCCAGCAGCCGACCAAAAATCGGATGCACTTCCGGGCTGGTGTAGTAATCGTCGGCTCCCTCCGGCACCCGCCGAGTGTAATACCCCCAAGCTGGATGGTAGAGGCACGCCTGCATGAATTCGGCAAAGGTTATCGGCCCCTGGCGCCGAATGCGCTCCACTAGGAGGGAGAGGAGTTCGCTTGACGACTGGCTGGCAGGCATCCAATCAGTACTGCTTCATCTGGGGATTGCGCGTGAAGAGTTCGACGATGTAGTCATGCAGGCAATCGTAAAGCTGCTTCTGGAAGATCCAACTGAACTGCCGGTGATCCAACTCGCTGGGGCGGAGCGAGAACTGATAGGTGTGCACGCCCTCGACCGCCGTGCGAAGCCGGACCAGGATTTCCACATTGTCGCCGGCATCGTGAGCCTCGAACTGAAACAAGGGATGCTCGTACTTGGCCAGCTCGGCCAGCACCTTCTCGAGATGCTCACTCATCGCCGCACCTCGGTCCCCGCACGAGCCAGAAACGCGCGCAGGCGCCGCTCGATCTCATCCCGGGCCGCGCGAAATGCCGTCAACCGTTGTTCTCGGTTTCCCGGGACGGCGGCCGGATCGTCGAGATGCCAGGCCAGCCGCTCGCGTCGCGCGGGCAGCGCCGGACAGGTGGCATCGGCTTCCGCACAAAGCGTGATCACGTAATCCGCCTCTGCCGGAACTTCGGCCAGTGATTTCGATTGCTGTCCGCTGATGTCCACTCCCCGTTCTTCCATCACCTCCACCGCCAGCGGATGGAGGCCGACCGGCGCAGTTCCCGCGCTGAAAACCTCGAAGCGGTCAGCGGCAAGCGCCCGTGCCCAGCCTTCGGCCATCTGGCTGCGCGCCGAATTGCTCGTGCAGACAAACAAGAGTCGGCTCCGCTCGCTCACAGACTTTTCTTCTTCCTCTCCCACACATCTTGAAAAGTTTCCAGTGCGCCCTTGTCGTACAGGACAAAATACACTCTCTCAAGTGATGTCTTCGCTTGGAGGTGTTCGACGGCGACGTCCAGCATGATTTCCGCGCATTCGTGCATCGGAAAGCCCGCAATCCCGGTGCCGACAGCAGGAAAGGCAATTGTTCTGAGTCCTTTCTCTACCGCCCGCTGCAGGCTGTTCTGCGTGGCTTGGCGCAACGACTCCGGCGTTGTTCTTTCCCCCAAGTGCATGCTGGCGGCGTGGATGACGTAGCGCGCCTTGAGCTTCCCGCCGGTGGTAAGGGCGGCTTCCCCGAGCGGCACCGGGCCGTTGCGGTTGCACTCTGCCTGAATCGCCTCGCCCCCTTTACGCCGGATGGCACCGGCCACGCCACCCCCAAGCTGCAAATCCGTGTTGGCGGCGTTCACAATCGCATCCACGTCCATCTCGGTCAGGTCGCCCTGCCGCAGCTCAATCCGATCCGTGACGCTCACCGGCGTCTTCACTCCCCGCGGAACTTTGGCTTTCGCTTTTCCAGGAATGCGGTCATGGCCTCCTTCTTGTCCCGGGTCTCAAACAGAATCGACTGCGCCAGCTTCTCCACGACTAACCCTCCGGCCAGTCCTGTTCGAGCGGCCGTGTTCAGTGCCAACTTGGCCAGCCGCGTCGCCACCGGTCCGCGCGAAAGAATCTTCTCCGCCCACTCTTCCGCCGCTTCCCGCAACTTGGCAGGCGGTACCACCTGGCTCACGAGTCCTAGGCGCGCCGCCTCCTGTGCGTCGAACGTTTGCCCCGCCAGAATCAACTCCTTGGCCTTGCCCCATCCAATGAGACGGGGCAGGCGTTGCGTGCCGCCAGCGGCCGGGATGATTCCCAGAGCGGTTTCGGGAAAGCCGAACTTGGCGGTTTCGCTGGCGATGCGGAGGTCGCAGGCCAGCGTCAGCTCGCAACCTCCTCCGAGGGCATAGCCGTTCACCACTGCGATAACCGGCTGGGGAAGGTTCTCGATGGCATTGAACAGTTCTTGATTGATGGCCTCCAAGCCCTCGCGCCGGCCGCGCTCGCGCAGCTCGCGGATGTCGGCGCCGGCCACAAAGGCTTTGTCCCCCGCGCCGGTCAGCAACACCACGCCCACGTCCCATCGCTTGCCCAGCGTGCGCAGGGCGGCATGAAACTCCTCTACCGTCTCCGCGTTCAACGCATTGCGGACTTGCGGCCGGTTCACGGTGATCCAGGCGCGACCGTTCTCTGCCTTCACCACAATGTTCTTGTAGTTGGCCATCAGCATCTCCCGTCCGGATTCTACCGCCGGGCGCTGCTCTTATCGAGGAAAGAGTCCGGCTGCGTTTTCGTAGAGGATTTTGCGCATTGCGGCATCGCTCAAGGGAAGCTGACAGAAGCGATCGAGATTCGTGCGCATGCCCGGCACCATCGGCCCCGGCCAATCCGACCCCCAGAGCACCTTATCGGCCAGAGTTTCAAGTGCGGGGAAATACTCGAGCAGCTTCCGCGGGGGGATGCTCGAAATGTCCATGTAGACGTTCGGATGGCGGCGAATCAGGAACACCGCATTCGCCATCCAGAGCGGCCGGCCGCCGTGGGCGACGATGATGCGGAGGCGCGGGAAGTCAACTGCCACATCGTCAACATAGATCGGGTCGGCGTAGATATTCCGCGCCCCCTCGAAGATCGAAGTGCCGGTGTGGATCATCACCACCAATCCTGCTTCTTCGGCTTTGCGATAAATCATCTCCAGACCCTTCAGGCCGTGGCGGTACTGATTGGGATAGACGTGCTGATGGGGAGGATGAATTTTCAGCCCCGGAAGACGCAGCTTCTCCGTCAGCCGGTCCATCTCGGCGGCGAGCCCTTTCTTCTGCCACGGGTCTGCAGATCCAAAGGCAATCAGCCGGTCGGGGAACGCCCTGCAGTAGCCTGCGACCCAGTCGTTCACCTTATTCGTAAATCCCATCACCTGCGGGCTCACGTAGTTGATGATCCCCGCGCGCTCAATCCGCTCGCGGTCCATCAGGGCCACGAACTTCGCGGGGTCCCGCACGAGCTCCTGCAACTCGTCGAAGTTTTCCTGCGTGCGCCGGAAAGTTTCGTAGGCCGGGGGCTTCAGCATCTCCCACGGCTGCATATGGACGTGGATATCAATGACGGGTTGCATCAGGTGTGGTGACCGTTCTCGTGCCAGAGTGCGCGCAGGGCGTGTCGGGTGAGGACACAGAGTGCTTCGCGGCGATACTCAGGAGTGGAGACACTCGTTTTCAGCGGTTTGCCCGTGCGGATGACCGCATGCGCAACTGCCTCCACCAACTCAGACGAATAGCGTTGGCCCGCCAGGAGCTCACTGGCCTCCGTCACCCGCAGGGGCGCTGGATTCACCGCCGTCAAGGCAATCCGCGCGTCTTCGCAGACACCATCCGCGCACTTCATCGCTAGGGCCACGCCTGCCAGCGGATAATCAATCGAGTTTCGGATGCGCAGCTTCTGGTAGCTGCCCCGATAGCCTGCCGTTCGCACAGGCACAAGAACCGCGGTCAGGATTTCGTCTGGCGCCAAGTTGATCCGATCCATCCCATCCTGCTTGTAAAAGTGCACGAGGGGCAGACGGCGCCCGCCGCGCGGGCTGGCGATTTCGATCTCGGCGTCCAGCGTGAGGAGGGCGGCGGCGGTGTCCCCCGACCACACCGCCCAGCAGCGCTGGCCCCCGGGTGCCACATGGCACACCGCACCGTCTTTCTTCAGGCAAAAACCGCAGGCCTGGCGCCAGAAGTGCGACTGGTTGTACCAGAGACACCGCGTCTCCAGGCAGAGATTGCCGCCCAGCGTTCCCATGTTGCGCAGTGGAGGGCTGGCAACACTGGCGGCAGCCTGTGCGAGCACGGGGTAGTGCTCGCCCACAAGAGATGAGTCCGCGATGGTGGACATGGTCGCCAGCGCTCCGATGCGGAGTCCACGCTGGGTGTCAAACTCTAGTCCGGCGAGCTCTCGCAAACCCTTCAAGTCGACGAGCACACGTGGCGCAAAAAGATTCTGGCGCAAGTTCGGGATCACATCCGTGCCGCCGGCGACCAACATGGCCTGGGGGCCGTGCAACACGAGCAGATCGAGAGCTTGTTCGAGGCGGCGCGGGCGCGCAACGGAAAATGCCGGCAGGCTCATCGCGTGTCTCCGTGGGTGTTGCCACCGGCCTGCTTCTCTTTTTCCCGCAGCGCCCGCAGGACTTTTTCCGGGGTGATGGGGAGCGACGTAATGCGCACACCGACGGCGTCGTAGATGGCATTGGCCACAGCCGGGATGACCGCCGCAAGCGAGCCTTCCCCCGCTTCCTTGGCGCCGTACGGCCCCTCGGGATCGATGCTCTCCACCAGGATAGTATCGATCTCGGGCGATTCCAGTGTGCTCGGGCTCTTATATTCGAGCAGGGAGGGATTCATCAGCCGGCCGCGATTCCAGATCATTTCTTCCTGCAAGGCCTGCCCCAAGCCCATCGAAATAGATCCCTGAATCTGACCTTCCACGGTCATGGGATTGATGGCGCGGCCACAGTCGTGGGCGACGGTCACGCGCTCGACTTTCACCTGCCCGGTTTCGACGTCCACGGTGACTTCGGCCACCTGGGCGCTGTAGCTATAGGAGGGAGAAGGCCCGACCCCGGCCCCTTTGTACTTTCCCCCGCGCGCTTCCTCGGGCGGCGCATAACTTCCCTCGACGGTCAAGCTGCCCTTGCCACTGAGCAGCAGCGCAACAGCATCCTCGAACCGAATGCTCCGCTGCGAGTCTCCTTCGAGAAAAATCTTCTCCTCGCGGGCCCGGAGTGATTCTGCGGGAACATCCCAGAGACGCGCCACCGCGTCGAAGACTTGCTTTTTCAGTTTGCGCGCTGCTTCCACGCAGGCATTGCCCGCCATGAACGTGACGCGGCTGGAATAGCTGCCCAAGTCGACAGGTGTCTGGGCCGTGTCGGCCGCCACCAAGCGGATTCGCCCGACTCCGACGCCCAGTTCTTCCGCCACAACCTGCACCTGCACGGTATCGGAGCCCTGGCCGATTTCAGCCGCACCCGTGTAGAGATGGACGCTCCCATCGGCCTGCAATTCCAGTCGCACGGTCGTATGCGGCAGCGTCGAGCGGATAATCGAATTCGCGGCGCCCGAGACGTAGTGGCTGCCAGCAATTCCAATTCCGCGCCCGTAAGGTAGCTTCCCCTTCTTCTCCTGCCACCCGGAGCGCTGCACAACGCGTCGCAGGCATTCGGGATAGCCGTAGCTCGTGACTCGCAACTCGTTGACCGTCACACAGGGCGGTTGCAGCAGGTTGCGAAAGCGGAGTTCGGCCGGATCCATTCCAATCTCGTGGGCGAGGATGTCGAGGTGCGATTCGAAGGCGAAGCGCACGTTCACCGTGCCGTGGCCGCGCATCGCACCGCAGGCCGGTTTGTTGGTCAGGACGCGGTAGCCGTCGAACTTTATGTTGCGGATGTCATACATTGCGCCCAGGAGCTGGCCGCTGTAGAGGATGGTGACCGGGCCGTAGCCGCAATAGGCTCCGCCGTCCTGGATCATGCGCGCCTGCACGGCGGTGATCTTGCCTTCGCGCGTCACTCCTGTTTTCAATTCGATGATCTGGATGGGGCGGCCCCGATGGGCGTAGAAGACCTCCTCCCGCGTGTAGGTGATCTTCACGGGCCGGCCGGCCTTGCGCGAAAGCACGGCTGCCTGTACTTCAAGCGGAACCACTTCGCTCTTCCCGCCAAAGCCGCCTCCGATCAGGGGCTTGATGACGCGAACCTTTTCCATCGGCAGCTCGAGGACGTTGGCCAGGGTGCGCTGCAAGTAGTAGGGCACCTGTGTCGAGGACCAGGCGGTGATTTGACCGTCCCGGAAGTCGGCGAGTGTCGCGTGCGGCTCCATCGCCGCGTGCGTCACTTCCGCACAGTAGAACGTGTCCTGCCGAATACGGTCTGCCTGCGCAAATCCCTCGTCCACATTCCCGAAGTGATGGTGATACTCCTTCTCGATGTTCCGGGGCTTATCGTCGTGGATGAAATGCTGCTCGGCCTGCATAGAAGCAATCGGGTCGAAACAGGCGGGCAGGAGCTCATAGTCCACGGCGATGAGCTCCAGTGCTTTCTCTGCGATGTCCTCGGACTCAGCAGCCACGCCGGCCACGCTGTCGCCAATGTAGCGCACCTTGTCGAGCGCAAAAGCTGTCTCATCGTGCCCGATCGGCAAGATCCCGTACTTGTTGGGAAACTCCGAGCCCGTTACGACCGCCACGACGCCGGGTAACACTTCGGCCCTGGAGGTGTCAATGCGGCGGATGCGCGCGTGGGGATGCAGGCTGCGGAGGATCTTGCCCACGAGCATTCCGGGCAGCGTCAGGTCGTCGGCGTAGAGGCCGCGGCCGGTCACCTTCGCGGGACCGTCCACCATCGGCAGTCGCTTGCCAACAATGGTTGTGTCGCCCATGATCTACCGGCCAGCCGGTACTTTCTCCGTAGGGAGGGCTTGCAGTTTGCGCACCGCGTGCTCGATGGAGGCGTAAATCTGTGTGTAGCCCGTGCAGCGGCAGAGATTTCCCGCGAGCGCTTCCGCCATGTCCTGCTGCGTAGGGCGTGGAGTGCGGGCAAGCAATGCTTTCGCTACGAGGATAATCCCCGGGGTGCAGTAGCCACACTGGGCTCCGCCCTCCACGCAGAAACCTTCCTGCAGCGCATCCAGTTCGTTGCCGCGAGCGAGTCCTTCGATGGTGGTGATGTCGGGGCCCTCGTAGGAAACCGCCAGCATCACGCAGGACAGCATCGGAACACCGTCCACCAGCACTGTGCAGCAGCCGCAGCTTGAGTCGTCGCAGCCGCGCTTGGTTCCGGTCAGCCGCAAGTCTTCCCGCACGACGTCGAGGAGAAGCTTGTTCGGTGGGACTTCGACGTCGCGTGGCTCCCCGTTGATATGGAGTCGAATCCGCTCCTTCTCCATCGGGTCTCCTGCCTTGCGTGCGGGTCCCGTTCCGATCCGGTTCAGTGACCTGCCCAGACCGGAGGGCGCTTCTCCAAGAACGCCTTCAGCCCTTCCTGTGCATCCTGCGTCTTCATCAGGCTGTTGAGGTAAATCTCTTCTGTCTCTGCCAGTGCCCCCTCGAAATCGAACTGCTGAGCGCGCCAGACAGCCTTCTTGGTGAGCGTGTGCGCGGCTGGGCTCAATTGGCCCAATTCTCCCAGGAGTTGCTCGGTGGCTTCCTCCAAGGAGGCTTCGGGGACGACTCGAGACACCAGTCCCAGGGCCGCAGCCTCAGCGGCGGAGACGGTGCGGCCGGTAAGCAGCAAGTCGAGGGTGCGTTTCGGGCCGATGAGGAGCGGGAGAATCACTGCCGCTACAGGTGGAAAACATCCCAGCTTGATTTCGGGCTGGGCAAACTTTGCGGTGTCGGCGGCCAGTACGAAGTCGCAGAAGGTCGCCAGCTCCATTCCGCCCCCCAGGCAATGGCCGCGCACAGCAGCTACGGTGACCCACGAGCGGCTCCAGAGGGTCCGGAAGACGCCATGGAAGGTAGCCAGCATGTCGGCGATGCGATCGCCCAGGTGGTCGCGGACGTCGACGCCTGCAGAGAACGCTTTTACTCCTGAGCCCAAGAAGACCAAGAAGCACAGCTCGGGCGGATCCGGGAGCTCATCCAGTGTGGCTTTCAAGTCGCGCAACGCGGGCAGGTCGAGAATGTTCAGGGGCGGGCGGTTCAGGACCACGCGAGCCGTGGCGCCACTGCGGATGAGCTGAATCCCTTCCGGTCTGTCGGACATCAGCCCTGACCCTTCGTGTCTCGTTGGCCTCGTCAGGCTTCCGAAAACCCTTTCGGCGCAACCCAATCGCCCTCTTCAAAGATGCGGGCGAGCACCGCAGTGTCCTCCTCGCTGGGCAGAACCTCTTTCGAGTATTTCTCGTAGGCCTCGGCGGAAAGGCGCTCGCCGGTAACACTGTAGGACTGGTGGGCGTAATCGCCGATGCGGCGATTGAACTTCAGGTTGGGCACGTAGAGTTTCTGCCCGGGGTCCGCAATCAGCTTGTTCAATTGCGCCACAAGCTGCTCGCACTCCTCGCGGTAGAGGTTGCGCGAGTGCTCGTTCAGACGGTCCTTGTCCGCCGGATTGGTCTTCTGATGCTCATCGTAGCGGCCTTTCAAGCCCCACACGTAGAACCAGTGGGCCGAGTTCGAGTGATCCACACCGAAGAGGTCATAGGCAGCGGGAATCCACTTGTTGAGGTACTTCTGGACAATCCCCGGGGGAACCTTGCCCGCGCGCAGGACGCGCTTGAGGCCGTCGTGCCCGGTGCCGAGGTGGAAGGATTCCTCCTTCAGCATCGGAATCATGGAGCTCGCCACCGGGGCAAAGCCCGAGTAGCTGAGCATGGTGAGCTGGAATTTCCCGTCCCGATCGACGAAGTCGGTGTAGGTGTAGAAGTCGAGCCAGTTCTCCACGGGATCGTTGAAGGCTCCAAGCAGGCGCTTGTTTTCGAAGGCGCGACGCTCGAGCTGTTTCTGCGCCTCCAGCTTGCCCGAAGAGCCGAAGTGGGTAACGAGGACGTGGCACATCTGATAGCCGTGGCGCATCTCTTCGGTTACGACGCGGCAGAGGGACTTGCGGTCGTGCTCGCTGGGGAAAGTTTCAAAGAGTTTCCGCTGCTGCTCGACGGAGGCAAACTCGGTGTCGCCCTGATAGACAATCAAGTTCTGCAGGCCATCGCGGATGCGCTGGTCGGGGATCTGCAGGACCTTTTCCCACTTGCGCTGGCCGCGGTAGTCACCGAACTCGATTTCGTTCGTCTTCAGTTGGCCGTATTTGGCCTCAAACTTGTAGCTGGTGATCTCGGGAAAGTCCACGCCAATGTCCTTCTGCCACTCGCGAAAGAGATCGACCCAGTCATCGAAGGTTGAAATGCGTGCCATCGTGCCTCCTTGCTCGGTGCCGTGACCCGCGGGCGGCTAGGTCAAGCGCCGCTGCAGGTCATCAATGCCTTCCTGCTCGTCTTTGATGACTTCCTTCAGCATGAACTCGAGCGCGATGTCGGTCCCCACCAGGCGCAGCAGCCGGATATAGTTTTCCACTTCCTCTTTCTCGCTTTCCAGCTCCTCGCGCAGCATTTCCTCCGTATTCTTGTGACCGACCTCTTTCATCGGAGGGACCTTGATGGAGGGATGCCCGCCGAGGGCGACGATCTTCTCGCCCAGCTTAACCGCATGCCCAAAGGATTCCTCCGCCTTCTCGCGGAAAAACGCCACCAGAGGACCCCGGTTCACGCCGGTCACTAGGAACGAGTGGTGGAGGTAGCGGATGATATTGCCCAATTCATTCTGCAGCGCCCCGTTGAGACCTTCGATCAAGCGTTTCTGGTTCGAATGCATGCCCTCCTCCTCCGAACAGGTTCCCGTTCAGACTCTGGTTCCGGCCAGCGCGGGCACCGCTCTCCGGCGGGATCGCCCGGGCAGGTGGGGCCGAGCGACTACGCGGGCTTGCCCACCTTGCACCCCCTGGAGAAAGATTGCCGATATGGTATCCGCGAGCGCATCGGCATCGGGGTCCACCCGCGCGTTGTACCAGGTGTAGATCCAATTCATCATTCCGAACAGGCTGAGAACTGCCACGCGGCGATTCACGGACTGGAGTTGCTTGCCCGCGCCCAGTTCATCCAGCAAGGCGCGGCAGGTACGGTAGTAGGAACGTTTCAACTCGGCCACCACGCGGGCGTAGGGAGTGCTCAGGCTCTCCGATTCATGCGCGAGAACCTTCATCGCTTCCGGATGATTCAGAAAATAGCGCAGATGGTTGCGGATCAAGCAGCGGAGCTTGCGGGCCGGGTCGTCCAAGGTGGCGAGGTCGCGATGCAAGTTCTCCAGCAAGGTGGAAAAGGTGTGTTTCTGGATGAGAAAAAGCAGCTCTTCTTTGCTGCGGAAATAGTGGTAGAGGCCGGCCAGGGAGATGCCGGTGGCGCGGGCGATGTCGCGCATGGAAGCGCCGGCGTAGCCCTTCTCGCAAAAAACGCGGGTGGCACAGGCCAGGATATGGCCGAGGCGCTGGTTGAAGCTCTGGGGGGTGGCAGGTGGGCGGCGCTGCATGGTCTATCGAACGTTCGTTCGAATAGTAACCCATCCTCACCGCTCCTGTCAAGTCCGCAGGGGAGCGGTCGCTTGCGTCCGGAAGCCGGCGCTGGCATCTAATACCCGAGGCTCAGGTATTCCCTCGAATTGGTGTCTTGATGCCGGTGCACGCGGAGAACGAAGCGACTTTGGTAGCGGAGGCTCGCGAAGGCAAAGCCGAAGCCTTCACCGAGCTGGTCAACCGCTATGAACGCAACATTTATCGGCTGGCGCTCAACCTGACGGGCAATCGTGAAGATGCCGAGGACGTCCTCCAGGAGGCCTTCCTAAAAGCCTACTCGCATCTTGACCAGTTTCAGGGAAACTCCCGCTTCTACACTTGGCTGGTGCGCATCGCCGTGAACGAAGGGTTGATGAAGCTCCGCAAGCGCCGCTCGGACAAGTCTACCTCCCTGGACGAGCTGGTAGAGACAGAAGACGATGCGGTGCCGCGCGAGGTGGTGGCCTGGGAAGACACGCCCGAGCAGCGCTATGCCAAGACCGAACTGCAGTCGATCCTGAGCGGGGCGGTCGAAAGCCTGGAACCGACGTTTCGCACGGTGTTCGTGCTGCGCGACATCGAACATTTGTCGACGCAAGAAACAGCCGAGCTGCTGAGTCTTTCCATCCCGGCGGTCAAGTCCCGGTTGCTGCGCGCCCGGCTGAAACTGCGACAACGACTGAACAAATACTTCACGCGAGGCTAGGCAGATGCTCTGCACAGAAGTAATGCGCCAGCTTTCGGAATATCTGGACGGAGAACTCGACGCTGCTCTGGTGCAGGAACTGGAACGGCACTTGAGTGATTGTCAGGACTGCCGCGTCGTCGTGGACACCACGCGCAAGACCATTGAGATCTACTGCAACACCGAGCCGGCTCCCCTGCCCCCCGAGATCCGCACGCGTCTCCACGAGGCGCTGGCCCGCCGCTTGGCGAAGGGACGCTAGGCCGACGCTCCGGACATCTCCCCCTGCCAATTTGCATCTCTGAAGGAGAAGTCCTAGTCTGGTGGAGAGAGCGGGGGCATCGTGCGAACGGGTGCGGTGACAGAAGCGGGAAAGAAATCCGGCCGACATACGGGCGTCGTTTGCTGCCTGCTAGCTGTTCTGGTCTCACCCACGCTCACGGCGGCGTCGCCGTCCAACGCGATGGACACTTCCGTCTATGTCTACGCGGGGCTCGACCACTTCTACAACCTCGAGTACGAAGAAGCCCTGGCGAATTTTCGGCGAGCGCTCGAGCGCGAGCCCGAGAATCCCATATTTGTCAACTACCTCGCCTACACCTATCTGTTTCGGGAGCTCTACCGCACCGGCCAACTGGAAACCCGCCTGTATACAGAAAGCAATGCCTTTCTCAAAGAGGAAAAACCGAATCCGGATCCGGCCGCCATCGAAACCTTCAAAGAACTGATTGCGCGCTCGAAGGAAATCTGCTCCCGGCGGCTGAAGAAGGAGGCGCGCGACAAGATCGCGCTCTATGCCCTCGGCATCGCACACGCATTGGAATCGAGCTACGAGTTCACGCTAGCCAAACGCTGGTTTGCCTCCTTGAAGGCCGGCACGCGGGCAAAGGAAGCACACCAAAAGCTCAAACGGTACTATCCCGAGGAACACGACGCGGATATGGTGCTCGGCCTCTATGAGTACGCGGTGGGAAGCATTCCGGCGGCGGTGAAGTGGCTGGCGCTGCTGGTGGGGTATCGGGGCAGCAAGGAGCGCGGGATCGCCCTGCTCCATTCGGCGATCACACAAGGCCAGCACGTTTCGACCAACGCTTCGGTCTTGTTGGCCGTCGTCTACAACCGCGAAAAACAATACGCCTACACTCGTGCGCTACTCGAAAAGCTGGCGGAATACTATCCACGCAACTACCTGCTCCACCTGGAAAGCGCGCACACCCACTTGCGAGAAGGAAATGAACGCGGGGCGCTGGAGGTTTACCGGCGTGTTGCCCGCAAGATGGAAGAACAAGAACCGAACTTTACCCGTGTCCCTTCCGACCGCCTCTACTACCAGATTGGCTCGCTCGAGCAGCGCCTGGGTAACTACGAGCAAGCGCTGGCGGTTTTCGAAAAAGTCATCGGCTCGCCCACTGCCGACGGCCTGATTAGCGCTTTCTCCCGGGTGCGCAAAGGAGAGATTTACCTGGTCCAGAATCGGCATGAGGAGGCTCGGCAGGAATGCGAAACGGTTCTGGCCTCAGCGCACGCTGAGGCACGTGCGCAGGCGCAGCAGCTCCTGCTGCGACTTCCCAAGCGCGCTCCCTAAGCTTGTCTAGCGGCCCCACATCGGAATGCGGCGACCCACGTCCTGCTCCCGTGCAAGTTCATAAGCGCAAGCCGCCGCTGCCACATCCCAGATGGCAATTCCGTTGGACTTGAAGAGGGTGATTTCGTCGCGGTGCTGACGTCCGGGCCGGGCACCGCTAAGGAGTTGAGGGAGTTCGTCTATCTGGTCCCAGCGCTGCGGATCGCGGGCGAGCGGGATGATGAGGTCGCCGGCTTCGCGCTGGGACTGTTCCTTCGAATCCACGACCACCCGCGACACGCGCCCCAGGGTGGCATCGTCGAGCTCCCGCCGATGCGGGAAATTGGCTCCCACAGCGTTGATGTGTGCGCCGGGGGTCAGCCACTCGCCTCGGAGGACGGGTTCCCTCGCATTGGTAACGGTGATAACGATGTCGGCCTGTCGGACCGCGGCCTCGGGAGAAGCGACGGCCTCGACCTGCAGGCCCAGTGATTCAGCCATCGCACGGGCGAATGCCTCCCGGCGCTGCGCCGTCCGGCTGAAGACCCGTACGCTCTCGATCCGACGCACTGCCGCGACCGCCTCCACTTGGGTCGGCGCTTGATGACCGGCTCCGATGATGCCAACGCGGGTTGCGTCTTCCCGCGCGAGGGAGCGAGTGGCCAGGCCGCTGGCGGCTCCGGTCCGCAGGCAGCCGAGACGGTCAGCTTCTAGCAGCGCAACCAACTCGCCCGTCTCGGCGCGATAGAGCTGCACCAGAAAGCGCAAGCCACCTGGCGCGCTCGTGTAAATCTTCATCCCGAAATAGCCTCGGGCGAAATCGGCTGCGGCCATATAGTGCAAGTAGGTTTTCGCTGGAACCTCCAATCGTTGCCGGGATTGATTCACCGCGGTTCCGTCGGCCCAGTGCAGCATTGCTTCTTCCACGGCCGCCAAGGTTTTCTGCATATTCAACAGGCGGGTCACATCTGCCTCGGTCAAGAACAGGACATCCATCGCTGCTCCGCTCCCCCTGCAGATTGGCCGACGACGACTCGGGACGCTACTTGAGACGAATGCGGTAGGAACGCCTGTCAGGCGTGATTACAATCTTGTCCTCACGGGCGAGCCATCCAATCGCCCAATCAAACACGGGCGGCTTGGCTTTCACCGCTTTCTTCAATTCCGCCAGACCCAGCTCGCCGCGGGTGTCGAGCGCGTTCCAGATAATGCCAGCGGTTGCGCCAATGGTTTCGTTCATGGTCCTCCCTCCCCTGTGCGGCTCAGTCTCCGAAGACGATACCTAGGCTGCGAGCGGTGCGGATGTAGTCGCTTCTCGGATCCACCATCTTGTAGACACCCACGGCTTCCGCCAGCGGCACCGAGCGAATCTGGTCGCATTGCAGGCAGACCATGTGGCCGAACTTCTGCTCGCCCACGAGATGAACGGCCATCACCCCGAAGCGCGAGCCGAGCAGGCGGTCAAACACTACGGGTGATCCTCCCCGCTGGAGGTGCCCCAGCACGGTGACACGGACTTCCTTCTGAGTAAACTCGCGCAGAGAAAAGGCCAGGGTGTTGCCCACGTTGCCAGGCTTTGCGCGCGGAATGGGCTTACCGGCCGGATCTTTTTCCGGGAGCTTGGCACCCTCGGCCACCACGATGACGCTGAACTTGCTTCCCTGGGCTTCGCGTTGCGTGATTTTCTGGCAGATTTTCTCAATGGTGAAGGGGATCTCTGGGATCAAAATGACGTCGGCGCCGCCGCCGATGCCGGCATGGAGGGCGATCCAGCCGGCATCGCGACCCATGACTTCGACGAGCATGATGCGGTGGTGGCTTTCGGCGGTGGTGTGGATGCGGTCGATGGCATCGGTGGCGGTGGCGAGGGCGGTCTGGAAGCCGAAGGTGACTTCGGTGGCGGAGAGGTCATTGTCAATTGTCTTCGGCACACCCACGACAGGCATTCCGAGCTTGTAAAACTCGTAGGCGATTTTCAGCGTGCCCTCGCCGCCGATGATGATCATGGCGTCAATGCCGAGGCCGCGCATATTGTCGAGGCAGCGGCGGGAGAAATCCTGGACGACGGTCTTGCCGTTTTCGACCAGCTCATAGGCGAAAGGGTTGCCGCGGTTGGTGGTGCCGAGGATAGTGCCGCCGCGGGGGAGGATGCCGCGGACGCTGGCGTGGTCGAGCTCACGCGTCTTTTCGGGCCAGATCAATCCATCGAAGCCGTCCTCGACACCGAATACGCGCCAGCGGTAGTCGTTGACCGCCGCCTTGACGACGCCGCGGATGACGGCGTTGAGCCCCGGACAGTCTCCGCCGCCGGTGCAAACGCCGATGGCTTTGACGCTGACGGCCATATCACCTCGTGCCGAACGCAGAGGCGGCGGCTCGCGCTCCCCGGATGTCCAGCGCTCCTATATATAAGAGGCAGGGGCGCACCGCAAGCAGAACCGGGCGCCGGCTTCGGCGGCCCCGAATCCAAATGGTAGAATACCGGCGATCAAACGGGGGAACGATC
>Ga0073934_10002963_pt1 | contig 32931 bp, 33 predicted proteins | sample LarsenN4metaG_FD_76834 | JGI IMG/M metagenome (GOLD analysis project Ga0073934, IMG submission 76834) | Hot spring sediment bacterial and archeal communities from British Columbia, Canada, to study Microbial Dark Matter (Phase II) - Larsen... ...
GCCCCTCCGAAGATCGCACCGCCAAAAATACCGGCAGCAATGTAGTACAGACCTTTGGCCTTGCGTCCTTGGAAAACCAAGCGGTTATGCTCGTCCGACGGGCCCAGTTGCGAAGGTCAGGCTGGGGCGCCGCCGACGAGCGGCTCGCGCCGCTGACGGTCGCTTGGAACGTGTTGCTCGACCGACCCGCGTTGTCGGGGCATGCCGTGGCGCTGCGGGATCCGCTATCGACGGACGGGACGCTGAAGTTTGCGACGTCGCTCGGGGGCCGACTGCTCGTCGGCACCGGCTATGCGGCACTCCGCGGCCGCGCCTGCGAGTCGGCGGCCGAAATCGCCGAAGCCGAGCTCGACGGGTTCGTGGCGGCCGTGAACCGCTGTGTGCCGACCCTCGATGCGACCAGGCGCGACGTGTTGCGCGTCTACAGCGGCGTCATGCCGGCCGTCGCTGCGGGCTCGAGCGTTCCGCGGGCCCGCAATCTCGTCTGCGAGCCGGGGCCGCGCGGCCTGTTCACGGTCTCGGGAACGAAGTTCACGACGGCGCGCAGCACCGCGCGGCGCACGCTCGCCGCGGTGCGCCGCAGCGGGGCCATACGCCGGTCGACCGTCGCCGAGCAGGAGTATCCGCCGTGCCACGCCACCGCCGTCGACGGCCTTTTCGGCAACGAATGGACGACGCGCGATCTCGAAGCGCGGCGGCCGGCGCTCACACGGATCATCGAGCGCGAGGCCGTCGAGCACCTCGACGACCTCGTGCTGCGCCGCACGACGCTCGGCGATCAACCGGCGCGCGCGCTCACGGCGGCGCGGGCCCTGTGCGCGCTCGACGAACGTTGGCGGCGCGACGCGGACCGGGAAGTCGCGCGGCTCGCCGCGCGGCTCGACTGGCGGCATGCCGCGTGGTCGATGAACCGGGGGCAGGGGCTTTCGACGGCCGCGAGAAGCGCGTAACGGCGGGTTCAGTGAATCGTGTGGCCGGCGCGGTCGCGATAGGCGGCTCGCACGGCCGCCGCGAGCGCGCGCGCGGGCTCGTCGGCGTCGACGACGTACTCCACCCCGAGATCCTCGAACCCGGCGGCCTGCTCGGGGCTCGTGCAGAACGCGACGATCGCCGCGCCCGTCGACGCCATGTCGCGGTATTCGGGCGCGTGGCTCGTCACGGCGCTCCGCGGCGATATGCCGAAGACGACCACGTCGGGCGCTTCGGCCCGATCCGTTGCAGCACGAGCCAAATCGGCCCGCAGCACGCACATGTCGCGCTGCCGCGCGAGGAGGCTCGAAACGACGGCGTGAAAGGCCTCGTCGTCACAGGCCACATGAATCACGATCACGATCACGACAACTCCTTGTCTTCATCCGGGTGGCTTTCTCGCCACGAGAGCGCAGCGTCTCGCTCAACGCGCCGTCTTCTCCGGCGCGAAGAGCTCGAGAAGCTCGCGCCGGCTCATGCTTCGGGCGCCGGCAACGCGCAATTGCGAGGCCAGCTGCCAGAGCTCTTCGATCGACCATTGCGAATAATCGCTCCGGGCCGCGGTTCCTGAGCTCGTATCGCTCCCGGCCGCGGATCCTAAGCTCGTTCGTGGTGCGGGCATCGTTGGTTCCGTCGGTCCTTCAGCCCAGCGCAGCTGAGTTAGATGCCCGTGCCTTCCTCGAGCTGGTCGTCGAGCCAATTGTGTCGATGCCGCAATCGGCGGCGCGGCTTCCACGGCTCGCCGAGCAGGTGGGCCTCCTCTTCCTCGAGAGGATCGACGTGATGCTCGCCCGCGACCTTCTGAATCAGGCCCTCGGCGGAGTCGAATCGCAGTTCTCTGCACATGGCGTTCCTCTCACAAGCTGATATCGGTCCGGCGAACTTTGTCGAATCGCTCGGCGACGTCGGTCCAGTTCACGAGCTGCCAGAATGCCTCGAGCCAAGCTGCCGTCTTGTTGCGATAGGTGAGGTAGTAAGCGTGCTCCCACATGTCGACGACGAGCACCGGCACGGTCGAGTTGCCCGTATTGCCTTGGTGGTCGTAGACCTGCTCGACGAGCAGGCGCCGCCCGAGGGGCTCCCACGACAGCGCGCCCCAGCCGGATCCCTGAACGGTTGCGGCTGCCGCCGTGAGCTGCGCCTTGAAGGCGTCGAAGCTGCCGAAATGCTCGTCGAGCGCCGCCGCCAATTCGCCGGCGGGCGCGCGGCCGCCGTTGCCGGGCGGCCATATTCTTCCAGAGCAGCGAATGCAGCACGTGGCCGGCGACGTTGAACGCCAAGCTCTTCTCGAGCTGCCCGATATGGTCGAACCGTTCCTCGCTGCGCGCCTCGGCGAGCTGCTGCAGCGCCTCGTTGGCCCCTTTGACGTACGCCGCGTGATGGGCCCCGTGGTGCAGCTCGAGCAACTCGCGCGTGACGTGCGGCTCGAGGGCGTCGTATTCGTAGGGCAGCGGCGGGAGCTCGTACATGGCGGTGTGCCTCGGGGCTCGTCAGCGCCGCAGGAGCGTCGACAGCAGGACGCCGGCCACGAACGCGAGACCCGCGAACGCGAGCGGATTCTCGTCGATGTACGAGGTGGCGCGCCGCAGGCCTCGAGTGGCGCGCTCGGCGGTGTCCTCATGCAGCTGCCGGGCACGCTGCGCGGCCCGTGCCGCGACCTCGCGCGCCTCGCTCTCCGCGCGCTGCGCGCGTTCCGCGACCGCATCGACCGTGTCGTGCGCCTTGTCGGCCAGCCGTTCCACCGTCGTGTCCCTGTGCTCGTGCGTCGTCATGCGGCGCTCCAGTCCCTGTAGCGAAGGTTTGGCCGCTTCTGCACGATTCGTGCCACTCGCGGTTGCGCGGGCCGTGGCCCGCCACAGGTCGGCGGGGACGTCGCCACGCACGTCCGTCCTGGCCATTTTCGGCAGGACGAGCGCGACTAGTGCAGCCCGCGGCCCCACTCGTCGACGTCGCGCTCCGCTTCGGTTCTCTCTTTGCCGTACAGCTCTTGCAGGCGCCCGACGAGCTCTTCGCGTTGGCCGCCGATGCGGCTCCAATCGCTGTCCGTGAGCTTGCCCCAGCGCTGCTGTGCCTTGCCTTTCAGCTGCTTCCATTGCCCGCTGATGACGTCCCAGTTCATATGTCAGTCTCCTTCTCGCTTCGAGGCTCGTCGGCCGTAGCCGTCCCTCTCGCTTCGACGGCCCCTCGGCCGCGCCCATCAGTTGCGGCGGTCTATCTCGTCTCCGGCATCGTCGATCGCGTCGTCGACCTCCTCGCCGGCCTCCTCGAGCGGCCCTTCCTCGCAGCCGCTGAGCGGGACGGCAGCGCCGGCCAATAGGAGCCACAGAATCGGCAATCTCGCTGCTTTCATAGCGCCTCCTGGTTCCCAGCGAAGACAAGCCCAGACGTGCTGGGCTTGCCGTGCTCTTGACGACTCAATCTCATTGCGTGCTCGGAGCACGCGCTCTGACCTGCAAAGCCTGTGCCAGTCACGTCGAGAAGTGACGGGCGCGCCGGCCTCGTTTGCGCGACGCAAATTCGCGAAGCCATCGCAGAAACTGCGCGAATCGCCTCGACGGGAGCGGGCGGGCTCGGTTATTCTGCGCGCGCCCGCCGCGCCCCCCAACCGCGGCAGCTAAGAGGTCAAGAAGAACCGATGGTCGTAGCCGCGACGGCCCCCGCGAGCGCCGTAGTGTTTTTGCTCGTGTTGTCTTTTTTGTGCTTCATGTCGGGCGCGGCATTGCGTCGCTGGCCCGACAAAGTCCAAGCCTATATCGAGCGAGTCGACGGCTCGTTGTGGTTCGTCAGCGCCGCGACGCATCGCACCCTGATCCAGGCGACTAGCTTCGCGCTGACGTCGCTGTCGATGCTCGCCGTCGTCGTGGCACGCCTCGTGTTCTGAGACGCCGCTGGCATAAGCCGTGCATCCGGAAGCGCGCTGATCGTTCGAGATGCAACGGAGGGGTATCGATCGTGGGCACCCAAGTCGACGTCGCCAAACAGCGTGAGCTCGCATACCGGCTATGGGAGGAGCGAGGCCGGCCCGTCGGGCGGCCCGAAGAGGACTGGTTCGAAGCCGAACGCCGATTGCGGTCGGGTCAACACGAGGCCGACTCGGCGGCCGTCGACGAGGCCGTCCGCGAGTCGTTTCCGGCGAGCGATCCGCCGAGTCCGCACCTTCCGGACAAAGTACCCGTCAAGCCCGGCAAGCGTCGCGCCTCGCCGGCCGCGCGCCGCCCACAAAGCGACAGCTCGCGCCACCCGCAAGGCGACAACTAACGCTCGATCGTAACGCCTCGATCGAACGAGGCTCGGCGCCGATCGGTTGGCGCCCGGCTGCTCGGAAGGGCTTGCGGCGCGGACGATCGACCGCGATCGCTCGATCGTCGTCCGATCGCTCAATCGTCGTCGTGCACGGTCACGCGCAACGTCGTCACGCCACCTGCCACGCCGCCCTGCGGCCGGCCCAGATGCACCTCGAACACCTCCGCCGGCTCGCGCAAGCCGTCGTTGACGATCGGAATGAGCAGGCGCCGAGACGCCACACCGGGCGGCAACGTCACGGTGCCTCGTCCGCTGACGTAGTCCTCGTCGGGCTGAGCCGAATCGGGCATCGTCCACCAGCTGACCGTGACTTCGCGCGTCCGGTCGCCGTCGCGGACGACGTCGACGGCGGCCGCAGAGTGGTCTTCGCGAACCGCGAAGCGCGAGACGCTGAACGACACGACGGCCGGCTCGGGCGGAGGCGGCGCCGCGGGCCGCGCCATCTGCGCGGCGATCCGCGGGATCGGCGTCGAGGGCTCGGGCTGTTCGGGCGCCGCCTCCGGGGGCGTGGGCGACGTATCGGCGACCGCCGTTTCGGGCGCCGCAGCGTCCGGCTCCGCAGGGTCGGGAGCCACAGCGTTCGGCGGCACCGCCGGATCGACGACGGGTGCCGGCGACGCAGCGCGCGCCGGCGACTCGTCACGCTGCGCCGGCGACTCGGCGCGCGCTGCAGTCTCAGCGTCGCCGTCGCTGGACGGGACGACGCGCGCCGTGACGGCCCGCAGTGCATCGAGCCCACGATCCTTGATCTCTTCGGCCGAGGCCCCCCAGCTGCCGTGATACGTGACGATCAGCCCGGCGAGGGCTGTCACGGCGGCCATCGGCCAGACGAGGCGCCAAACCGACGAAGCCCACTGCCGCTGCGGGGCGTGGCGCGACGTGCCGCGAACGGCCGCGAACGCCAGGCCGGCCGAGGCCAGGAATTTGGCGACGGTGCCCGTGCGGCGCCCCGGCGCTTCGAGCACGGCACGAATCGCGTTCAAACGCGCGGCCGGCACGTTGCCGTGGAGCGCCGCGCGCAACGCGTGCGGCGACGTCGATCCGGTGTACAGCTCCGCCGCGAGGCGCGCGAGGCCTTTCACGTCGTCGCTCGGCCTCGGCGGTCGCGACGTGACCTTCGCGACACGCCGCGCCAGGAAGTTCGTGAGGACGAAGCGGCGATCCATCGTGACGAGGACGTTTTCGGCGCGCACGTCGCCGTGGACGACGCCACGGTCGTGCGCGTAGGCGAGCGCGGACCCGATCGCGCGCACGACGTCGTCGGCTTCGCCGACCTCGAGGCGCTCGGGGAGGAGGTGCGTCAGAACGTCGCGCAACGACTCGCCGTCGAGCTGCTCGCCTGTCACGTACCACTGCTGGCCGTTGTGACCAAGCTCGTTCAACCGCGCGATGTGCGGGTGGTCGAGCGTGCGCAACCGCGCGAAATCGCGCTGCAAGTTTGCCAGCACGCTGCGGCTCGCGCCGACATGTGCCGGCAACATCCATGAACCGACGGGCCGATGATCGATCAAAAGCCGCTCCCTGTTGGTGGTCATGCGAACCCCCCGCGCGGACGCGCCGCGCTCGGCACTCCGAGTGCAATGTCTATGCCAGGGCAAAGCCGTAGAAGAGCCAAGCGTTGCATCCTTGGCACAGATATTGCTCCTGCCGGAGGGAGGGGGCCTGTGCAACGCACGCGCAACTTGTAGGGAGGTATGCGCATGAGAAAGCAGGCGCGCGCGCTAATGGCCGCCGTCGCGTGGATGCTATGTAGTCTCACGACCGCCGTGTCGGCGCAGCCCGAGGGCGGCGCTTCGGCACAGGCCCAAGGCGGCGCCGTCGCGCGCTACGAGGTGCAACCGAGCGACGTGCTCCAGATATCCGTGTGGCGCGACCCCGAGCTGACGCAGCAGGTCGTCGTGCGCCCCGATGGCGCTTTCTCCTTCCCGCTCGTCGGCGAAGTCAACGCCGTCGGCAAGACCGTGGAAGAGCTGCGGCGCGAGCTCGTGGCGCAGCTCGGCCGGATCATTCAAGACGTCGTCGTCACCGTCTCCGTAGTCGAGATCAAGGGCAACAAGGTCTACGTCATCGGGCAAGTCAACCAGCCCGGCGAGTTCATCGTGAATCCGCGCGTCGACGTCATGCAGGCGCTGAGCCTCGCGGGCGGCACGACGGCGTTCGCCGCAACGGGAGACATCTTCGTGTTGCGCCGTGACAACGGCCAGCAACGCCGGCTGCCGTTCAACCTCGATGCGGTGATGCGCGGCCGAGATCTCGAGCAGAACGTGTTGCTTCGCAGCGGCGACGTCGTCGTCGTGCCTTAGACCGAGGATTCATCCCCATGGCAGAAGAACGCGATCCCCCGGAAGCCAGTATCGACGTCGCCGAGATCTTGCGCCGGCGCGGCGCAATGTTTGTCTGGGTGGCCGCCGTCGTGATTCTGATCGGCGTCGCCGTGGCGTATCGGTCGACGCCGATGTATTCGTCGAGCGGCGTCCTGCTCGCCGAGCTGCCGGTGCCGGCGGATCAGCCGGTTCGGGCGGTGCAAACGCGTCCCGAGAGCCGCGTATTCATCATCACCCAACGTGTTCTGACGAACGACAACCTACTCAAGATCATCGAGGAGAACGGCCTTTATCCCGATCTCGCGGGCATGCCAGCCGAGCAGCGGAGCCGCTTTCGTAGGAACCTCATCCTCGATGCCGAGGACCCGCAAATTTTGGAAAGCCTTCTCGGGACCACTCGGCCGGAGGGGGCGTTGGCGATCAGAGTGGGGCTCCAAGACTCATCGCCGGTCGTCGCGCGAGACGTGGCCAACGACCTCGTTGCGTTGTACCTCGAGAAGAATCACGAGGCGCGGCGCGAGCAAGCGCGCGAAACGATTCGGTTCTTGACGCAGGAAGCCCGTCGGCTCGACGGCGAGATCGCCGAGCGCGAGATGCGCCTCGCGGAGTTCAAGACCGCTAACGCCGGCGCCTTGCCCGATCTCGCGGAAGGCAATCGGCAGGTCCTCGATCGCTTGGGGCGAGACCTCGATGCCGTCGAGCAGGAGATTCGCTCTTTGCGCGAGCGGCAACAGCTCTACACCTCGGAGCTCGCGCTGCTTTCCCCGAGCGCGACGGTCCTGAACGAGCAGGGTGCTCCGATCCTGAGCAGCTACGACCGGCTCAAAGCTGCGCAGCGCGAGTACTTGAGGTTGAGCTCGATGTATCACCCGGACCATCCCGATCTTCAGCGGCTCCGCCGCGAGCTCGAGCAGCTCGGCGAGAGCACGGGTCTGCCGCCGCTCGATCGTGCAACGCTCGAGTCCGAGCTCCGCGCGCGTCAAGACGAGCTCACCGCGGCGCGCGAGCGCTACGCGGCCGGCCACCCGGACATCGTGCGGCTGGAACGCGCGGTGGAGCGCGCGCAGCGGGAGCTCGACGCGGCGCCGCGCACGGCACCCAGGCGGATGCCCACGCAACCGGACAATCCGGCGTACATCCAGCGCGAGGTGCAGCTGCGCGGGACGACGGTGGACCTGCAAGCCGCCATCGAGCGGCGCGACGAGCTGCGGCAGCGGTACGACGAGGTCGAGAAGCGCCTCCAGGTGACGCCCGAGGTCGAGCGCGAGTACAGCGCCCTGACGCGCGGTCTCGAGCAGCTCGTCACTCAGTACAACGAGACGCAAGCGAAGATCAACGAAGCTCAGATGCAGATGAACTTCGAAGAGGACCCGAACGCCGAGCGCTTCACGCTGCTCGAGCAGCCGGCGATCGCCGACAGTCCGTCGAGCCCGAATCGGCTGGCCGTTCTCGTGCTGTCGCTCGCGATCGCCGTGGCGCTCGGAGCCGCGGTGGTGGCCATCGCGGAGCGCTCGGACCAGGCCGTGCGCAACGCCCAGGACGTCGTTGCGTATCTCGAGATGCCGCCGCTCGTCGCGATTCCGTACGTCGAGAACCGCGACGATCTCAAGCGCCGCGCGCGCGGACGCATGCTGGTCGCCACGGGCGTGAGCCTGTGGCTCGGCGCTATTTTCCTGTTGGTCGTGACACCGCTCTAGGAGCCCGGCATGTCGAACATCGAGAAAGGGTTGAAACGCGCGCGCGCGGCTCTGCATTCGATCGACGGTACCGGGCCCGGTATCGCCGAAATTACGCCGCTGCCCGACGTGGGTCCGGCCGCCGTGGCCCCCTCGGTCGGCCCGGCGCCCGCGGCCGCACCGGCGCCGTCCGGCGCGCCGGCGTTCGACATCGAGCGGCTGGAGTGGGTGCAGCCCGAAGTCGAGTTGCTCGAGCAGAATCGCATCGTCATCGACGAGCGTTCGACGGCAAGTGCGGCGTACAAGGTGCTGCGCACGCGCGTGCTGCAACGCATGCGGCGCAACGGCTGGAAGACGCTTGCCGTCACGGGCACGTGCCCCGACGAAGGCAAGACGCTGACGGCGATCAACTTGAGCATCAATCTGGCCTGGGCCGTCCGTTTCCTATTTGACGAAGCCGATCGGCAGTACCGAGCTGTTGCGCACGGTCGAGACCGACACGCAGACGCAAGCCTCGAGCGAACGGGGCACCGGCAATTTGCACTTCGGCTGCTTGATCGGCGAGTCGCCGGCGATGCTGACCGTCTACGAGCAGATCGAAAAAGTCGCGGGCACGCCGAGCGCCGTGCTCATTCTCGGCGAGACGGGCACCGGCAAGGAGCTCGTCGCCGAGTCGATTCATCGCGCCAGCGGTCGGCCGGGTCAGTTCGTGGCCGTCAACTGCGGCTCGTTGTCGCGCGAGCTCGCCGCGAGCGAGCTGTTCGGCCACGAAAAAGGCAGCTTCACGGGCGCCGTGCGCCGGCACCCGGGTTTCTTCAAGCGCGCCGACGGGGGCACGCTGTTCCTCGACGAGCTTGCGGAAATGCCGATCAAGCTGCAGCCGCACTTCTTGCGCGTCCTCGAGACCGGATCGGTCTTGCCCGTGGGCAGCGAGCGCGAAGTGCCGGTCGATGCGAGAACGGTTGCGGCGACGAATCGCGATCCGAAGAAGGCGATCGCCGACAAGGCGCTGCGCGAGGACCTGTATTACCGCCTCAGCGTATTTCCGATCACGTTGCCGCCGCTACGCGCGCGCATTCAGGACGTGCCGCTGCTCGTCGAGCATTTCCTGAGCCAGGCGCAGACGGCAGGCGCGCAAGGGCGAACGTTCGCGGCCGAGGACCAGGCCCGTTTGCGCGCCTATCACTGGCCCGGCAACGTGCGCGAGCTTCGCCACGTCGTCCTGCGCGCCGCGATCATGTCGGATCCCAACGACTCCGTCCTGCGGCTGCCGGAGCGTTTCGACAGCCCGTTCAACGAGACGAACGGTCACCAAGGTCTCGCGATCGGCCGCTCGATCCGCGACGTCGAGCGCGAGCTGATCATGCGAACGCTCGAGCACTTGAACGGCGACAAGCGCGCGGCGGCCGAGACGCTCGGCATCAGCCTGAACACGCTTTACAACCGCTTGAACGCGTACGAGGCGGCCGGGATCGCGACGCCGTCTTCCGCGCCCTGATCAGGACGAGCCGCGACCCGCGCCGCCGGGCTCGTTCCCGGCATGCTGAGCCGATAGTCTTCGGCGCAGCGTGCTGCTAAGCTCCGCGGAAATTTAGGCTTTGGGGCCCACCGTCCGCGTCGGGGAGTCGTGCAAGCGAAGCTTAAACATGGGGTGGTCGTCGCGGCTGCGCTCGCAGGTTGTACGCCGGGCGCGGAACAGACGGCGCAGCCAGCCGCCACCGGCGCGTGGCAGACTCTGTTCGACGGCAAGAGCTTTGCGGGCTGGACGCAAGTCGGCGACGCGGATTGGCGGCTCGTCGATGGAGCCGCGGCCGCGGAGGCGGGCACCGGCTTCCTCGTCACGGCTGCGTCGTATAGAGATTTCGATCTCGAGCTCGAGTTTTGGGTGAGCCCCGACGCCAACAGCGGCGTCTTCATCCGCTGCGCGAGCCCGAGCCAGATCGGCGCCGCAACGTGTTACGAAGTGAACATCTTCGATCAACGGCCCGATCCGCAATATCGAACCGGCGGCATCGTCGACGTGGCGGAGCCGAGCGTGATGCTGGAGACGGGCAATCAGTGGAACCGCTACGAGATTTCGGCGCACGGGCCCCACCTCGTCGTGAAGCTTAATGGGCAGACGACGGTCGATACCTTCGACGACAGGCTGACCGCCGGCCCGATCGCTTTGCAGTACGGCGCCGGTCGCGTAATGTTCCGAAACGTCCGGATTCGGTCCGACTGAGCCCCGGTTCGCAATATAACCCCGAGCCTCTACTTGCGAGGAAACGTGCATCGCATGTCCGAGCTGCAGCATTCTCATACGTCCGACGACCTCGGCCACTTCTTGAAGGGCTGGATCCGGAATCCGCTCGCGCTCGGCGCCGTGGCGCCGAGCGGCAAATCGCTCGCCAAGCTCATGGCCAAGGGCGTCGGAGACGGTGCACGAGTCCTCGAGCTCGGTGCGGGCACGGGAACCGTCACGGCGGCCCTGCTCGAGAACGGCGTGGCTCCGGGCAACCTGTACTTGGTCGAGCGCGAACGCGCGTTCGTGAAAATTCTCGAGCGCCGCTTTCCGCAGTGCCACGTCGTCGCCGCAGACGCGTGCGAGCTCGAGCGCGCGCTCGGACCCGGCGCGTCGTTCGATTTCGTCATCAGCGGCTTGCCGCTGCTCTGCTTCTCGCCGGAAAAGCGCTACCGCGTGGTACAGCAGGCGCTCAAGGTATTGAAGCCGCACGGTCGGCTTCATCAGTTCACGTACGCGGGCCGCTGTCCCGTGGACCGGGGCCTGCGCGCGCTGCTGCGCGTCGACAGCGTTCTGCTCGGAATCGCGCCGCTCAACCTTCCGCCCGCGTTCGTCTATCGCATGACGCCGCGAATGGCGGCGTAGCTCGCGCCTTCGCCGGTCGCGGCTCGCCTTCGTTAGGTAAAAAGCCCGCACGGGTACGTAGCTTCGACCGTTGTCGAGTACGATGACGAGAGGAGGAGAGCGACGAATGCGTTTCGAGGCGATTGGAAGCGCCGTTCGAGCAACCGCGATCTCGGTTTTTTTGGCCGGGTGCGGCGCGTGCACGACCTACGTTCCGCTTGCAGACGATTACGGCGGCCCCTACGCATGGCCCGAGGAAGGGCCTTCGGCGTTCGACGAGCAGCCCTCGCAGCCTATCCAGGTTGCCACGGACGTCGAGGCGCGCACGCGCGCGCACTTCGTCGTGCGCCAACTCGAGCTGCCTCCCGTCGAAGACTCCACGAAGTCCATCGCGTTCGAGTACTACGACGTCGACGGCGACGCGCGCACGCCGGTCGTCATGCTGTTGCCGATTTTCAACGGTCAGCTCGCGATACCGCGCTTTTTCGCCCGTTACTTCGCCAACGCAGGCTTGGCCGCCGTCGTCGTCAAGCGCGGTCGCGATCCGCTCGAGGCACTGACGGCGCCGAACGAGACCATCGAAGGGAACCTGCAAGACTATCGGCGCGTTCTCGATTGGATCGAGCAAGAGCCGGAGCTCGACGCTTCGCGCATCGGCGTCTTCGGCGTCAGCCTCGGTGCCATGGACGCGGTCATGCTGGCCGGCCTCGACCAACGCGTGAACTCGCTCGTCATCGCGATGGCGGGCGGCGACTTGTCGTACTTGCTCGCCAACACGAACTACCGCCGCGTCGCACGCACGATCGACGACATGGCCGACGAGCTCGGCATGACTCGGGAGCTGCTCGGGGCCCGGCTGGACGCGGCCATGAAGCTCGATCCGCTCGAGATCGCGCCGTACATCGACGCCGAGCGCGTCTTCATGATCCTGACGCGCACCGACGCCATCGTTCCTTTCGAGGCGCAGCAGCGATTGCGTGACGAGCTGGGCTCTCCGGAGGCGCTCTACCTGCTTACCGGCCACCGGCTATCGGTCGTGTTCTTCCCGAAGCTCCGTAATGCGGCATTCGAATTCTTCGCTCGGCGATTCGGCCTCGAGAGCGTCGCGTTCAACTTGCATTGACGCTTGGCCCGTTCACGCGCTCACTTGCAGCGCGTGGTATGGTGGCGCGCCTCATTCCGCTGGAGGATCCAATGGCTGAATCCGACTCGGCAGGGGCCGACGGTTTCGCTGCCGTATTACGCGGCCGTCGATCGATCGATCTTTTTGCGCCGGGCGCGGTCAGCGCCGAAGTGTTGCTCGAGGCGGTCGAGGTGGCCCGCTGGGCGCCGAACCACAGGCTGACCGAGCCGTGGCGCTTCTACCTCCTCGGGCCGGCCACGATGCGCGCGATCGTCGAGCTTGCGGTGGAGCTCGAAGTCGCGGCGAAGGGCGAGCGGGCCGGGCCCGTCCGGCGAGCTCGCCTCGAGGCGATTCCCGGGATGTTCGTACTGACGAGCGCGCGCAGCGACGACGCGCTCGTCGAACGTGAAAATTATGCCGCCTGCTGTTGTGCTGCGCAGAACCTAATGCTATACCTTTGGCGGAGAGGTATAGGCGTGAAATGGACGACGGGTGGTATCACGCGCCAGGAACGGTTTCATGAGCTGCTCGGTATCGACCGCGCCAAGGAGTCCGTAGTGGGATTCTTTTGGTACGGCGTGCCGAAGGTCGTTCCGACGCAGAAGCGCAGGCCGGTCGAGGAGATCGTGACGAAACTGGCATAGCAGGGCTCGAGATCGGGGGAGAAAGCCATGAGCAACGCGGGTCTCGCAGTTCACCGCCTCGAGCCGCAATCGTCACGCGGACGCGCGCGGTTGGCGAAGATCTTGGATGCTGCAACCGAGCTGTTCCTGAGGGTCGGTTACGAGCAAACGTCGATCGACGCGATTCTTCTGCAGAGCGGCGGCTCGAAGTCGACGCTCTACGCGTACTTCCCGACGAAGGAAGATCTGTTCCGATCCGTCATCGACAATGTCGTCGACAACACCGATCTCGGCATGGCGCTCGACGTGAGCTCGAATGCCCGAATGGTACTGTTCGAGTTCGCGCTGAACCGCCAGCGCGTCCTGCTGGCGCCCCGCCACCGCGCGGTGCTGCGGTTGGTCATCGCGGAGCGCGAGCGCTTTCCGGATCTCGCGCAGATCTACTACGACCGCGGACCGAAGCGCAGCGGCGCGCAGCTCATCACCTATCTCGAGGCGCTACGCAATCGCGAGGTCCTCGCCATCGACGATGCCGAGGAGGCGGCGGCGTTTTTCATCGGCATGCTGTTCCAGCACTGGCACAGACACATCTATCTCATGGAGTCGCCGGCGCCGTCGGAGCTTGCGATCCGCGCGCACGCCGAACGCGTCGTTGCGCGCTTTTGGGCCGCGTACCGCCACGGGCCGCACTAGCCGCCGCTACAACGGCACGCCGGGGCGTGGGGAGCCGGCGAGCCACGCGGCACCTTCGGCGTAGAGCTTTTCGACATCGGGACCGCGCAAACCGGGCAGGCCGAGGCGCACGCTGAATCCGGCCTTGGTCTGCAAGTAGCCGAGGTGCTTGTAGCCTTCCGGGAACCGCGCGAGCAGCGCGGCATCGAGGTCGAGCTTGCGGCCGGGCTCGACCGGGTCGAGACGATCCTTCTCGTAGATGGGTTGGCGCCGAACGATGGCCCACCGCCCCGCGCGCTTCTCGAAGAAGTCGTAGAAGCGGCCCATGCAGACGGCGTCGACGGCGATGCCGTCGACCGTTGCGCGCTGGTTGATCGTCATCTTCGTCTGCGCGACGGCGCGATCGCCGTTCAGCTCGACGGTCGTCCCGCCGAGAAAGTGGATGATGTTGACGCCGCGCTCGAATCCAGCGCGGCGCGCCTTCTGGAACTCGACGGCCGGCCCTTGGAACCACGTCGCCGTCATCCACGCGTCGTCGTGCCAGACGGTGGCGAAACGCTCCCAATCCCCGGCGTCGCTCGCGAGCACCCAGCTGTTGACGACCTCGACGATCGCGAGTCGGTCGAGCAGCGCCTCGTCCATTGCGCTCAGCGAACGAGCCGGCCGCCCGGACCGCCGGCGCCGCCGGGCGGCGCCGCGCCGGGCACGATGATCGACGACGCTTGCTCGCGGCGCAGCTCTTCGAGGCGCCGCATCGTACGAGCAAGCGCCTGCTTTGCGTGCTCGCCGAATCGCGCGACCGCGTCGTCGAGCGACGCCGCGGGAATCTCGAAACTGAGCGGCAGCGCTCCGGCCGGAGTCAATACTTGCGTTTGCCCGACGTACAACACGGGGCGCGCGGCATCCGCGGCGCCGGACGCCGTCACGGGCGTCAAGCGTTGCAGCGTGCCGACGCGGCGGTCCGTGAAGGTTTCCTCCCGATAGAGGCCGGCGCCGTCCATTGCGATGTCGGCGTCGCTGATCTCGTCTGCTGCCATGGTCGTCCTCGTCGTGCGCGTACCGCCTTCGAGACGGCAAGCGTCATAGGCTAGCACGGGCGCCGGGGCGGCCGCTGAAGTCGCGGCTAGCCGTCGCGCACGAGCACGTGAGTGACCACGGTCGCGCCCGTCCCGCCGATGTTTTGCACGAGCGCCACCTCGGCGTCCGGCACCTGATTGGCGCCGGCACGTTCCGCGAGCTGCAGGAAAGCTTCGACAGCTTGATAACAGCCGCTGGCGCCGACCGGGTGCCCGCGCGCCTTCAAGCCGCCGAACGTCGCGAGCGGCAGCTCGCCCTCGAGGCCGATGCGTGCGGAATCCGCGTAGTCGAGGCCGCATCCGGGCGCCGCGAACCCGGCGGCCTCGAGCGTCAAGGCCGTCATGATCGTGTAGGCGTCATGCGGCTCGAACAGGTCGACGTCGTCGTGCGAGACGCCGGCTTGCCGCATCGCCTGGCGCGTCGAGCCGGCCGCGGCCGTGAGCTCGAGCGGATCGCGGCGCCGCGAGAGCGCAAGCGGCGCCGTCGCGCAGGCAGAGCCCGCGATGCGCACTCGGCTGCCCAGCGCGGACGCGATGTTCGGGGCCGCGAGGATGACGGCGCTCGCGCCGTTGCAGACGGGGGACACGTCGAACAGCCGAATCGGATCCGCGACGACGCGGGCTTGCAGGTAGGCTTCGAGATCGAGCTTCTTGTGCAGCAGCGCGTTCGGGTTCGTCAGGGCGTTCGTGTGCGCCGTGATCGCGAACGGCGCGAAGCGCTCGGGCCGGACGCCGTACTTGTCCATGTAGAGGCGCATCAACGTCGCGTTCAGCGACAAGAACGTCTCGCCGCAGACGCCTTCGAGCTCCCAATCGGCCGCCGTCGCGAGCGCGCTCGTGACGGCGTCGCGATCGACGTGCGTCATTCGTTCGACGCCGCAGACGGCGACGGCATCGTGAATTCCGCCCGCGACGGCTTGGGTGGCAATGCGTAGCGCCGCGCCCCCCGACGCGCACGCAGCTTCCACCGTCACGGCCTCGATGCCGGCAAGGCCCGTATAGTCCGCAATGAGGCCGCCCAACTGCTGCTGTCGCGCGAGAACCCCCGACAGCATGTTGCCGACGTACAGCGCTCCGATGCGCTCCGGCTCGATGCCTGCGTCGGCGAGGGCCGCCTTGACGGCCGCCGCGCCCAAGTACCGGCCGCGCGTATCGGAATCCTTGGTGACCGGCGTTTGCCCCACGCCGGCAATGAATACGTCTCGCAACTCGAGGCTCCGGCACCCGAACGGCGCGCATGATGGCAAACGGTGCACGCGATTGCCAACCGTGGCCTTGCACCCCGCGGCGCCGCGGGGCCTTACGCTATGATGTGCTCGAGCGCGACTTGTGGAGTACGGTGTTTGAGCGGCGCGGGCAAGGTCCTACTGATCGGCTTCGGCAGCATGGGGCAAGCACTCGTGCGAGGCTGGCTCGCCGAAGGCCGCGCCGCGAGCGCGATCGAAGTCGTCGATGCGTTGCCCGCCGCGCGTGCCGCCGCCGCTGAGCTCGGCATAGCGGCGCGCGGCGAAGTGGGCACGGCGGCCGCGGCCGACGTCGTCGTGCTCGCCGTCAAGCCGAACCAGCTGAAGGACGTGCTTCCGCAATGCGCGGCGCTCGCGCGCAGCGGCGCCGTGTTTCTGTCGATCGCGGCCGGCAAGACGATCGGCGAGATCGAGCGCGGCGTGGGCCCCAAATCGGCCGTCGTGCGTGCGATGCCGAACACGCCCGCGGCGATCGGGCGGGGGATGGCGGCGCTCGTCGCGAACCCCGCTGCGACGAAACGGCAGCGGGAGCTCTGCGCCGAGCTGCTCGCGGCCGTGGGCGCCATCGCCTGGCTCGACGACGAGCGTGACATGGACGCCGTCACGGCCATCTCCGGCAGCGGACCGGCGTACGTGTTCCTGCTCGTGGAGTGCCTCGAGCAAGCGGCCATCGACTTGGGCCTACCCACAGCGCTTGCGAAGCAGTTGGCGCTCGAGACCGTCGCGGGCGCCGCGGCTTACGCGGCGGCGGCCGACGAGCCGCCGGCCGAGCTGCGCCGCCGCGTCACGAGCCCGAACGGCACGACGCAGGCGGCGCTCGACGTGCTGATGGGTGAGCATGGCATGCGGGAGCTGCTGGCGCGCGCGACGCGCGCAGCGGCGGAGCGCAGCCGCGAGCTCGCGAGGGCTTGAGACATGGCGGGCTACTACTACGACGAGTTCGAAGTGGGGCGCGTGTTCAAGCACGCGATACGCCGCACGGTCACCGAGACGGACAACGTGCTGTTCAGCACGATGACGCACAATCCGGCGCCGCTGCACATCGATCATGAGTACATGCGCACGCAGTCGGAGTTCGGCAAGCCGCTCGTGAACAGCTTCTTCACTCTGGGCTTGATCGTCGGCATCTCGATCAACGACACGACGCTCGGCACGACCGTGGCGAACTTGGGCCTCGAAGACGTGCGTTTCCCGGCGCCGCTTTTCGTGGGTGACACCGTGCACGTCGAGACCGAGGTCGTCGCGATGCGCGTGAGCAAATCGAGGCCGCGCAACGGCATCCTGACGCTCGAGCACCGCGGCTTCAATCAGCACGACGTGCTCGTCGCCGTGTGCCGGCGCAACGTGTTGATGTTGCGATCGCCCGATCGCGTTTGAACGTGGAAGAAAAAAGACGAGCCCCGCGAACGGGGCTCGTCACGGCTGACCGCGCTCTCGCTCAGTTCGGCGCCAAGTGCACCGCGATGTGCGTCGTGTGCAACGTCACGCTCGCGGCGTCGTAGCTGCCGCTCGCCGTCAGCGCGATGGCCGGCCGGCCGGCGCCGAGCTGCGTGGCGAGCTCCGAGCTGAACTCGGCGAACTCGCTGAAGAGGCGAATGTCGGCGCCGACGGAGATGCCGTAGATCGCGCGGCCCTCCGCCGGCGGCGCGAGCGTCGGCGGCATCGGCAGTGTCGTCAAGTCGATGCGCTGCATGCCGACGAGCAACACGTGGCGTTCGCCGATGGCCGGGTTGTCGACGTCGAGCACGAGCCCGCTTGCGCCCATGCTCGAGAACGGCGCCGTCGTGCCTGCGCTGCCCCAGCCGATTCCGAGCATCGCCCGCAAGCCGCGGTGGTCGATGACCGTGCGGCCCTCGAAGTCGGGCGGCGCCTCGCCGAATGGCCGCACGAATCCGACGACGCGCGCGGCCTCTCCGGCCACGAGACTCGCGAGGCCCAGCGTGCCCGTCGCGACGTCGTAATCGGCGGGATTCGCATCCTGGGCCGGCGTGACGCCGGTGCCCGTGAAGTCGAACGCGTCGACGCCGAGTCGATCGATCCCGCGCAGCGCGAGATTGAGCTGCCCGGGCAGAATCGCGTTGACGGTGCCGTGCAAGTGCGTCGGCAGCATTCGCACGCGGCCGCGCGTCGCATCGAGCGTCGGCGGCGTCGCGTCGGTCGAGGGGTCCGTCAGCGCGCCGAACGCCACGATTCGCTGGCCGACGGACAGCGCGCTTTCGTCGAGCACGGCTCCCGGGTCGCCGGTCTTCAGCACCTTCGTATCGGCTCCGACATGAACGACGATCGTACGGTGCAGGCGTGCGCTACGGCCGGGCCGAATCGCCATCGCTCCCTTCACCGTGAGCCGATCGCCCAAGCGCGCGACGATGTTGCCGTGCACGGCGTCGACGCGCTCGCCGCTGACGCTGTCGCCCGCGTGCACGATCTCGGCCGTGAACTTGCGGTCGGCGCGCGACAGCGTGCCGAACGCGACCGTCATCGTGCCGGCCGGTTTCGCGGCCAATGCCGCGAGTCCGGCGGCACCCGTGGCGGGCGCGCCGTCGATTTCGAACTCGGTTGCGGGGGTCGTGTGGACCTTGACGCGGCCATGCGCGCCGGCCGGCAGGAACCACGGCCGCACGTCGACGGTATACGAGCTCTCGGCGAGGTCCGTCGCGACGAGCGCGCCGCGCAGCCTGAGCTCCTTCTCGGCGACGGGATCGACCTCGGCGACGATGTAGGGTCGCGCGGTGACGACGGGCGGCGACTGCGAGAGGTCCACCTCGTGCGAGGCCGCGAGATCGAAGTCGAGCGCGAGCAACGCCGCACGGCCGCGCGTGATCGCGAGGTGTGCGCGAGACGCGAGCTCGATATCGAGCTCTGCGACGCCGAGCGGCAACCCGTCCGGCCCCACGACCGTGGCGGCGACGACGTCGCCGCCCGACTCGACGAAGACTTCGGCGTTGCCGTAGTCGAGGCGAATCTTGCCGCCGACGAAGTCGCCGGGCGCGAGCGTGGCGACGGAGAGAAGGTCGGAAAGCTCGGTCAGCTGCGCGAAATCGACGCGCGTCACAGCGGGCAGCACCTCGACGGTCCCGCCGCCGCGGCGCTGCAACGTGATCGACAGCACGTCGACCGAGTATCCGACGAAATCGCCGTCGGCGTCGGTGAGGCTGACGAGCAACGTGCCCGTGTCCGGGTCGAGCGGCGGCGGATTGCTCGACGTCGGGGCCGAGCCGCCGGAGCCCCCGCAGCCGGCGAGACTCGAGGCGGCGAGCAAGGCGGCCCATGCCGAGCGCAGCATGCGTGCGCGAAGGTGACTCATCCGAAATCCTCCCTGGAAAAGCACTCGGGAACAGCAACGCGCCTGCCCGCCGCACGGTTGACGCGTCGCGGGCAAACTCCGCGGTTTCGCGACGCGGTCGCTTGTAATCTGCGTGTTTACTGTCAGAATGCGGCTACTTGTCAAGCAATCCAACCCAATCAAGAGGTTGCGCCATTGAATGAGTGCACGGCCTGAAGACGGGCCCAGGCTGCCAAGGGTCGACGAAGCCGCGCCGCGGGAGCGGCCGGTAGGCCGTTCGCACGGGAGAATGCTAGGTCCAGGCGTCGACCTCATCTGCACCAAGGTCGCCGTCGACCTGCAAAGCATCACGGAAACGACGGCCGCGGAGCGCATTCCGGCGGGCCTTCAGGCGCTGACCGACGCGTGGGGCGCCGACTCGATCTTCGCCGCCCTCGTCGACGAGACGGCCACCGTGTTCGACCGCATCTATTCGGGGCGATCCACGTTCTCGGCCTGCAATCCCGAGGTGCTGAAGGGCGCTCGGCTCGACGAGTTTCCCTCGCTCAAGGCACGGCTCGCGCACCTGCGGCTGCTCGAGATCCGCGATACGGCGGATCCCGTGGCGGGGCAGGGCGAGGATGCGCAGCGCTTGAGCGGCCTCAACGTCGGCGCGGCGCTGTTCGTCGGATTCGATATTCGGGGCCGGAAGGGCGGAGTGCTCGGCGTCTTCAGCGCTGCGCCGAATCCCGAATGGCCCGCCGAGCTGCAGCTGCAACTGAAGCTCCTCGGCGCGAGCTGCGCGAGCGGGCTCGAGCGCATCGAGCTCGCGGAGTTGCTCGCCGACGTTCAGGAGCGCGATCGGCTCGTCATGAACACGGCCAACGACGGACTTTGGGACTACGACGTGCGCGAGAACAGGATGTATTTCTCGCCACGCTGGCGCGCAATGCTCGGCTATGCGCACGACTACGATGTCCCCGAGTGGCGCCTCCTCGTGCACCCCGACGATCTCGCGCACGTGCAGACGCAGCTTCGCGAGCACCTCGAAGGGCGCACGGAGATCTTCGAGAGCGTGCACCGCATGCAGCACGCGAGCGGCGAATGGCGTTGGATCCAGAGCCGTGTGCAGGGCCGGTTCGACGAGAACGGGCGCTTGAAGCGGCTCGTGGGCGTCGAAACGGACGTCACGGAGCGCAAGCTCTATGAAGAAGCGCTGTTCCGCGAAAAGGAGAGCGCGCAGATCACGCTGCAATCGATCGGCGACGGCGTGGTCACGACGGACGCCGAGGCGCGCGTCCAGTACCTGAACCCCGTCGCATCCGACCTCACGGGCTGGCGGCTCGACGACGCCGTCGGCCGCAGCATCGACGAGATCTTCCGCGGCTTCCACGAGGAGACGTGCGAGCCGATCGAGAATCCTGTCGGCGTCGCGATGCGTCGCAATCGCCCGATCAAGTCCGTTCGGCCCGCGCTCTTGATTCGGCGCGACGGCAACGAGCTTTACATCGAGAGCACGGCGGCCCCGATCCGCGACGCGTTCGGCAACGTGACGGGCGGCGTGCTCGTGTTCCACGACGTCAGCGAGTCGCGCGAGCTGAACCGCCGATTGAGTTACGCCGCGAGCCACGACGTGCTCACGGAGCTCGTCAACCGCCGCGAATTCGAGCAGCGGCTCGAGCGCGCGCTCAAGAGCGCGAAGGCGCGCGAGACGTCGTACGCGGTGCTCTATCTCGACCTCGATCAGTTCAAGATCGTGAACGACGCGTGCGGCCACAACGCCGGCGACGCGCTGCTCAAGCAGATCGGCTCGCTGCTCAAGTCGAAGATCCGCTGGCGCGACACGCTCGCGCGGCTCGGCGGAGACGAGTTCGGCGTTCTGCTCGAGAGTTGCACGATGGACGAGGCGCTGCGAACGGCCGAAACGTTGCGCGAGAACATCGCCGACTATCGGTTCCTTTGGGACGATCGCACGTTCCGGCTCGGCGTCAGCATCGGCGTGGTGCCGATCACGGCGGCGACCGACGACGTGGCGTCGCTGCTCTCGGCCGCCGACAGCGCGTGCGCGGCCGCGAAGGACGCCGGACGCAACCGCGTTTACAACTACCAAGAGAACGACATCGACTTGATGAAGCGGCGCAAGGAGATGCAGTGGGCCGCGCGCATCAGCAATGCGCTCGACGAGAATCGCTTCGAGCTGTTCCGGCAGACGATCCAGCCCCTCCAGCCCAACGCGGAGCAGGGTGCGCACTACGAGCTCCTGATACGCATGCGCGACGAGCAGGGTCAGCTCATTGCGCCGGGATTGTTCATCGCGGCCGCCGAGCGCTACGGGTTGATGACGGCGATCGACCGCTGGGTCATCGCCCAGGCCTTCACCTGGCTCGTCTCGGAGGCCGACGAGCGCGAGCGGCTGTCGCTCTGTGCGATCAATCTTTCGGGCCAGAGCTTGGCCGACGAGAAGTTCTTGCCGTTCGTCATCGAGCAATTCAAGCGGAGCGGCCTGTCGGGCTCGTGCATCTGCTTCGAGATCACGGAGACGGCGGCCATCGCGAGCTACAGCCAAGCGAACCGCTTCATCCACGCGCTGAAGGAGCTCGGCTGCCGATTCGCGCTCGACGACTTCGGCACCGGGTTGTCGTCGTTCGGTTACTTGAAGCACTTCCCCGTCGACTTCCTGAAGATCGACGGCAGCTTCGTCAAAGAGATCCTGCACGACCCGATCGACCGCGAGATGGTGCGCTCGATCAACGAGATCGGCCATTTGACGGGCAAGCGCACGATCGCGGAGTTCGCGGAGAACACCGAGATCATCACGATGCTGCGCGGGATGGGCATCGATTACGCGCAAGGGTATGGCGTCTCGGAGCCGAAGCGGTTGATGCAGGCCGTGGCCTAGCGCCGTCGCGATCTATCGAGTCGGCGCGAAAGCGATCACCTCTTCAATGAGGTAGCGCAGGCGACGTCAAACGAAGCGCATCGAAAAGTCGATCGCGCGCAGGTGCTTCGTGACGGCGCCGATCGAGATGAAATCGACGCCGGTTTCGGCGATGGCGCGCAGCGTCGCGGCGTTGACGCTGCCGGACGCCTCTAGCTCCGGGCGCTTGCCGGCGTGCGCGTCGCGCAACGCTACGCCGGCGCGCATGTCGTCGAGCGTGAAGTCGTCGAGCATGATGCGGTCGGCGTCGGTATCTAGCGCTTCGCGAAGCTGCTCGAGGCTCTCGACTTCCACTTCGATCATGACGTCAGGCGACTGCCGGCGCGCGGCCGCGACGGCAGCCGTTACGCTGCCGACGGCGGCGACGTGGTTTTCTTTGATCAGCACGGCATCGAACAGGCCGATGCGATGGTTCGAGCCGCCGCCGCAGAGCACGGCGTATTTTTGCGCGAGTCGCAGGCCGGGCAGCGTCTTGCGCGTGTCGAGGATGCGCGCGCGCGTACCGGCGACGAGGTCGGCGAGCGCGCGCGTCGCCGTCGCGGTGCCGGACAACGTCTGCAGGATGTTGAGCGCGGTGCGCTCGCCGGTGACGATGCTGCGCGCGGGCCCGCGCAGCTCGCAGACGACGGCATCGGCTGAGATTGCGTCGCCGTCGGCTGCGTGCCAGGCGACGGTCACGCGCCGATCGATCTGGCGGAACGTCTCGTCGAACCAGGCGAGGCCGCACAGCGTCGCGGCCTCGCGCGCGACGACTCGCGCCCCGGCGTACGTGGTGCGCGGGATCAGCTCCGCCGTGAGATCGCCGTCGCGCAGATCCTCGGCAATCGCGCGGCTTACGACGGTCGGAATATCGATTGGCAACGGCGGCGGCATCGAGTGCTGTAAAGGACCCGGAAACGGCGAGGACCCGGAAAGCCTACGCCCGTCCGGGTCCTCGATTCGAGTGAGACGATGGGCGGCTAGAGGAAAAAGCCGCCGTGGCCGAACCCGACCATGCTCATCAGCATTGGAATCGACAATACCGTGTTCGTGCGCGATGCGATGAAGGCCACGCGACGCGCTTTCGCGATTTCATCGGCCGTGGCCTCGACCAGACCTAGAACCTTCTTTTGGTTCGGCCAGATGAAGACCCAGACGTTGAACAGCATGATCGTGCCGAGCCACGCGCCGATGCCGATCGTCAATCCCGCGCCCCGCAAGAGAAAGGCGTCGTCCAGCAAGCCGACGCGCAACAGATAAACAGCGCCCGTGAGCCAGGTGAACACGGCGCCCCAGCGAAACCACAGCAATGCGCGCGGAGCGACGTACTTGCTGATCCCCGCGCCGCCCGGGCCGCCCTGGTCCTTCGCGGCGGCCGCAAGAGCCGGCACTTGGACGAAGTTGAAGTAGTAGAGCAGGCCGATCCAAGTAATGCCCGCGAGGACATGGAGCCAGACGATCAAGCTCAGCTCGTTGACCGCGATGTCCATCGTGACGAGCGCGATCACGACGGCGAGCACGACGCCGGCAATGATGGTGCCTTGGATGGTATTCAACGGGTTCATCTTGACCTCCCCCTGACGGGACTTGACCTTTTCTTCGGTTTGTTGTGGACGCTCTGGCAACGGGGGTTGCCCCGCTCCAAAGACTCGAGAAGAATAGGTGAGAGATCGACGCAGTTCAACGAGCGCGGCGCCCATCGAGCGCCGCATTTTGCGTCTCAACGAGGAATCTGCACCATGGACGTCAACGAACGCATCAAGAAGCAGCTCGAGAGCTATCCCGTGTTGCTCTATATGAAAGGCACTCCGGACTTCCCGCAGTGCGGCTTTTCGGCGAAGACGGTCAGCATTCTGCGCGCCACGGGCGCGAAGTTCGCTTACATCAATATCTTCGAGGACCCCGAGATTCGCGAGGGCCTCAAGGCGTATTCGAGCTGGCCCACGTTCCCGCAGCTCTATGTCAACGGCGAGCTGATCGGCGGGTGCGACATCGCCGTCGAGCTGTACGAGTCCGGTGAGCTGCAGAAGATCCTGAGCGAAGCGGGCGCCCCCGCGCCGGCCGCGCAGTAGCCTCAGCGCTCGTAAATCTCGCGAAAGCGATTCACGACCACGCAGAAGAGCCGCGCGGTCATCTCGGCATCGTAGAGCGCGGAGTGCGCACGCTCGTCTTCCCACGCGAAACCGGCGGCCGTGACGGCGCGGCTCAACACGGTTTGGCCGAATGCGACGCCGGCCAAGGTTGCCGTGTCGAAGCTCGAGAACGGATGGAACGGGTTTCGCTTGATACCCGTGCGCTCGACGGCCGCGTTCAGGAACTGCAGGTCGAAGAACGAATTGTGTCCGACGAGCACGGCGCGCGTGCAGCCCGACGGCTTGAGCTCCTTGCGTACCTCCTGGAACAGCGCGCGTAAAGCGTCGGCTTCGTCGATCGCGGGCCGCAGTGGATGGTACGGATCGATGCCCGTCACCTGCAGCGATGCGGGATCGAGCCGCGAGCCCTCGAACGGCTTGACGATGTAGCGATGGTGATCCGTGGGCTCGAGATCGCCCGCGGCATTGAACCGAACGAACACGGCCGCGATCTCGAGGAGCGCGTCGGTCGTCCAGTTGAACCCGCCCGTCTCCACGTCGACGATCACGGGCAAAAAGCCGCGGAAGCGTGCCGCGATCGGCGGCAGCTGCGCTTCGTCGACGGATGCGGCAGCCTCTTCGTGGCTCACGCCTCGAGCCTCCTTGCGAGATCGCCTGGGCCGGAAGTCGTCCGAGTCAGCAGCTCGACCGTGAGTCGCACGCCGAAACCCGTGATGTCCGTCGGGACGTGGGCGAGACCGCCCTTGTGCTGCCCGGCGCTCAGGTCCACGTGGATCCACGGAATGCCTTTCGGTACGAAACGCGAGAGGAAGCGGGCGGCCAAGATGTGGTCGCCCGCCGTTTCCGTGCTGCACTGCTTCAGGTCCGCCATGTCGCTCTTCAATAGCTCGTCGAAGTCCTCATCCATCGGGAACGGCCACACGCGCTCGCCGCTCGCCGCGCCGGCTTGCTCGAGCAGCGTGTTGGCCGCACGGCGGTTCGTGAATACGCCCGAATATCGCTCGGTCAGCGCCGTCACGCAGCTTCCCGTCAACGTAGCGTAGTCGATGATCACGGCAGGCTTCTCGCGCGCGGCGAGCGCGAGCGCGTCGGCCAGCACCATGCGGCCCTCGGCGTCCGTGTGGATGACTTGAATCGTAGTACCGTTCGAGGCGGTGACCAAGTCCTGGGGTTTGTAGGCGTCCGCGGCCAAGCGGTTCTCCGTGATAGCGATCCACGTGTCGACGCCGAACGGCACGCGCAGCTCCGCGAGCGCCAGCAGCGTGCCGAGCGCGACGGCGCTGCCTTGCATGTCGGTATGCATGTCGAGCATGCCCGCGAACGGCTTCAGATTCGTGCCGCCCGTGTCGAATAGCACGCCCTTGCCGACGAGCGCCAGCGTCGCGTCCGGCGTTCGGCTCGGCCGGTACCTGAGCTGAAGGATGCCGGCGTCGCGCGTCGAGTTGCCCTTCGCGACGGCGAGAAAGGCGCCGGCGCCGAGCCGCTTGAGGTCGCGCTCGCCGAAGAATCGCGTGGCGATGCCGTGCGCCTTGGCGATCTGCTCGATGGAAGCGCGGTAGGCGCCGATCGTGAGCACGTTCGGTGGCAGTGCGGTGAACCAACGCGCGACGTTGTTGCCCAAGGCTTGTGCGCGCGCGGCGGCGAAATCGACGGGCTCGCGAGCGCCGAACAAGCGGACGGTCGTGACACGCGATGCGCGCGGCGGTTCCGATTTGAAGGTCGGCAGCGTGAACGCGGCGGCGCCCGCGGCGGCCAATAGGCTTTCGGCGGCCGCGCGTTCGGGGTCGGCGTCGAAACCCGCGAGCGCGATGCCGAGCGAGCGGGGCTTGTCGCGCAAGCTCTCGCGCAAAGCCTTGGCCGCCCACGAGAGTGCCGCGAAACCGCGCTCGGCCGCGAACGTTCCGACGGTCAGCCCCGTTGCGCGTGTGTTCGGCGCGCGCGAGCTCGCGAAGTCGGCGCGATTCTTCGTCGCGCGGGCGCGCAGCATCGCGAGCTGCCGGCCGTGCGGCAAGCGGACGAGCGCCGAATCGTCACCACGCGGCGCGACGACGAGCAGATGGTCGATCCGATCGAGCGCGGCGCGCGTCGGTGCGAGCGGCGTCGCGGTCGCGCGCAACGGCGAAAAGTCCGGCAATTCGATCATCGGGCGGCCATCGACTCGAGCGTTGTGACGCGGGTTCCTTTGCCTTGACCGTCTTTCTACAAAACCCGATCATAGCCCCGCAGGAGCGGGGGTCAGGTGGCTTGACGAGCGGGGCTCGCATCGTAGCAGGATTTCGTCCGATCGCGTTTCGAAGCCTCAGTTCGTTATCCGTCAACTGGAGTACGGTTTTTTCATGGCGACTGCACGACCGCTGCCGTTGATCGCCCTTCGCGGCGACGATTTCGACCCCGAGGAAACGCAAGAGTGGCTCGAGTCGATCGACTCGGTGCTCAGGGTCCATGGCGCGGAGCGCGCGCACTTCCTGCTCGAGTGCATGATCGACCATGCGCGCCGGTCCGGCGCGTATCTGCCCTATAGCCCGAACACGGCGTATCTCAACACCATCCCCGTCGGGCAACAGCCGGAGTATCCCGGCGACCGTGCGATCGAGCGGCGCATCGAGGCGTACATCCGCTGGAACGCGATGGCGATGGTCGTTCACGCGAACCGCGTGAGCTCGGAGTACGGCGGGCACATCGCGAGCTACGCGTCGTCGGCGACGCTGTACGAAGTCGGCTTCAATCATTTCTGGCGTGCGCCGACGGCCGAGCATGGCGGTGACCTCGTGTACTTCCAGGGGCACTCGTCGCCCGGCATTTACGCGCGAGCGTTTCTCGAAGGGCGGCTCGACGAGAACAACTTGAACAATTTCCGGCGCGAAGTCGCCGGCGCCGGCGTCGGGTTGTCGTCGTATCCGCACCCGTGGCTGATGCCGGACTTCTGGCAGTTTCCGACGGTGTCGATGGGCTTGGGCCCAATGATGGCGATCTACCAGGCGCGCTTCATGCGCTACCTCGAGCACCGCGGCATCGTGCCGCCGCAAGACCGCAAGGTCTGGTGCTTCTTGGGCGACGGCGAGACCGACGAGCCCGAGGCGATGGGCGCGATCACGATGCCCGTCCGCGAGCGCCTAGATAATTTGATCTTCGTCATCAACTGCAACCTGCAGCGGCTCGATGGGCCCGTGCGCGGCAACGGCAAGATCATTCAGGAGCTCGAAGCCGCGTTCCAGGGTGCCGGCTGGAACGTCATCAAGGTCATCTGGGGCTCGCGCTGGGATCCGCTGCTCGCGCGCGATCAGAGCGGCTTGCTGCGCAAGACGATGGAGGAGTGCGTCGACGGCGAGTACCAGGCGTTCAAGGCCAAGGGCGGCGCCTATACGCGCGAGCACTTCTTCGGCCGCCATCCCGAGCTCAAGGCCATGGTGGCGCACCTCTCCGACGAGGACATCTGGCACTTGAACCGCGGCGGACACGATGCCGTGAAGGTGTACGCGGCGTATCACGCGGCCGTGAATCACAAGGACCGGCCGACGGTGATCCTTGCGAAGACCGTCAAAGGCTTCGGCATGGGAGAAGCCGGCGAAGGCCAAAACATCACGCATCAGAAGAAGAAGCTCGACGACGAGGACTTGAAGCACTTCCGCGATCGCTTCCACGTGCCGATTTCCGACGAGGAGCTCGCGGCGCTCAAGTACTACAAGCCGGCCGAAGACAGCGAGGAGATTCGTTATCTCAAGGAGCGCCGAGCGAAGCTCGGTGGCTTCCTGCCGGCGCGCAGGGCGAAAGCTGAGCCGCTGCAGGTGCCGGACCTCGATTTCTTCAAGAGCCAGCTCGAAGGCAGCGGCGACCGAGAGTTCTCGACGACGATGGCTTTCGTGCGGATTCTGACTGCGTTGCTGCGCGACAAGACGATCGGCCCGCGTATCGTGCCGATCGTGCCCGACGAGGCGCGCACGTTCGGCATGGAAGGCATGTTTCGCCAGGTGGGTATCTACTCGTCGCTCGGCCAGCTCTACACGCCGCAGGATGCCGATCAGCTCTCGTATTACAAGGAAGACAAGAAGGGCCAAATTCTCGAGGAGGGCATCAACGAGGGCGGGTCGTACTGCTCGTGGATCGCGGCCGCCACGTCGTACGCGAATCACGGCGTGCAGATGATTCCCTTCTATATCTACTACTCGATGTTCGGCTTCCAGCGCATCGGCGATTTCGCCTGGGCCGGCGGCGATTCGCGTGCGCGCGGCTTCCTGCTCGGCGGAACGGCCGGCCGCACGACGCTCGCCGGCGAGGGCTTGCAGCACCAGGACGGTCACAGCCAGCTCGTCGCGACGACGATTCCGAATTGCCGCGCCTACGACCCGTGCTTCAACTACGAGCTCGCGGTGATCATCCAAGACGGCCTGCGGCGCATGTGCGTCGAGCAGGAGAGCGTCTTCTATTACATCACCGTGATGAACGAGAACTACGCGCATCCCGCACTGCCCGAGGGCGCGCGCGACGGGATCTTGCGCGGCATGTATCGGCTCAAGACCGGCGGCAAGGGCAAGGTGCGCGTGCAGCTCATGGGCTCGGGCACGATCCTGCGCGAAGTGCTCGCGGCCGCCGAGATTCTCGAACAGCGGTTCAACATTCCGGCCGACGTCTGGAGCGTCACGAGCTTCAGCGAGCTGCGCCGCGAAGCGCTCGACGTCGATCGCCGGAACATGCGTCATCCCGAAGCCGAGCCGCTGGCGAGCTATCTCGAATCGTGTTTCGCCGGCTTGACGGGACCGTTCGTTGCCGCGACGGACTACATGAAGCTCGTGGCCGATCAGATTCGCCAATGGGTTCCGGGGCGTTACGTCGCCCTCGGCACGGACGGGTTCGGCCGCAGCGACGGCCGCGAGGCGTTGCGCCACCACTTCGAGGTCGATCGCAAGTCGGTCGCCGTCGCGGCGCTCAAAGCACTCGCCGACGAGGGCAGCATCGACGCGAGCACCGTGACGAAGGCCATGGTCGAGCTCGGCGTCGATCCCGACAAGCCGAATCCAGTCGCGCAATAAGCCGACGTCCTCGCCGTGGAAGTCGTCGTACCCGAGCTTGGTGACTTCGCCGACGTCGAAGTCATCGAAGTGCTCGTGCAGCCCGGCGACACGGTGGCCGCGGAGCAGGGGCTCATCACGCTCGAGACGGACAAGGCGGCAATGGACGTTCCATCGCCGGCCGCCGGCAAGATCACGGAGCTCAGGATCAAGAAGGGCGATCGTGTGTCGGCCGGCCACGTCATCGCGACGCTCGAGCCCGCCCCCGGCGGCGATGGCGCCGAGGAGTCGCCCGCGGTCGACAGGCGTCCCGAGGACGATCGGACGGTGCGTCAGCCGAAGATCGCGCACTCGGCAGCCGCGCCCCCGCCGGGCGGCGCGCACGCGGCCGCGTCGGCGGCGCAGGAGCCGCGCGTCGTAACCGTGCCGGATCTCGGCGATTTCTCCGGCGTCGAGATCATCGACGTCCTCGTGAAGCCCGGGGACGAGGTCGCGGCCGAGCAGGGCATCGTTACGCTCGAGACCGAGAAAGCCAGCATGGACGTGCCGTCGCCGGAGGCGGGCCGCGTGCTCGAGCTCAAGGTGGCCGCCGGCGACAAGGTTTCGGCGGGCGATGCATTGCTCGTGCTGCAGCCGAGCGGTCCTGGCGAGAACGGCGCGCCCGCGAGCGCGGCGCAGCAGCCCGCGGCGCAACCGGCCGCGCCGAAAGCCGCAGCGCCGGCCACGGCGCAGCACGCGCGGCCCGCCGCGCCGCGCGCCGCGGCGCCCCGGCCGAGCGCCGTGTCGAGCACGCCGACGTCGTTCGGCGAGGCGCACGCGAGCCCGTCCGTGCGCAAGCTCGCGCGCGAGCTCGGCGTCGACTTGGGAAGCGTGCGCGGCTCCGGCGCGAAAGGGCGTGTAACCGCGGACGACGTCAAGGCGTTCGTCAAGGAAGCGATACAGCGCGGCGCGCCAGCCGTGCGCGCGCTGCCGGCGGTGCCGACCGTCGACTTCGCGAAGTTCGGCCGCATCGAGACCGAGCCGCTGTCGCGCATTCAAAGGATTTCCGGCCCCCGGCTACAGGCGAGCTGGCTGAACGCGCCGCACGTCACACAGCACGACGAGGCCGACATCACCGAGCTCGAGGAAAAGCGCGCGGCGCTCAAGGAGCACGCGCAGAAGAAGGGCATTAAGCTCACGCCGCTTGCGTTCATCGTTCGCGCGTGCGCGCTCGCGCTCGCCGAGATGCCGCATTTCAAAGCGTCGCTCGCGCCCGACGGCGAGAACCTCGTGCTAAAGCACTACACGCACATAGGCTTCGCCGCGGATACGCCGCAAGGCCTCGTCGTGCCCGTCATCCGCGACGCCGACAAAAAAGACGTGTACGAGATCGCGGACGCGCTCGCGAAGCTGAGCGAGCGCGCGCGTGCCGGCAAGCTCCGGACCGACGATATTCAAGGCGGCGTGTTCAGCGTGTCGAGCCTGGGCGGCATCGGCGGGCGGTTCTTCACGCCGATCATCAATGCGCCGGAAGTTGCGATCCTCGGCGTTTCACGCAGCCAGTGGCAGCCCGTCTATCGCGACCTGGCATTCGTGCCGCGGCTGATGTTGCCGCTGTCGTTGTCGTACGACCACCGCGTCATCGACGGCGCTAAAGCCGTGCGGTTCACGACGCGGCTCGGCGAGCTCCTCGCGAATCCTGCGCAGCTGCTCGAGGCGATTCCGTGACCACCGTCGAGGTGCGGATCCCCGAGCTCGGGGATTTTTCCGACGTCGACGTCATCGAGGTGCACGTCGAGCCCGGCGACAAGCTCGCCGCCGAAGACCCGCTCGTCACGCTGGAGACCGATAAGGCGACGATGGACGTGCCCGCGCCGCGCGCCGGCACCGTCGTTTCGGTCGCGCTCGAGAAGGGCGCGAAGGTGTCGGCCGGGGATCTCGTGCTGACGCTCGAGCCGAGCGACGAGCCTGCGTCGGCTTCGACTCCTCAGGCGCCACGGGCCGCGGAGAATGCGCAGGGCACGACGCCGCGCGCGCCGGCGGCGCGCGGAGCGGCGCTCGGTGCGCCGCAATCCGGGCCTGCGCCAAGGTCGTCGTCGGCGCAGCAGGGCCCCGCACCGGAAGCGCCGCCGGCTCGCTCGGCGGCGGCAGCCTCCGGCAAGCGGCTCGCCGTCATCGGCGCCGGGCCCGGGGGCTACACCGCGGCGTTCCGCGCCGCGGATTTGGGCCTCGAAGTGACGCTCGTCGAGCGCTGGCCGACGCTCGGCGGCGTGTGCTTGAACGTCGGCTGCATTCCGTCGAAGGCCTTGCTGCACGCGGCGCGCGTGATCGAGGAGGCCGCGGAGATGGGCGAACGCGGCATCGCGTTCGGCAAGCCGAGGATCGACGCCGCGAAGCTCGCGGCGTGGAAGAGCGGCGTCGTGCGCCAGCTCACGACCGGGCTCGACACGCTCGCGAAGCAGCGCAAGGTCCGCGTCGTTCGCGGCACGGCGAAGTTCAAGTCGCCGACGGAGCTTGTCGTCGAGCGCGGCGGCGAGCGCGAGACCGTTTCGTTCGATCACTGCATCATCGCGGCCGGCAGCGAGCCCGCCGCGCTGCCCGGGCTGCCGAACGACTCGCGCATCATCGATTCGACGGGCGCGCTCGAGCTCAAGTCGTTGCCGCAACGCATGCTCGTCGTCGGCGGCGGCATCATCGGCCTCGAGATGGCCACCGTCTACGATGCGCTCGGCGTCAAGGTGTCCGTCGTCGAGCTCACGAAGACGCTGATTCCGGGCTGCGATCGCGACCTCGTCAAGGTGCTCGAGAAGCGCATCGCGCGCCGCTACGAAGCCATCATGCTCGGCACGCGCGTCACGAAGATGGAAGCGGGCTCGAAGGGCATCGCCGTGACCTTCGAGGGCGAGCAGGCCCCGGCCGAGCCGCAGAGTTACGGCCTCGTGCTCGTCGCCGTCGGCCGCAGCGCGAACGGCCGGCGAATCGATGCCGAGAAGGCCGGCGTCGAAGTCGGCGAGCGCGGCTTGATCGCGGTCGATGAGCAGCAGCGCACGAACGTCCCGCACATCTTCGCAATCGGCGACATCGTCGGCCAGCCGATGCTCGCGCACAAAGCGACGCACGAGGGCAAAGTCGCGGCGGAAGCCGCCGCGGGGCTCAAGAGCTTCTTCGACGCGCGCGTCGTGCCGGCCGTCGCGTACACGGATCCCGAGGTGGCGTGGGTCGGCTTGACCGAGGACGACGCGAGGGCGCGCGGCGTCAAGTACGAGAAGGGAACGTTCCCGTGGGCAGCCAGCGCCCGCTCGCTGACGCTCGGCCGCGGCGAGGGGCTGACGAAGCTGCTGTTCGACCCCGGCACGAAGCGCCTGCTCGGCGCCGGCATCGTCGGTGTCAACGCGGGCGACCTGATCGCGGAGGCCGCGCACGCAATCGAGATGGGCTCGGACGCGGCCGATTTGAGCCTCACGATCCACCCGCATCCGACGTTGTCGGAGACGCTCGCGTTTGCCGCGGAAGCCGCGGAGGGCACGATCACGGATCTCTACGTGCCGAAGAAAAAGCACTAGGCCTGCCCGCCGCGACCCCCTTCCTCGCCCGCGGCGAGGAGTTGCAGCGTGGCCTCGTCGGGCACGCCGTCGAAATACCTATCGAGCAGTCGGTGAAACACGGAGCCCGCCGGTGACACGGCCGCGAACAGTTTAGAGTCCCCGATAGGGGATCTGTAAACCCCTCGCCTTTAGGCGAAGGATCAGTCGGTCAAGGTAAGCTGAATGGATGGAGGATTACAAACGCGGCCCGCATACGGTCTGGGACTGCAAA
>Ga0073934_10002964_pt1 | contig 32913 bp, 11 predicted proteins | sample LarsenN4metaG_FD_76834 | JGI IMG/M metagenome (GOLD analysis project Ga0073934, IMG submission 76834) | Hot spring sediment bacterial and archeal communities from British Columbia, Canada, to study Microbial Dark Matter (Phase II) - Larsen... ...
AGATCACGTCCACCGGCGCTGGTCCTGACGCTGCCGCGATCACGCTCGACGGAACCGGCGGCAGCGGCAGCGGCAGTTACAACATCGGCGTCTACTTCGCAGGCACAGGGGCCGTCATCTCGTCGGTCGACGGCGACATTCTCATCTTCGGTCAGGGTGGCGGGTCCGGAACCGGCGGCTTCAACTCTGGCATTTACATCAGCGGCACGGCGCAGATTACGTCCACCGGAACCGCTGACATCACTCTGATGGGCGCCGGCAGCAACAGCGGCACCGGCGGGCAGAACCACGGCGTCATCATCGCAGACGCCGGCACACAGGTGACCGCCACCGGCGGAGGCGACATTCACATCACTGGCATCCAGGGGGCCGACCCCAGCAGCCTGGGCATCGTGATCGGCGCCGGAGCCGTCGTCTCCACAGGGGGAAGCGGGGACATCGCACTCACGGCCGACCGGATTTCGATCGACGGTACGGCCAGCATCGACGCCGGCAGCCGGACCGTCACCATCCAGACCGCCACCGCCGGGACGACGATCAACCTGGGCGGCGCCGATTTCTCCGGCTCGCTCGGACTGACGGACGCCGAACTGGACACGATCACCGCCGGCACACTGGTGATCGGGAACGCCACGTCCGGCGCGATCACTGTCAGCGGTGCGATCATAATCGATTCCGCCAGCGTCGCTACACTGTGCCTCATCACGGCGTCGACGGTGACCACCACGACCGGCAGCCTCGCAGTGCAGAACCTCAGCGTGTCCGCCGGCGGGTCGGTGCAGTTCACGACGGCCGGGAACGATGCCGACAAGCTCGCCATCACGACGACCAGCGGCAACGTCGTGTTTGTGGATATGGACGAACTCACCATCGCCAGCGTCAACGCGATTGATGGCGTTACCACTGGCAACGGCAACGTCACGCTGACCGCGTCCGCCGGCTCGCTGACCCTCGGCGACGGCGGAGGTCAGGACATCACCGCCACGGGGACAGTGACCCTTCAGGCCTCCGCCGGCATCACCGACGCCGCCGGGTCGATCATCACCGTGGCCGCCTTGGAACTGCTTGGCACTGGCGATGTCGTGCTCGACAACGGCCACCAGATCGACACACTCGCCGCCGACCTGGACGGCTCGCTGACGTTCGTCAATGCCCAGGACTTCACCGTGGGAACGGCCGGTGCAACAACCGGCATCGCGCTCGGCCCCTCGGTCGGGCGGAAGCTGTCGCTGACGGCCACGGGCGGCGTCATCACGCTGGCTGCCAACGTCGCCACCACGGGCAGTCAGGATTTCGAATCCGCCGTGGAGATCGCCGACGACCTCACGCTCACCAGCAGCGGGTCTGGAGACATCACCTTTGACAGTACCGTCGAGGACGACGGCCTCGGCGGAACCGCGTCGAATCTGGTCATCAACACGGCCGGCATTACGACATTCTCCAGCACCGTCGGTGGGGTGGGTGCGGCCGCGCTCAGCAGTCTGACCACCGACGCCACCGGGTCCACAGTGCTCTCGGGCAACGTCGTCACGACTGGCGGGCAGTCCTTCGGCGACGCCGTCACGCTCGCCGCCGACGTGACGCTGACGAGCACCGGGAACGGCGATATTGCGTTCGGCAGCACGATTGATGGCGACGGCGTCCTGGATCGCGCGCTGACCGTCACCACCGGTGGGACGACGACCGTTGGTGACGATGTCGGCAGCCTCGCGGCGCTCGCTTCGCTGACCGTCGACGGCGGCGGTGCCACGGAACTCGGCGGCGACGTCGACACCGTGGGGTCTCAATCCTGGTCCGACGACGTTCTCCTGCTGGCCGACGTCGCTTTGACCACCAACACGGGCCACGTCACTTTTGACGGGACGATCGAGTCCGATGGCTCGGCGCGAAACCTGACGGTTGCGTCCACCTCGGGCAACGTCGTCTTCAACGACACCGTCGGCGTGCTGAATCCGCTTGGCGACGTGCAGATCAATACATCTGGGGATGTGGAGCTGAACGCCGCGTTCGTCTCCGCAGGCAACATCGACATCACCGGAAATGCGGTCACAGTGGTCGACGTCGACACCACGTCCGCCGCGACCGGCGGTCTGACGATCACGCATGCCGGCCTGCTGTCGCTGGGGAATGCCAGCCTGGCCGGCAGCTTCGTCGAAGACGGTACGGGGAATGTGCTGTTCGACGGCACGGTCAGCAGCGCGAATGGCGACATCACGTTCAACAATGACCTCGACGTGGCTAGCGGAGCCGTGCAAACCGACGGCGGCAACATCACGTTTGTTGGCGCCGTGGATGGGGCCGGATTCGGCAGTCAAACGCTGTCCGTCACATCCAACACCGGCGATATCGCGTTCCAGGCCGCCGTCGGCGACAACGATCCCCTCGCCGGGCTGACCACCGACACCGCGGGCCTGACCACGTTCGGTGGAACGGTGAACGTCGCCGGCACGCTGGCGGTCAACCAGACGGTCGGCACCCCAGGCGAGGTCGACTTTCAGGCGGCCGTGACCGTGGACGGGGACCTGCTGGTCGACGGCAACAACATCACCGCCGCCGACGCCCTCGACGCCGGCGGGGCGATCACTCTCCACGCCGCTCAGGCCATTGCGCTGAGCGGTGATGCATCGGCCGTGGGAGCGGTGGCGATCATCGGCGACAACGGCACGGTCCAGACACAGAACGTCACTTCGACGGCAAATGCCGTCAACCTGGCGGCCAATCAATCGCTGACCGTGGCGGGCACGGTCAATGCCGCCACGACGGCCGACCTGTCCTCCACGAACGCCAGCGTCGACGTCGCCGGGCAACTCGTCGCCGGCGGCATGCTGACCGTTTCCGCGGCCACGGATGTGACGATCGGTGACGTGGCCGGAGTGAGCGTCGACGCCGCCGCGGTCAGCATCGTGGCAGATGCCGGCAACGGCGGCACAGTGGACATCTCCGGCAGCGTCACGGCCGCGACCGCGGCCATCAACATCGTTGCCGACGCGGCCCTGCTGATCGGTGGCAACGTGACCGCGGCGACTTCGGTCACGCTCGAATCCCGCACACAAACCGTATCCGTGACGGGCGAAGTCGAGGGGACGGCCGCCTCCGTCGAGATCGCCGCCAGCACGGGCATTGGCGTCACCGGCGACGTCACGGCCGGCACATTTGTCGACATCCAGACGAACACCGGCGACGTGCAACTGGGCGCCAACGTCACTGCCTCGGGCGGCGATCTCTTCCTGGAAAGCACCGCGGGCAACGTCGAAGTGCAGGGGGCCCTCGACGCCTCGGCCACGGTCGAAATCGTCTCCGGTGGAACGGTGGACCTGCACGGCACAACCACCGCCGGCGCGGACGTGCTCATCGACAACGGCGGACTGCTGACGATTCATCTCGGCGCGAATGTCGACGCGGGCGGCATGTTTGTGCAATCGGGCGCAGGCAATGTCGAGTTGTGCGCCAACATCACCGCCGACGACGCCGTGCAGTTCGCCTCCAATCTGTCGCTGACGGCCGACGTCACGATCGACTCCGCCACCGGGGGCGTGACCCTCGACGGCACCGTCGACGCGGACGGCACCAACCTCGGTGGAGAGAGCCTGACGATCCTCGCCGGCGACGGAGCTGTGTCGTTCGGCGCCGACGTCGGCGGTACGACGGCTCTCGAGTTCCTGACGGTGACGACCTCCGGCGGGATCGATGCGCTGGGGAACATCACCGCCGACGGCGACGTGACGCTGGACAGCACGGCCGCCGACATCGCCGTGACGGGCTTCATCACGTCGAATGCCGGAGGCATCGCGCTGACCGGCGAACTGGGCGTCAGCGTGACGGGGAGCGTGTCCGCGGCGACGAACGTGGACGTGCAGTCCGCCTCCGGCAGTGCGAACATAGTCGGTGACGTGACTGCGGGAACTTCGCTCACCATCACCGCCGGAGCGGCCATCGACGTCACCGGCAGCCTGTCCGCCGGGACGACGCTGGACGTCATGGCGGGCGCCGGCGTCGTCGTCACCGGCGACGTCACGGCCGGCGACGCCGTCGCCATCGCGGCGACGAACGGCGGCATCGACGTCGGCGGCAACGTGACGTCGTCCAATGCCTCCGTGTCGCTGACGTCGCTCGCCGGGGCTGCTCCGATCCATATCGGCGGCGACGTGCTGGCAGACACGTTTGTGGGCATCAGTTCCGCCAGTGGAGCCGTGGATCTCGACCAGTCGGTGACCGCCACGAATGGCAACGTCCTGCTCAGCGGCCAGTCGCTGACCGCCGATGGTGCAATTACCGCCGGGAACGGCGTCGTGATCACCACCGTCAACGGCGCGACGCTCGCCGCCGCGGCGGAAGTCTGCGCCGGGGCCGGAGGCATCAGCGTCACCGGAGACCTGGACACGGCCGCCAACCTGCTCGCCGACGGCGGGGCGATCGTCATCGACGGCAGCCTCACGCTGTCGAACAGCATCACGATCGACAGCGACCGCAACGACACCGGCGGGGCCGACATCACCGTCACCGGGACCGTGGACATTGGTGCGTTCACGCTCACGCTCGATGCCAGCCTGACCGGGGACATCACACTGCTGATGGACCTGTCCGGCTCGGGAGACCTGATTGTTGAGGAAGGAGACGAGCAGTCCTATGCCGGGCTGACGCTGGGGAACTTGACAATCTCCGACGCGATGACCGGCGTGACGTTCACCGGCCCCATCGACGCAACCGGCGACGTGTTCGTCTGCAGCCAGGGGACCATTGACGTTCAGAGCACGCTCATGGCGGGCGGCACGGTAACGCTCAAGGCCGCCGGCGGAACGATGCTGTGCAATGACCTCACCGTGGCCACGATCATGTTCGACACCGCCGTCGTGCTGTGCGGCGACGTGACGATCACCGCCACCGGAGCCGTGACGTTCGAATCCACCGTCGACAGCGAATCCGGAACGGACTGGTCGCTGACTGTGGACGCCGCCGGGATCACCGAGTTCCAGGGCGAAGTCGGCGGGATCGACGACCTCGGCAGCCTGACCACCACGGGCGGCAACGTCACCGTTCTGCACGCCGACGTGACCACCACGGGCGAACAGCATTTCAGCGACGCCGTGCAGTTGATGGCCAATCTCACCCTCACCGCAACCGACACGGACGCCAATGGCGAAGGGATTGAGTTCGTCTCCACGGTGGCCGGCAATGGATTCGACCTGACGATCGCCGGCGGGGCCTCCTTCGCCGCGGCCGTCAGCGGGATCGACGTGTTCCTCGCCGATCACATCGACACGGAAAGCACGTTCGCTGCCGGCCAGGTCACCGTCACCGGTACGGCGGACCTCGGCGGGGACGTCACCACCACCGGCACGCAGACCTACACCGGCGCGGTCACACTCACCGCCGACGTCACGCTCGAAAGCGCCGGCAACCAGGCCATCGCATTCGGCAGTACCGTCGACAGCGACGACCCCGGCACGCCGCGGACGCTCACTGTCACGACGGCGGGGACGACGACGTTCGGCGACGACGTCGGAAGCATGTTCGCACTCCGCACGCTGACGGTCGACGGCGGCGGCGTCACCGAACTCGGCGGCGACGTCAACACCACCCAGACGCAGGACTACTTCGACGCCGTCGAACTCACCGCCGATGTGATCCTCTCCAGCAGCGGCGCCGGCGCGCTGGGGAACATTACTTTCGACGCCACTGTCGACGGCCCATACAGCCTGACGATCAACACGGCCGGCACCACGCAGTTCAACGACCGCGTCGGCGATACGACCGCCTTGACGACGCTGCACACCGACGCCGCCGGCACGACGGTCCTCAACACAGACGTCGTTACCGCCGCCGTGGTGACGTTCGATGACCCCGTGCTGATCGACGTCACCACCACCGTCACCGGCACGACCAGCGTGGAGTTCGGACAATCCGTCGCGGGCGTGGACGGCGACGAAAGCCTGACGGTCGTCACTGGCGGCGACGCCACATTCGGTGGGACGGTGACCAACCTGGTGGACGTCACCGTCAACGCTGCCGGGACGACGACGTTCGCGGGGGATGTCGCCATCAGCGGCGCGCTGCTGACCGACGCCGCCGGGCTGACCAAGCTCGACACGGCCTCCATGACGGCCGTCACGGTCACGTTCCACGACGCGGTCGAGCTGTGCCAGGATCTGGCCATCACCGCCGACGAGGTCACATTCGGCAGCACGCTGGATGAAGCCATCGCGGCGATGGGGTCGAACCTCGCCCTCTCGGCGACGGGAGACATCCTGTTCTCCGCCGCGGTCGGCGGCATGCGGGCGCTCGACAGCCTGACGATCACCACGGCCGACGACGTCACCTTTGCCGGCACGGTCCGTCTGGATGGCACGCTGGAGCAGCAGGCCGGGACCGGAACGACGGCATTCCACGGCACCAGCGGCACAGGGATCGGTGGCGATCTGCTCATCACCACCGACACCGTCACCTTCAGCACGGCCGACGTCGTGACGGTTGGTGCCGTCGTCATCACCGCCGCCAATGCGATCACGTTCAATGCGAATGCCGGCCTAAATGCGGGTGGGTCCACGATCGCGCTGCGGGCCAACCAGGATGGGTCGGGCAGCGAGGGGCTGACGCAGGCAGACGGCACGGTCATTCAGACCACGAACGACACCGCAGGGGCGGTGCTGATTGAAGTCGGCGGCACCGGCAGCGCGGCCATCAGCGACGTCCGGGCTGGAACGACCGGCGGCGTGGTCACCATCACCGTCGGCGGTGCGATCACCGACAACTCGCTGGCCGAGATGGCGAACATCACCGCCGCGGGCGTCGCCTTGACCGCCGTCAGCGGCATCGGCAGTGTGGGCACGGCCGATCTCGACACCGCCGCCAGCAACCTCGAAGCCGTCACCGCCACGGGCGGGATCACGATTGGGGAAGCCGACGCCGTCACCATCGGCGGCGTGACCGGCGCGCTGGGCGGCTTGGACGTGCTGATCGGCGGCGACATCCAGCTCACTGCGGGCGGGTCGATCGCCGTCACCGAACAGATCACCGGGCCGGACGACATCACGCTGCTTGCTGTCGGCGCAGCGAGCGACCTGACGATCGCCGCCGGTTCCGGGGTGGTCAGCACCGACGGCAACGTCGTGCTGTCCGCCGATCGGACCGTGACGATCAGCGAGAACGTGTCCACCGCGGCGGCTGGTTCCATCACCGTCACCGGAAATGCGGGCGGCGGGGCGCGGAACATTGTCGTCGACTCCGCGGCCGTGGTCAGCGTCGTCGATGGCAATCTGACGCTCGACGCGGATCAGGGAGCGCAGCAATCGGGAGACTTTGCCGGCGTGCTCATCAACAATGCCACGCTGCAATCGACCGGGTCTGGCGACATCGTCATCGCCGGCCGTGGCGGAAACGATGCCAGCGGCGGACAGGCGGGCGTCGCCATCATCAACAACGCAACCGTCCAGGCTGCGGCGACGGGAACAGTCACCATCACGGGCTTCGGCGGCACAAGCACAGGCAATGACAACGCCGGCGTGCTGATCGACGCAGCCACCGTAATGGCCATGGGTGGCAACGTCGTTCTTACCGGCACCGCGACCGATGCGACGGGGACCGGGCACCACGGGATTCAGATTCAGAATGACGGTGCGATCGTCGCAACCGGCGCAGCGGACATCACGCTGACCGGCGCGACGGCCTCCGCGAACCCCGCGGTCGGTGTGGGAATCGATCTCGCCGCGGCGGGAACGGCCACCGTCTCCACGGCCGCCGGCACGGGGGATATCCGCCTCGTCGCCGACAGCATGAGTTTTGGCGCGGGCGCCGACATCAATGCCGGGGCGAACGTCGTCACGCTCGTGCAGCGGACGAACGGCACGCAGGTCAATCTCGGCGGGGCCGACGCCGTCGGCGTGCTCGGCCTGACCGACGCCGAGCTGGACACGATCACGGCCGGCGAACTGCGCGTTGGTGACGCGAACACCGGCGCGGTGACCGTCTCGGCCGACGTGAACCTCACCAACAACACGCCGATCCTGTGCCTGCAATCGGCGGCAAGCGTGACGGCGACTGCCGGCGGGCTGGCCGTGGCGAACCTCGCGGTCACCGCCGGCGGCACGGTGACGCTGACCGACCCGCAGATGGACGTGGACAACGTGGCCAGCGCGACCACGCTGGGGAATGTCACCTTCACCGACGCCGACGGGTTCACGGTCACCACGGTCTGCGGCGTGCAGGGTGTGAGCACCGCCAGCGGCAGCGTGAGCCTGACGGCAACCACCGGCGACGTCACCATCACCGACACCACCGCGACGGCAGACGTTTCCGCGACCACCGGCATCACGATCGCGCTCCTGGCCAATGACGCGCTGTTCACGATCGCGTCCGGGGCCAACGTCCAGACGGCGGCCGGTGGCGTCTCGATCTCCGCCGACAAAATGGATCTCGGCGGAACCATCGCCGCCGTCGGGCAGCGGGTGACGCTGAAAAACAGCGTCGGCGGAGATGCGATCGACCTCGGCTCCGCGACCGACGCCGCGGCGGACACGCTCGAACTGTCCGACGCCGAGCTGGACCGCATCACCTGCGGCGCGCTGGAGATCGGCTCGGCGACGATGGGCCCGATTACCGTCACCGACGACCTGTTTCTGACGAACAACGCCGCCGTGCTGCACCTCGTCACCGGATCGAGCGTGACCGCGACGGCCGGCGGCATCGTGATCGACAGCCTGGCGGTCACGGCGGGCGGCGCGGTGACGTTCACCGACGCCACCACGAATGTCACCAGCCTGGCGATCGACACCAGCACCGGGAACGTGCTGTTCACCGAGGCGAACGGCCTCACGATCACCACCGTCGACGGCGTGAGGGGCATCGACACCGACAGCGGGTCCGTCACGGTCAACGTGACGCTCGGCGATCTGACCGTCGCCAACACCGCCGCCGCGAGCGACATCGACGCCACGGCGGGAATCGCGTTGTCGCTCCTCGCCAACGACGCGCTATTCACGATCAGCACCGGGGCCGACGTCGAGACCATCGCCGGCGGCGTGGCGGTGTCCGCCGACAAGATGAACCTCGCCGGCTCCATCACCGCCGTCGGACAGACGGTCACGCTGCACAACAGCGTGGGGGTCGATGCGGTCAACCTCGGTTCGACCACCGACGCCGCGGCGAATACGCTGGAACTGTCCGATGCCGAGCTGGACCGGATCACGTCGAGCTTGCTGGTGATCGGCTCGGCGACAACGGGCCAGATCACCGTCTCGGCCGACCTGTTCCTGACCAACAACGCCAGCCTCCTGCGGCTGGAAACCGCCGCCGGCGTGACCGCCACGGCCGGCGGCGTCGTGGTCTCGAATCTCGTCATCGACGCCGGCGGAACGGTCCACTTCACCGACGGCACCACGGACGTGAACACGCTGGCCGTCGTCACCACGGCGGGGAGCGTCACGTTCACGGACCTGGACAACCTGACGGTCGGCACCGTGGACAGCGTGGCCGGGATCACCACGGCCGGCGGCGACGTCACACTCGCCACCAACGGCCAATTGACGCTGGGCAGCGGACTCGGCGAGGACATCACTGCGGCCGGGGCCACGGTCTGCATCATGACCGGCTCGGGCGGCATGACCGAACAGGCCGGGTCGGTCATCACCGCGGCGAACCTGTATCTCACGGGTGCGGGCAGCTTCACGCTCGCCGAGGCCAATGACATCAACGTGCTTGCCGCCCAACTGACCGGTGCGGCCAGCAGCCTGACGTTCAATGACGTGGACGAACTGACCATCGGCACCGTGTGCGGATTCGCCGGCATCGCCTCCAACGGCGGTAACGTCACGCTCGCGACGGGCGGTCTGCTGACGCTCGGCACCGGCGCCGGGCAGGACATCGCCGCCGGCAATGCGATCGTCACGCTCGACACCGCGGCCGGTGGAGTGACCGAGCTCGCCGGGTCGGTCATCACCGCCGGCAGCCTCAGGCTTCTGGGCCGCGGCGTCTACACGCTCAACCAGCAGAACGATGTGACCACGTTCGCCGCCGACGTCGACGGCACCGTCGCCTACACCGACGCCAACGCGCTGGCCGTCGGCACGGTCGCCGGAACCGTCGGCATCACGACCGTGGATGGCGACGTCAAGCTCACCACCGGCGGCCACCTGGCGATCAACGACGACGTCTCGCTCGGCGTCGCCGACCTGACGCTCAACGTCACCGGCAATGTCACGCAGACCGCCGGCGACACGATCACCGCCCGCGGCCTGCAACTGCTCGGAACGGGGACGGTCACGCTCAACGAGGCCAATGATGTCGATCTCCTCGCCTCCAGCTACAACGGCACGATCGCGTTCACCGACGTCGATGACCTGACAGTGGGATCGGTGACGGACGACCCGTCGGGCATGACGACCGTCGGCATTACAACCTCCAGCGATGACGTCAAACTGGCGACCGGCGGCAACCTGGCGATCAATGACGATATCGCCCTCGGCGTCGCTGACCTCACGCTGAATGTCACCGGCGCAATCACGCAAACGGCCGGCGATACGATCGCCGCCCGCGGTCTGCAACTGCTCGGGACCGGTTCCGTCACGCTCAACGAGGCCAACGACGTTGATCTCCTCGCCGCCAGTTACGACGGCACAATCGCCTTTACCGACGCGGATGACCTGACGATCGGCACCGTGACGGACAACCCGTCCGGCATGACTGCGGCTGGCATCACCACGTCCAACGACAGCGTCACGATCGCGACGGGCGGCCTGATCACGATCGGCACCGGCGCCGGGCAGGACATCGCGGTTGGCAACGCCGTCGTCACGCTGAATGCGGCCACCGGCGGTGTGCTGGAGAACGCCGGGTCGGTCATCACCGCGGACCAGTTGCTGCTGACCGGAACCGGCACGTTCACGCTGGCGCAGGGGAACGACGTCAACACGCTGGCCGCGGATCTCGCCGGCAGCCTGACGTTCGTCGATGTCGACGACCTCATCATCGGCACCGTCGCGGCGACGAACGGCATCAGCACCGGCAACCCGACGGCCGGCGGCGACGTCACCATCACCGCGACGGGCGATCTCACGGTCAACCAGGCCATCAACACGCAGGGTGGGGCCGGGGGCGTCGTCACGGTCACCGGGGGCACGCTGAACGCCGCACTCATCGCCGGGGCCGGGAACATCACACTCACGGGCGGCAATCAAGACCTGGTGATCAACGCCAATCAGACGGCCGCGACCACGCTCACCTACCAGGCCAACCGCGACGTCATCATCAACGCCACGGTGACCACGACCGGGGCCGGGGCCGACGTGATCGTCACCGCCGACCTCGACAGCGACGGCAGCGGCGGCGTGCAGGTGACGGCGACCGGGCAGGTGGTCTCCGCCGACGCCATCGTCCTTTCCGGCAGCGACCTGTTCGCCACCGCCGGGTCGCTGGACAGCATCCGCATCGACGCCGACGGCGCCAGCGATCAGTTGCTCGCCGCGGGGAACATTACGCTGCAGAATCGGACCGTGGCGCCGGCGGGGGCCGACATCGTCATCGACGGCCGCGTGCATTCCGCGGCCGGCAACATCGCCATCAACGCGCTCGACACCATCCGTGTGCAGTCGGTGATCGCGGCGGATAATGGCAGCGTCACGTTCCAGGATGCCGTGGTCCTCACCGGCGACCTGCTGGTGACGGCGGGCGGCACGGTCACGTTCCAGAGCACCGTCAACGACGACGGCCTCGGCGGCACCACGTCGAACCTCACCGTCACTGCTTCAGGAGCGACGACGTTCCAAAGCCACGTCGGCAACCTGGCGGCGATTTCGTCGCTCACGTCCGACGGCGGAAACATCACGAACCTGTGCGGCAACGTCACTACGGTCAACGGCCAGACCTATGCCGACGCCGTGATGCTGTGCGCCGGCACGGTCACGCTGACCAGCACGGCGGCCGGTGCGGTGACGTTCCAGAGCACCGTCGACAGCGACGCCGTCGCCCCGCGGAACCTCGTCGTCAACACCGCCGGCGTGACCGACTTCCAGGGAGCCGTCGGCGGCACGCGGGCCCTCGCCACGCTGACCACCGATGCCGGAGGCAGCACTGAGATCGGCGGCGGCCTCATCCGCACCACGGGCACGCAAACCTACAACGACAACGTCCTGCTCACCAACGACGCCCTGCTGGAAAGCGTCGCCGCCTCGGCCAATGGAGCCGACATCACCGTCGCGGGAACGCTGCAGACCGGCGGGTTCAATCTCACATTCGACGCCGGCACGCAGGGGGATCTCACGCTGCAATCTGCCGCGTCGGGCGGCGGGACGCTGACCGTGCTCCGCGGAGACGTCCAGCAATTCGCCGCCGTCACGGTGGACGAATTCGTGATCCAGTCGGCGACGACGTCGGTCACGTTCCACGATGCGGTCAACGTGACGAACAATGTGTCCGTCACCAGCGGCGGCACGATCACGCAGGAATCGACCGTCGACGCCGGGAGCGATGTTGCCTTCACGGCGGCGGGAGCCATTGCCGTTCAGGGCGCGCTGACGGCTGGATCGGATGTCACGCTGACGTCCATGGCCGCGTCGATCACCAGTACTGCGGCCATGACGGCCACGACCGGCCACTTGATCATCACCGCCGCGACGACCTACTCCGCCACCGGGGCGCTCACCGCGGCGACCAGCGTGGTCATCACCACAACCAACGGGACGACGCTGTCGGCCACGGCCGACGTCTGCACGACCGCGAGCGGCGGGTTCGTCACCATCACCGGCCCGCTGACCACGGCCGCCGACATCCTGACCAACGACGGGGCGATCACGCTCACCGGCCCGGTGCTGCTCACCGGAAGCGTTGTCTGGGACAGTAACCGCCTCGGGACCGGCGGCGCCGACATCGTCGTGCAGGGAACGGTCGCCACCGGCGGGTTCGATCTCACCGTCGACGCCGGGCCGGCAGGCGATCTCACGTTCCAGTCCACAGTGACCGGCGGCGGCGACCTGACCGTCGAGGATGGCGACACCATCCGCTTCGAGGCCGCCGTGCAGGTCACGAACCTGACCGTTCAGGACGCCACCACCAGCGTGACGTTGGTCGCCCCGGTGACCGTGACCAGCGACATTTCCATCACCAGCGGCGGCAGCGTGACGCTGCAGGACACGCTGACGGCCGGGGATGACATCGCGGTCATGGCGGGGACCACGCTGTCGGCGACGCAATCGCTGACCGCAGCCGATCAGATCGCGCTGTCCGCCGGGACGGTGATGACGCTCGCCGAGACCGCCGACCTCGTCGCCGGGACCGGCGGCGTGATGCTCGCTGCGCCGCAGATCATGACGGCCGCCGAGATCACCACCACCAGCGGCGACGTCGCCATTACCGGTGCGGTCACGCTCACCGGAGACGTGACGATCGACACCGGGCTGTCGGGGAACGTGCTCGTCACCGGCACGATCAACGCCCAGACGGCGTTCACGCAGTCGCTGTTCCTCTCGGCCGGCGCCGGCGACATCACCATCACCGGCGACGTCGGCACCACCACGGCCCTGAACGACGTCGTCGTCACCGATGCCAACAACGTCACCTTCGGCGGCGGCATCACGGCGGACACGCTGCTCCAGCAGAGCGGCCTCGGAACCACCACCATCGTTGGGGCCGTCAACACGTTCGGCGCGGGCGGCATCCAGCTCACGACGAACTCCCTCCAGTTCGCCGCCGGCACCAGTTCGATGGACAGCCACGGCCACGTCATCATCCTGACCGCCGACGCCATCACGCTCCCGACGACCTTCACCAAGGCGATCGGCTCCACGGTCACCATTCAGACCCTGACGGCGGGAACGTCGATCGGCCTGGAAGATGCGACGCAGGACCTGAACTTCACCGACGCCCAGCTCGATACGATTCATTCCGCGAACCTTGTCATCGGGTCGGCCACGCAGACCGCGGGCATCAGTGTCGGCGGGCCGGTGTCGCTCGACGAGAACCTGACGTTGCTCACCGCCGGGTCGATCTCCATCTCCGGAGCGCTGTCGGCGACGACGGCGAATACGATCCTGCTCGACGCCGGCAATGACATCGCGGTCACCGGTTCGATCAGTATCCTGTCGGGCGATCTCACGCTGCAGGCCGATGACGACCTGACATTCGGCGCGGCCGCGCTGGTGCAGTCGGCCAGCGGGGACGTGCTGCTGCTCGCCGATGCCGACGGCGACGCCAGCGGCTCCGGCGGCGGAATCACGATGGCCAACGGGGCGGTCGTCAATTCCGGCACCGGCACGCTGACGCTGCTGGCCGACGAGGACATCGTCATCGGCCAGTTGGTCTCGTCAAACACGACGGCGACTGCAATCTCGATCACCACGCAGTCCGGCGGCGTGGTCGATGCGGGGGACGCGGGCGGCGCCGACATCATTCTCACCAACGGCACCGGCGTGGTGACCATCACGGCGGTGACGGGGGTCGGCAGCGCGGCGGGAGGCGGGGCCGATGCGGCTCTCGAAACGCAGGTCAATCAGCTCGCCATCGTCAACAGCACGTCCGGCGCGGTGAACGTCGACGAAGTCGACGCCATCACGATTCTCGGCGTCGAGCAGAACGGGACGGGCTCCGTGATGCTCACCTCCGGCGGAACGATGACCGTCGCCATGGGCGGCCCCGGCGTGCAGACGCAGGGCGGGAGCATCACGCTCGTCACCACCGGCGCGGCGTCGAACCTGGTGCTGTTGGCGCCGATCGAGTCCCGCGGCGGCGACGTGACCATCACCGTCGGCGGCGACCTGTCGGAGGCGGTGACGGCCCCCATCGCCACCTCCGGCGGCCAGCTGACAGTCACCGTGGGAGACGACGCCACCTTCGCCGGAGCGGTCAGCACGTCGGGTGGAGATTTCACGGTCATGGTCAGCGGCGACTTCGCGCAGGCCGGCACCGCTCCCATCAGCACGGCCGGCGGCGATTTCCTGGCGACGGTGGGCGGCAACGCCTCGTTTGCCGCGGTGGTGAACACGGCCGGCGGCGATGTCGGCTGGTCCGTCACCGGCAGCGCCAGCTTCACCTCGGCCGGAGACGTCATCACGGCAGCGGGCGACTTCGCGGCCACCGTCGGCGGCAGCGTGACGATGGCCGATGGCGCGGTGATCAACACGGCGCTCGGCACGATCAGCGTGATCGCCGGCGGCGACATCACCGTCGGACAGCTTGTCACGACGAACGCCACCGGGTCGGCGGTGCTGGTCCGCAGCACCGGCGGGCAGATCGTCGACGGCGGTGACGCCGGCGGGGCCGACATCGTCGCCAACTCTGCGGGCGCGATTGTCACCATTGAAGCGCAGAACGGCGTCGGTTCCGCAGTCGGCAGCGGCAGCGACGCCGCCCTCGAAACGCAGATCGACACGCTGGTCCTCCGCAATACAACCGCCGGCAACGTGGCGATCGACGAAGCCGACGCGCTGCGGATTCTGGAGCTGAATCAGTCCGCGACCGGCAGCGTTACGGTCAACACGATCGGCAATCTGCTGCTTGTCGGCGGCAGCCCTGGCGTGACGGCGACGTCGGGAGCCGTCACGTTGTCCGCCACCGGGGCGGCCTCCAGCGTGACCATCGACTCGAAGGTGCAGACTACGTCCGGCAGCATTGCCGTGAACGCCGCCAACAATGTAACGATGGGGGCCGCAGCGCAGATCGTTTCGACCAGCGGCAACGTTGCCGTGACCGCCGATGCGGACGGCACCGCCAACGGCGCGGGCGGCAGCCTGTTCATGGCCAACGGCGCGGTCATCAACGCCGGGTCGGGGAATGTGACGCTGCAGGCGGATGGCAACATCACCGTCGGCCGGGTGATCACCACCAGCACGGCGACGCTGACTTCGACCTCCGGGGGCGTGGTGGACGGCGGGGACACCGGCGGGGCGGACATCACCGCCAATACCGTCGCGTTCCAGACCGCCACCGGCATCGGCTCGGCCAACGCCCTGGAGACCAGCGTGAACACGCTCGCCGCGGTGAACTCCACGTCGGGCGCAATCCGCATCAACAACAACACCGGCGGCGGGCTGACCATCGGCACGGTCGGCACGGTGACCGGCATCACCAACAACGGCTCCTCCGCGGCGCTGGTGGAGGTGATCAACAACGGCGGCATCACCGTCAACGGCGCGGTCCGCAACAACACGGGCGGCGACATCGTCCTCACCGCCAACAACAGCGGCGACCTGACCGTGAACGCCGTCATCGCCGCCCAGAACGGCAACGGCGACGTGCTGCTCACCGCCGGGAAGGACCTGATTCTCAACGACACCGGCGCGGCGATCGACATCTCCGTCGAGAATGGCGGCGAAGTGGTCGGCGTTGCGGGCGGCAACGTCGTCTTCGCCGACAACTTCGTGGTTCAATCGGAGACCGGCGAGGTTGCCGGCGTCCCGCCGATCCTGGTCGACGTCACCACGCCGCAGATCACCGCGCTGGGCGAGGCGACGCTGACGCTCACCACACAACGGCCGCTGGAAGTGGGAACGGTGATCGTCATCGACTGGGGGGACGGCACCATCGAGACGTTCGTGGTGACGGAACCCGGGACACAAACGCTGACGTTCACGCACTTCTATACGGCTCCCCCCGATCCCGCGAATCCGGCCGCCGACATTCCCGTTTCGGTGACCGTGCTGACGCCGGGGTTCACCACCGGGGCGACCACATCCCCAACGCCCGGCACGGTGCAGGTCGACAACGGGACCTATGTGCCCAACATCCGTTTCGCCGCGGGTGGGGAAGTGCTGTTGCCGGATGACGGGCAGATCGGCACGCTGAACCAGACCGTGTTCACCGGCGTGTTCAAGACCCCCGGCGAAGGCCTGGCCAGCTTCGTGTTCGACCTCACGCCTGAAGTCCAGGTGCTCGAATTCCCGCAGGGATCGAAGCTCGATGCCTCGCTGCTCGCGGTGCCGCAGCCCCCCGAGCAGACCAACGTGCTCAGCGATCTGGTCGCCGCCGCCGAGGAACTGCAATCCGCAGACCGTGTGGTGATCCTGGAGGTGATTGGACCGGACGGCGTGGTGCTGCAGCAGGTGGTGCTGTCGGAGGACGTGCTGGACGACATCGACGCCGTCATTCGCGACCTGCCGGATGGACGGTATCGGTTCTCACTGCGGGAGCCTGGCGAATCGCAATTGCGGCTGTTGCAGGACGTCGAGGTCCGGCAAGGTCGGATTTCCGACGAACGGGACGCGACGCGCGACCGGCCTCCCAGCCTGAAAATCAAGCCGCAGGTCGAGGACTTGGGTCCCCCTGCGGACGCGCTGACTCCGGAGAATGCCCCGACGGAAACGAGCCATGCCACGGAACCGGCGGACAGCGGTCTCTCCTGGCGGACACGACGGGCCTGGCGTCAGGCCCTGGCGGACGAAGCCGACGTCCCGTCGGAAGCGGCTGATCCCGGCGACGAGATCGACGCCCCGGCGTATGCGGCCGCCGGTGTCGCCGCCCCCGCCCTGCTGGTCCGGCCTGTCCGGTCGGGCTTCAGTCGGGCGGCCCGGTTGCTACGGAAATATCGAACGCGCTAGGACGTTGCGAAGTCGCCACGATCAACCCGCCTCGGCCAACCAGTTCAGATTGGCAACCCGCAGGCCGGTCCGGTTTGGTAGAGTGAATCACCGGCCAGAAACCGCTGCCGAAGGCCGCCCAGGGCCGGGTATGCCGATGGCGGCTGCGCGGCGTGTTGCCGTCTGGCGGGGAGCGAATCTTTGGTGATGAGTGTTCGCCAGTGGGGAGTTGCCGTTCCGCGTTGGTTAGGGAGAACCGGGCCAGCCAGCAGACGATCGCCGGGCCATGACGACAGCGGTCGTGCAGAGAGCCTTATGCCATGTTGAAGTGTCCCCATTGCGGATCACGGGTCAAAGGGCCCGATTTGCTGACCGGCGTCTGTTCCGCATGCCAGCAGCGGCTCTCGGAAAGCATCAGCCTCTCGGGTGATGCGCCGGCGGCCCCGGAGAAGACGTTCCTGTCCGATGAAGTGTCCGGCAGTCCCCTGGGCGCGTCGCTGTCAGACGCCCCACCGGCCGCCGATGACAGGGCAAACGTGCCGTCCGGCTCCCTCGGCGTTGGGTTCGACCTGGGGCTGACCCCGGCGATGGCTGCCGATGGGGCCCTCGATCGTGACACGGGACTGGAATCGGGCCGCGCTTCCGGCAGCGGCGCGGACTCGTCGTCGCCCGATCAATCGGCGATCAGGACGTTCATCTCCGATCAATGGTCAGACGGCGGTTCCGCCGAGTCCGCCGCGGAACCCGCGCCCTCGTCCGTCTCGGGAACGGAGTCGGGGGACGAGGCTCTGCAGACCGTGATGTCGGATGAGCACGAGCCGGCCGACCCTGAGGCGTCGATGAAGACGTTGGGCATGGACGTCGCCGAGTCTTGCGGTGAGTTGGAGCGGACGCTGGTCACCGACTCGCACGGTGAGGCGGACGCCGACCAGACATTTGTGTCCGACTCGTACGCCGAGGACGCGTCGGCGCAGACGTACGTTTCCGACGATGTTCCGGAGGCGATGGTCCGCACGCTGCAGTCGCACTGGGGCGCCGCCGACGCGGGAGAGCGTCCCGATCGCACCCTGAAAGGGAAGGAGGTCGACCGGGTCAAAAGCCCCAAAAGCACGCTGGTCATCAAGCTCCGCGAGCTGCGCGACGTGCAGGTGACGGAATCGACGGAGCCGGGACAGGACCCCGAATACGAACTGCTGCGGGTGCTCGGCGAAGGGGGCATGGGAGTCGTCTACGAGGCCCGGCAGACGTCGATTGACCGGCATGTGGCTCTCAAGATGATCAAGGGCGCCGCGGCCCGGCAGGAAAAGCAGAAGGCCAAGTTCCTGGCGGAAGCCGTCGTCACCGGCGACCTCGACCATCCGAACATTGTTCCGATCTACGACGTCGGCCGGAATGAGCAGGGGGCGCTGTTTTATTCGATGAAGAAGGTCCAGGGAACTCCCTGGGACGACGTGATTGGCCAGAAGAGCCTGTCGGAGAACCTCGAGATTCTGCTCCGCGTCGCCGACGCCGTGGCCTTTGCCCATGCCCGTGGGGTCGTGCATCGCGACCTGAAACCCGAGAACACCATGCTCGGCGAGTTCGGGGAGGTGCTCGTGATGGACTGGGGTCTCGCCCAGCCTTCGAAGCGGTTCCGCAAATCGGCAAGCATCACCGAGACCTCCTCGATGGGGGGGACTCCCGCCTACATGGCCCCCGAGATGGCCACCGGACCGCTCGACAAGATCACCCCCCTAAGCGACGTGTACCTGCTGGGAGCGATTCTGTATGAGATTCTGACCGGCAAGCCGCCGCACCAGGGCAAGAACGCCATGAAATGCCTGATGGCGGCGGCCCGCAACGAGATCGTTCCCACGGACAAGACCGGCGAACTGGTCGACATTGCCCTCAAGGCCATGGCGACCGACCCGGCCGAGCGGTATCAGGACGTGCGGTCCTTCCAGGCGGCGATCCGCGACTACCAGTCGCATTCGGAGAGCATCCTGCTGTCGACCCGGGCCGAGGATGATCTCGCCGCTGCGAAACAAACCGACGACTACCAGGCCTATGCCAAGGCGTTGTTCGGATTTCAGGAGGCTCATGAGCTTTGGGTGGGGAACAAGCGGGCGCAGGCGGGGATTTCGGAAGCCCAGCAGGCGTACGCCGACAGCGCCCGTCGCAAGGGGGACTATGACCTCGGTCTGTCGCTGCTGGACGAGACGAACCCCAACCACCAACCGCTCCGCAGGCAGTTGCTCGCCGATCGGCAGGAGCGCGAGGCCCGCAAGCACCGGCTGGCAGCCGCCAAGCGGATGGCGATGGGCCTGGCGGTGGCGTTCATGGCGGCGGTGCTGATCGGCTTCTTCTGGGTCAGTTACGAAGCCAATCGCGCCCGGCTCGCCGAAGCCGACGCGCTGCAGAAGAAGCAGCTCGCCGACCAGGCCCGCATCGAAGAGTCCAAGGCCAAGGATGAGGCCGTCGCCCAAAAGATGATCGCGGAAACGAAACAGCGGGAGGCGGAAGTAGCCCAGCAGAAGGAAGCCGAAGCGAAGCAGGACGCGTTCGAGGCCCGCGATTTCGCCGAGATGAAACGGTTGGAAGCCGAACAGGCCCGCGAGCAGGAAAAACTCGCCAAGCAGAAGGAGGAGTACGAGGCGTACATCGCGCAGATTGGACTGGCGGCGGCGCGCATCGAGGAGAACGCCTTTGACTCGGCCCGCGACCTGCTGGAAGCCTGCAAGCCGGAACTCCGCAATTGGGAGTGGGGCCGGCTGATGCACCTGTGCACGCAGAACACCCGGAAGTTCAATGCCCCCGCACCGCTGGAAGCGATTGCGCTGTCCGCCGACGGCACGAAGTTCGCCACCGGCGGCTGGGACGGGCTGGCCCGTGTGTGGGACCTCGCCTCGGGAAAAGTCGTGCACGAACTGAAGCACGGCGGATTGTACGTGCATGCCGTCGCGTTCTCTCCCGACGGACGGCTGCTGGCCACCGGCAGTGACGACCCCGACGGCTTTGTCCAGTTGTGGGACGTGGCCACCGGCCGGAAGACCGTCTCCATGTCCGGCCACGACGACGGCGTCCTCAGCGTCTCGTTCTCGAAGGATGGCGGCAAGCTGCTGACGGCCTCGTACGACAAGTCCGCTCGGCTGTGGGAAGTCGCCACCGGCCAGGAACTGCGCAGCTTCCGTGGTCACACCTGGTGGGTCTGGCAGGCGGCGTTCTCGCCCGATGAATCGCAGATCGTCACCGCCAGCCAGGACGGCACCGCTGTGGTCTGGGATCTCGACGACCAGTCACACAAGCCGCGGCCCCCCTTCACCGGGCATCGCGGTCCGGTGTATTGCGTGGCGTTTGCGCCGGACGGCAAGTCGGTCGTCACTGGCGGCTATGACCGCCGCCTGCTCGTCTGGCGGCCCGATCTGGTCGAACCGCCCGATTTCAGCAATCTGGCGTCCCAAGACCGCGACGGCGACGCCAAGGCCCCGGTGGTCCCTCCGGCCAAATACCGCGAACTCGGCAGCCACGCCACGGCGGTGACGACACTGGCATTCTCGCAGGAGGGGGCGCTGCTGCTCAGCACCAGCCAGGACAACACCGCCCGGCTGTGGGACTTTGTCTCCGGCAACCCGATTCAGACGTTCCGCGGCCACGGCAGCTGGGTGCGTGGCGGCGTCCTGACTCCGGATGGGCGGCGGCTGCTCACCGCCAGCCACGACGCGACCGTCCGCGAATGGAGTCTCTCCGGCTACGAAGAACTGCGGGCGCTCCAGGGGCGGCAGCTCACCGGGCACAACGACGCGGTGCTCGCTGCGGCATTCTCTCCCGATCAGAAGCTCGTGGTGACGGCCAGCCGCGACCGCACCGCACGCACCTGGGACGCCCGGACGGGACAGGCCCAGCAGACATTTGAGGAAGGGCACGCCTTCCTGGCCTCCACCGCGGTGTTCTTTGGTCACGGCCGCAAACTGCTCACGGCGGCGGTCGACAACTCGGCCCGCATCTGGGATGTGGCGACCGGCTCCGAGCTGTCTCGGCTGAATCGGACAGGGCGGGCGGCGGCGGCGGCAGTCTCGCACCACGAACGCTGGTTCGCCACCGGTGGCAATGACAAACAAGCCCAACTGTGGGATGCCGCCTCCGGTCAGCTTCTGAAATCGTTCCCAGACCACAACGCCGAGGTCACGGCTGTTGCGTTCTCCCCCGATGACCGCCTCCTTGCCACCGGCGACGCCAAAGGGAATGGCGTCCTGTGGAACGTCGACACCGGCGAACGCATCCACACGCTCAAGGGACACACCCGCCGCATCGTGGCCATCGCCTTCCGGGACAACGGAACGAAACTGCTCACCGCCAGCGGCGACAACACCGTCGGGCAATGGGACGTGGCGACCGGCCAGGAACTGTCGCCGTCGATCCTCAAGCATCCCGACGCCGTGCTGACGATGGCGCTGTCCGCCGACGAAACCCGGCTGGCGACGAGCTGCGGCGACCGCCTGATTCGCCTCTGGGATCTGCAGACGAACACGGTGACGCGAACGATCGGCCCGTTTGTAGAGACCGTGCATTCGCTGGCCTTGTCGACGGATGGGCAGCGGTTGCTCACCGCGCAGTCCGCCGATCGCACCGTCCGGTTGTGGGATCTGTCCGACGGTCGCGAACTGCAGGCGCCATCGCCCGACGGCGGCCTGGGCCCGCTGGTCGATCTCAAGCGAACGGGAGGCTTGTTGTGGGCTGCGGTCTTTGCCCCTGGGGAAGAGATCCTCACCGTCGGCGGCAGCGACGCCCGGCTGTGGGACCTGAAGACCGGCCGCGAACGAATGAGCTTCAGCCCGCACGGCGCCGTGGCCTCGGCCAGCTTCTCCCCGGACGGTCGCTGGATCGTCACCGGCAGTTGGGACAATTCCGCCAAAGTTTGGGACGTGCAGACCGGTCAGTCCGTGGTCAAGCTGGATGGCGGGCACACCGCGTTCATCAACACTGCGGTCTTTTCCCCCGACGGCCGGTTCGTGCTCACTGCCAGCGATGATGGCACCGCCAAAGTGTGGGAAGTGACGGCTGCAAATGACGGCGAACCGGCCAAGGCCGTGGTGGTGAACACTCTGGACGGTCACGAGGATCGCGTTCGCTTCGCAGCATACACTCGCAGCGGTCGGCAGATCGTCACCACCTCGAACGACAAGACCGCAAAACTGTGGGATGTCGCCTCGGGACGTCTCGTCCGCACCTTCGTCAGCCACGATTGGGCCGTATTGAGCGCCGCCTTCGATTCCGACGGCCGGCGGCTGATCACCGGGAGCGAGGACAACACCGCCAAAGTCTGGAATGTGATGACAGGGGAATGCGAACTCACGCTCGCCGGCCACACGGCTCCGGTGGCGTCGGTGGCATTTTCTCCCGACGGCCGCCGCGTCCTCACCGGCAGCCAGGACCAGGCCGCCAAGCTGTGGGACAGTCAGACCGGCAAGGAGATTCTGACGCTCGACAGGCATACCGAAGATGTGACCAGCGTGGCCTTTTCGCCCGACGGGCAGCAGGTGCTGACCGGCAGCCGGGACGGTACGGCCGTGATCTGGCTCGCGCGGGACTGGAACAAGCCCCTGCCGGAACAAGCTTCCCAGGATCTGGCCAATCGGCGACGCTGATCCGTCAGAGGCTGTTCAAATTGCAATAGTCTGGAGAACTTGGGGCGACCTGACTGCCGGTTCAATCGCTACAGCCGATACAAACCCGTCAACCCCACAAACCGGCTTCAGCCGCCATCTTCCCCCGGTCGAAACCGACTGTGTGCCGATCCGGCCCGCCCGGTCTTCAGGGCCATCGGCAATAGGGGGAACCACGATGGCGGATCATTTTCAGCGGCCGCGCCGCGCGGCCCAGACAGCAGCGTTCTGGCGGGCCGCCCCCTCGGCCGTGGCGGCAGCGGCCCTCCTGGGAATCGGCTTCGACGACTGCCACGCCCAAACGGGGCGACGCTGGTTTGGTTCGCAACCGTCGGTGGCCAAAGCGGCCCCCGCGCCGCAGAACGGGTTCGCGGCAACGATCGAGCGGCTGCTCGTTGAAGCCCGGCGGCAGGCGGCCGCAGGACAAATCGACGCGGCCCGGCAAACCGCCCAGCGGGCGCGCAAAATTGCAGAAGCCTCGTCCTCCGTCTTGGGGAACGATCCGCGCGTGTCGACCGCCGCCGTCGATCAACTGCTCCGCGATCTGAACGCGCTGCACGAAGCGACGCAGACCGTTGAGTCCCTCGCTGCCGCACCACACCCTCCCACCCTGCCCGCCATGCCGGTGTCCGGAAATCCATCCTCGGCAGGGAATCAGCCGGTCGCCAGTATGACGCCTCCCGCGGCTCCCGCTCCCGCACCGACCATCGCGGGACGGAGAATCGCGCCGCAGCCCACCCCACGCCCCCCGCGCCAGCCGGTCGTTGCGCACCGCCCTCCGGTTGAGCAGCCATCGATGGTGGCGCACCAGCCGATGCCGCAACAGCCCCTGGATCAGGCAACCGTCGAGACACCACCGCAACCCGCCGGTGTTGCCGCCCTGGTGGCGCGCCCGGCTGCAGCACACATCGCGGAACGACAGCCAACCGTAGTCGTATCCGCGCCGCCGTTACAGCCGCCCGTCAGCGTCGACGACGAACAGCTCCCGTCTGACATTTGGCAGCCGCAGCCTGTCCAGGTGCTGGCCTCGGCGCGCACTGTGTCCGATGGTTTTCCAATGGAGCCGGTCAGTCGCAGCGAGATCCTCGCCAGCAGCCGATCGGTTCTGTCGCCGCGGCTGTCGTCCCCCACCACGATCGGCGGGTTTACCATTGTTGGCGGGGACAGTTCGCCATCGGCCGCGCTGGAAGTGGCAGAACCTCTCGAAGAGCCGGCGGAGTCGGCCGCGCCGCCCGAGTCCGCGATGGTCGTCATCCTGGGAGAAGCGGTCCCGTTGCCACCCCTCAGCAATCACGGCGACTGGCCCGTGATCGTTCAGGAGGTCGTCGAACGAACCCTCCCAGCACCAGAAACTCCGACGGCTGCTGATTCTAACCCCGCCAAAGTGGTGGTGCTGCGTCGCCCCGCGCCGAACCTGCTGGCTGACCTGGTCCCGACCGATCCGACACCAGTTCCTGCGTTGCCGCCGGCTCCAACCGTCACCGGACCGGTGATTCTTCGTCGCGCGGCAATCGATGTCTTCACGGCAGAGCCAGCGCCGCAGACCGCCGCCGAAGTCGCTGACGCCGAATCGATGGTCGACGGCGAACCACAAGATGCCCCTGACTCGTTCCTCGATGAGCCTGCGACGACGTTAGAAACCACGGAGTTGGCCGCCGCAAAACCCCAGAGCGATCCACTGGTTTGGGCTGTGGAGGCAGAGAGAGCACCGACGGAACGGACCTCCGCCCCAATCCCTAGCCCCGAAATCACAGCGGAACCGGAGCCACAACGGATCGAACCGGTGATTGATCCGGAGGCACTGCCTCCCACCGAATGGACGTCGCACGAGCCGATAACCATCCCGGCCAGCCACCGGACCGCCAAGGTCCTCGACACCGCTTGGGAATCAGTAAGCATTCAGGAAACTGAAGCGCCCCCGGCTGCGGCGGAACCAACCACAATCGCTGCGCCGCTGCAGCAATCCAGCGTGGAGAACGTGGAGCTGGCGCCCCCCGTTTCCACGGGAGAGTCCGCCGTTACACCGATCGGTTTCACGGCGGACATGCAACGGGAGGATGCCCCCGCCCCCTTGCCGCCGCAGAGCATTGAGCCTGCGGCCGAACCGGACGCAACGCCGGACGCGGTCGACGACTGGCACGGCCCCTCCTGTTGGATCCGCGAACCTGTGACGGAAGCGGTCTCCGTCCCCCAGCCCGCGGCGCCGGCAAGCGCGATCGATCAGCTCGCCCGATCCTGGAATCTGCCCGCTCAGACCGTCGCCTCGGGACTCGCCGCGGCCGCATTCGCCCTGTTGGGCGTCGGCCTCACCCTGTTGCGGTTTGCGGTGAGAAAGAGCACATAAGCCGGGTGGTTGATGGTCGATGATCGGCCGAAAGGGGATCTCATTACTGACCGACCCCGGCCGGCCACGACGGACGCCCCTCTTCCCACGGCGTCCAGCCGTTTCCCCGGTGGCCGAAGTCCACACGATCGGGATGCAGGATCTCGGCGAGAATCTCTGCCGACTCGACGACGCGCGGCCCGGGACGGTTGAAGAACTGGTTGCCGTCGGTGATCACCACGCGGCCCTTGCGGACGGCGGCCAATGATGCCCACTCCGGTCGACCGGTCAGCCAATGCATCTCGGACCGGCTGCGGGGGATGTCGAACCCGCAGGGCAGAATGGCAATGACGTCGGGGTCGGAGGTGACGAGGTCGTCCCATGTCATCCAGGGGGAATGCTTCCCCGCCTCGCCGAACAGATTCTCCCCCCCGGCGATCTCCACCAGTTCGGGCACCCAGTTGCCGGCGGCCATCAGCGGCTCCAGCCACTCGATGCACGCCACGCGCGGCCGCGGTGAACCAAACGCGGCACAGCGCTCGCTCAAGCTCCGCAGCCGCTGCTGACAATCAGCAATCAACCGCTCCGCGCGATCCGCCACGCCGAGCGCATTGCCGACGCGACGCAGATCGGTCCAGATGTCGGCGAGCGCATTCGGCTCCAGGGCGACGACCCTGGGCCGCGAGGTCACCGCTTCGCACACGGCCCGTTCGACGTCCTTCAGGCTGACGGCGCAGACCTCGCATTGCGTCTGCGTGAGGATCACCGTCGGCTGCAAACGATCGAGCTGGGCCGCATCGACTTCATACACGGAAGTCGCCGAGAGCAGGGTGGCCTTCACGCGGTCGTCGATCTGGCGGCTGTCGCCGTGGACGTCGAACTTCGCCGCGCTGCACGGCGGCAATTGGAGCACGTCCGGCGGGTAATCGCATTCGTGCGAGCGCCCCACAAGCCAGTCGCCGCAGCCGAGCGCGTAGACCATCTCCGTCGCGGAGGCGATGAGGGAGACGATCCGGTGGGGCATGGGCGCGTCTTGTCAGTATGGGGAACCGTCGAGAGGGGAAGCCGGGGAGAAGAGGAGAGAAAGATGACGTGTGTTGATGGCGTCCGTTGTTCTCTCCCTCTCTCCCTTGCTCCGCGTCTCCCCATCTCGCATCACGAACGTCGCACGCGGACCGCGACGGTTTCTCCATCCATGCCGGGCTCCACACCCGCCAGCCGCAGGCCCGCGGGGCTGAACAGGGCCACGGTGTAGACCGTCGTGCTCAGCAGCGACCGGCCGAGGAACGGGATCGCCATTGCATAACAGGTCGCGAGTCCCGCGGCCGTCAGCGGATAGGCCCGCCCCTCGCCGAACCACCACACCGCGAAGTTCGTCACCAGGAAGAACATCGCCTCGGCGAGATACCCCGTCGGCAGGGCGTACATCAGGTGCGGACGACCACGCAGAACCAGCCCCATCGCCACGGTCGCGGCAAAACAGGCGTAGATCAAGGGCTGGCTCGGCGGGAAGGCGAACTCGCGGTCGCCGGTGAGCGCCCAGATGCCGAAGTCGCTGACCGCCATCACCGCGAGCGGCAGGCCGAACGACAGCCGCCGGTCGCTCATGGCGGCGCCGCTGAACACCGACAGCGCGAGCAGCGGCGAAAAGTTCCACGGGTACCACGTGGTCGCCGGGTCGATCGACACGCCGAAGTTGTACAGCACGTACGGCATCAGCCGGCATGCCAGGGCGTACACGAACAGGAACGCCACGAACCACCACTTCGACTTAGACAGGTTTGCTTGAGACATGGGCAGACTCCGTCACCGGCGCGCGTACGGGCCGGTGTTCGACTTCCGAAAGAGACAACCGCCCCGACAACGGGGACTGCAACTCCGCATACCAGAACCCGCGCGACGCGCCGACCGACGCCACCTCGACCGGCACCGCCCGCGACAACACCGGACCAGCGGTCACGAACGTATGAAACTCGCCGTTCTCGCCGCAAGGATCGACGCCGGCCGGCAGCCCGGCCAGAAACCGGGCATCATACTCGCTTCCCGCAGCTTCGCGTGGCAGCTTCGAACCATCCACGCAGCAGACGGTCGCCCGATAACCCTGGGCGACGAACTCCGCGGCCAGGTTCGCCGTGTCTTCGCCCCACAACGGGAACACCGCCTCCAGACCAAGTCTCGCGCACAACTGCTCGCGGTATGCATGGATGTCGGCGAGAAACAGGTCCCCGAAGGCCACCGCGTGCACCCCCAACGATCGGAAGCGATCCACCGCTTTCGCGAACGCGGCTTCGTACACACTGTTCGCCGGAAACGCCGGAATCTCGGCCTGCACCAGCGGCAAACCGGCCGCGGCAGCCTGGGACAGCAGCAGTTCCGCCGCCACGCCATGCATGCTGATTCGGCGATCCCCGGCGGTGACCATCGTGATCAGACCCACCACGCGGTAGCGCGCATCGTCGCGCAGCCGCCCCAACATCAGCGCGCTGTCCTTCCCGCCGCTCCAGCAGGCGACGATTGGTTGCGGCGATGTCAGGTCGCTCGTCATGGCTGTCTTGTATTCCCGTAGGGTGTGCCGAGTCTTCGAGGCGCACCAGGTTGATCGATGGTGCGCCTCGAAGACTCGGCACACCCTACCCTTACCTCATCAAATCTGCGGCACGCCGTCGGACATTGGCCCGGTTCGTTCCAGTGGTTTCTTCGTTTTCGGACACAGCACCGGCGTTGGCCGGCGCTGCCAGTCGGCGAGAGACGGCCCCGCGTGCCAGGTCCGACACTCGCCGCAGTACCACCCCGGCTGCAGCGTGGCCCGGCCGGTGCGGGGATGCTCCGCCGGAGTGGCGCGGCTCTTGCCGGTGAACAATTCGCCGGTGTCGCGGCAGACGAACACCAGCGTGGACAACTCATCATCGGTTACCGGGGCGCTGCCGTCGCCGCCGAGAACCTGCGATGCCAGAAGATATCCGCCGACGCTCAATCCCGCGAGCGCCAGCCACAGTCGCACGTCGCGCATGGCATGAGCCTTTCGGGAAGGAGTTTCACTCGCGGTCGTACAGTTCGTCCTGGTATTGCGGGTCCCCCAGCCGGCCGTCGCTGACGAAGCCCAGCCGCTTCTCCTCGGCCCGTCCGGCCTGGGCGCTGCTCAGGAAGTTCGGTCCGGGGATCTGCACCGACCACGCGCGGGCCCGCGTTTCAACATGGCCGTCCAGAAACGCCACGTTGGCGGTGTCGTTGTGCCGGAAGTGCACCGTCGGATAGTTCGCGCTCGGGGGATCGAGCCACCAGTTCTCGCGGAATTTGAGGTTGAAATCGACCTCGGCGCTGTCGGCGAAGACGAGGGTCTGCGTGAGCTGCCGGACATCCCGCAGCTTGTACGCCACCGGCTGTTTCGTGCTGACGGTGACGGTCGGCCACGCGGACCAGTCGAATTGAATGCCCGGTCCGAGGTATTTTCCGTTGTGCCCGTAGCCGCACGCCATCCGGCCGATGCGGAACTCGTCGACCTGCGCCGGGCCGAGGTTGGGACACTGATACGCCGCGTAGTTGGTCTCCATGTACGGGGCGAGAATGCCCCCCTCGAAGATCAGACGCTGGTCGGGATTGATCTGGTCGTAATCGACGAGGCCGAACCAGTAGCGGATCGTCCCCTGCTGCGGCCACGCGCCGGCGATGGTCCCGGCGATGGCCTTGGCGTCGTCGATCTTGTGCGGGACGAGGAACTCGGCGTAGGTGTCGGCATAGTTATGCAGCGCCAGGGTGAGTTGTTTCAGGTTATTACGGCACTGCGTGGTCCGGGCCGCTTCGCGCGCCTGCTGCACCGCGGGCAGCAGCAGCCCGATGAGTACCGAGATGATGGCGATCACCACCAGCAGTTCGATCAGCGTGAACGCGCGCCGCAGCCGGGTTCGAAAGACGGGACGGCAGGTCATGGACAATCCTCCGTTGTCGACAGGACTGCCCGCAGTCGGCGCAGACGCGACAGAGCCGTGAGGGCGCAGGGCCAAGCCGGACGCCGACACGTTCACCGAGACGCCACGAGGTTTCGTACAGCGCGAACCGCAGGCAGGCGGACGACCGATGGGCAGGTCTTCTGGCTTCCGGATCGGTCTACTGGCTGCACCTTCCCGCGGGTCTCCCCGCAGTGGCGTTTGCAGCGTTCGTCCCCGGTTACAGCGGCGGGACCGCGACGGATTCGCACCGTCTTCCCTATTCTCCGGAGGACCACAAGCCCCCCGGCACCCAGGTCAGCGGAGCATCGTATCGCCCCGCGCGGGGAATGCAAGCGGCGAGTTTCACGCATTACGGAAACCGTGAAGCGCGCTACCAAGCCGGGGAGAGTGGGAAAAGGGGAGCCGGGAAGAGGATACACCAAAACACGATTCTTCTCTTCATTTCTTACGCTCCCCGGCTCAAGCGTCACCCTCCCGCCGGCGCCGCATTCTCCGCCGGTGGCGGCGCGGCCTGCTGCTGGCCGGCGGCACTCGGCCAGAACCACCAAACCACCGCCGCAATGATGATCAGCAGCAGCAGCAAACCGCGGCGGCGCCGTTTGCGGCGCGCGGCCATGTCGTCCGAACTTGTCGCGGGATCATTGGACATCGCGATCTCCCCTGCTGAACCCGAGCCGCCAACTGGCGCGGCCGGGTTTCACTTCGAGGCGTCGAGCACTTTGACCTTCACGCCACGGTAACGGACGAATTGCTTCGTGTAGTCGCCGCCGCCGTGGACCTGCAACGCGATCATCCCGGTGTCGGGATGCCGCTTCTCCGTGTCTGTGAACTGCATGAACCGCACGCCGTTGATCCAGGTGGTGATGGTCGGCGGGTTGCCGACGATCCGGGCCCGCAGTTCATTCCATTCGCCGTGCTTCCACAGTTCGGGCCATTGTGCCGGCGTGATCGGGCACGGGAACGGCGCGTCGGCCTTGGGGAAGAAGTCCGTCGGCTTGGGGCCGAGATCGAAATTGCGGACGTGAATGCCGCCGGACAATCCCTCGCCGTACACGCCGGCCAGGTTGCCGTTGTCGTGGTAATCGACCATATACTGGTAGGCCTGTCCCTGCTCATTGCTGCGGAGGAACAAGCCGCTGTCGGGGCCATAGTCGTTCCGCATCTCGACGATGACCTCGAAGTCGCCGTACGATTTGTCGGTCAGCACGATCCCGCCGTTGCCGGGAATGTCCTGGGACCCGACAATCGCCCCCTCCTCGATGACCCATTTGCCGCCGGTCTTGTTCTCGCTGGCGCGGCTGTGCCCGGTCTGGGCGCTGACGTGCCAGCCGTTGAGGGACTTGCCGTCGAAGAGGCTGACGAAACCGGTGTTGTCCAACCGCTCCCGGGGCAAATCGGCCGCGGTCGCCGCGAGGGGGACCAGCAGCCACACCGACAACCACCAACCGCGCATCGCATCGCCTCCAGAGAACCGCCGGGCACTGCGACCAGTCTGGAGCAGACGGGCGCGGGTGTCAATCGGTCATCCGGAGACTACGGCATTCCAGCGGCATCATGCACCGTCGTGTTGATCCGTCGGGGAGCGTGGGAGAAGGGGAGCCGGGGAGGGCAAGGCAGGCGTTGCGTGCGCTGGCCTTCCTCAGCCGCGGTGGCCGCTTTGTTCCGTCCAGGCCCGCATCTCTTCGGCGAGCTGGCGGTCGCGAACGTCGTAGTAGCTGTAGCGGCACGGGCCCCACAAACCGGATTCGGCGTCGCGGATGTACGCCTCGGTGTCGAACTTCTGGTCGCCCCGTTCGGTGTAGGAAATGAACAGGATCCGACGGCCATCGTGCTCGCGGGTCTTGTGGATCTGCAGCGACTTCAGCTTTTCATCCAGGACCGCGCCGTTGAAGGCCACGTCGTAACTGCGCAGCGCGGTGAACTGTCCCTGCCGCCGCATCGTCAGCACCGACTTCAGGGACTCTTCCGGGCTCGTGAAGTTGTACCCCTGGATCGCGCTGGCGGACACTTCCGACCGGCCGCGCAGAAACACATAGGCGGCGGTCCCAATGGCAATGCACAACGCCAGAAACGAACACAGCGACGACATCCGGCCGGCCAGCCGCGACAGCCGGCCTGTGGACGAACCCTCGGACGATTGACGATTGTCAGCCATCGGCGTGCGCCATCCTTGAGAGTCGCCGGATTGCGGCACTGCATCCGAACCGAGAGACAGGCCGCTGCTACAGACAGGTCGGAACGGGGCACCGGCTCCATCCTTGAGCCGTTCCGATTTTCGAGACCCGTTCCGAAATCAGCATCGGCCGGGATTGGCTGTCGGCTGCAGGACGGAGACCAGTCCCGCCGAGGGCGAAGGGCAGGAATCACCCCGATTTCCCGCACAGGCCGAAAATCCGTCACACCTTATCGCCCGCAAAGTCGCCGCCGCCTGCGCAAACCGACCGGACTGCGGCGACCATCGCGTCGCACATCGCCGGCCCGGATTCCGGCGTAAACGGAAACTGGTTGCAGTATTTCGGCGACTGGTAGCCGGCGTAACTGCGAGCCGCGATGTCGTGCGCATCCGGCAGATATCCGATCCGCCCGTTCGCATAGCAGGCCAGCATCAGCGCGGGGACTCCGGCCCGACCGCGGACTTCCAGCGCAAACGGCGAGAAGAACTCGGAGGAATTCGAGACGAAGCACAAACCGCCCAGGCGGAGCGCCTGAACCTCCGTCGCCAGAGTCTCCGGCCGCGTTTCCAGGTCTCGCAGGATGCGGTCGGTCCACTCCTGATGGAACCGGCACATCGCGCGGACCGCCTTCGCCTCGTCCCCCCCATGCCGGCGGACCATGTCGTCCGGGCGGTTGGTCATCGAGCGGCCAATGGTCTCGCGCCAGTTCGTGACATCGTTGTCTCTGAGCCGGCGTTCCGCCTCGTTCCGATCGTGGTCAATCTCCGCGCGCGTCCACCGCCGCGTGGGGAGTTCGACCATGTGGCTGGTGAATGCCACCGGCCGTCGGCCGGCGTCGCCGCGGCCAGCGCTTCCTTCGCTTCGCTCACCAGTCGCCAGGCTGGTTCAAACTGCCGCTCCGGACTCAGGTAGTGGCGATGAAAGTTCACGTCACCGCAGGCCCCCTGGACGTACATCGCCATGGCCCCCGGATAGGCGGTTTCCAGCCCGTCACAGACGGCGCCGGGGATGTCGCGCGTCACATCGGTCGGGCCGAGTTCCGTCCAGACCGTCGGATGCGCCCCGAAATTGGCCAGAATGGCCAATGGCGAGCCATCCCTGCGATCAAACCGCGCGACGGTCAGCGTGGGATCGATCACGCCCTCCGGCCGGGTCCGATTGAACGTCAGTTCGTTGACGGCGGCCTGTCCGCACCAGAGCCGTGCTGGTTCCCGATTCCGCCACGCGAGGATTGCCGCGGTCGCCGCCTGTCGGCTGGCCCAGTCCTCGTAGACGGGATCGCACTCTCCAACGCCCAGCAAGCCCCCCGCCGCCGGGGCGTTGTGGCTGTGG
>Ga0073934_10002966_pt1 | contig 32903 bp, 29 predicted proteins | sample LarsenN4metaG_FD_76834 | JGI IMG/M metagenome (GOLD analysis project Ga0073934, IMG submission 76834) | Hot spring sediment bacterial and archeal communities from British Columbia, Canada, to study Microbial Dark Matter (Phase II) - Larsen... ...
CAGCTCTTCGAAGGCGCGAACGTCTCCTGCCTTCGCGGACGCTACCAGCTCCGCTTCGCCGTCGGCGATGATGGGCCGTGTCTGTGCCGCTTTGCTGGACGTAGGTTCCACCGTTTCTGTGCGGCTCCTGCGTGACGCGCTGGCCGCCACGCTACCGCACGTCAGGTTATCATATACGTTTCCGCACCACAGGGTTGTTCCCATCCGCTCCCTACCTTCCCTCCATCAGACGCGCTTTCCCCTTTCGGGGATGCAGATTTCTGCGGGTTCCAGGCTCTTGTCGTCAAGACCACAACCTCTGCCTCCTCGATTGCTTCTAACCCGCCGGCGAACCTCTTCGCTGTCATTCTGAGGCCCGCCAAATTGCGCCCGGCCGAAGAATCCCTCCTTGGACTTCGCCTCTTGACAGCACCCCTGAAGTAGCCTACATTTTCGAACGAACGTTCGACTCGCGCGGCGTTCATGCGCAAAACCGAGCACAACCATCTTCCGGCCTTCGACCGCAAGCTCGCGCACATCCTGCGCCACGCCGCCGTGGTCTTCTCCGAAAAGGGCTACGAGGGCGCCTCCATCCGCGATATCTCCCGCTCCTCCGGCGTCTCCCTCTCCGGCCTCTACTACTATTTCGAAAGCAAGCAGCAGCTCCTCTTTCTGATCCAGCTCTATACCTTCTCTGAAATCATCCGCCTTCTGGAAACGCGCCTAGTCGGCGTCACCGATCCCGTCGCCCGCGTCGGCACCCTGGTCCGCAATCATCTCGGCTATTTCCTCCGGCATCCCGTGGAGATGAAGGTGCTCTCCCACGAGGACGAGGCCCTCGAAGGCCGCCACAGCCGCAAGGTGGCGCAGCTCAAAAAGCGCTATTATTCAATGGCCATGGATATCTTCGAGGATTTGCGCCGCGCCGGCTGCGTGCGCCGCCTGAACCCGCGCGTTGCGGTCATGAGCCTCTTCGGCATGATGAACTGGATTTATACCTGGCATAACCCGCGGATGGATCCATCCGCCGACGCCATCGCCGACGCCATGGTCGGCATTTTTCTGGAAGGCGTCTCCAACGGCCACCCAGCGCGCACTGCTGCCCGCGCCCCGCGCCGCATCGTGGACCCAAAGACCCATTCGCGACATCGGGAGGGCACGGCTTTTGCCGTGCCGCAGGTGCCGCAGGATCGGAGGGGCTTTGGCCTTTGAGGGTTTTTGGAATTTGAAATTCGAGATTTGAAATCCCGTTTCGTTGCTGTAGGGGACGCACTTCAAACCGGCCGACCGTCAGGCGAAGTGGGGGCCGATCTTTAGGTCGATCCTCTTCAAGTTCCTGAAAGAGAGGGGGAAGGGAATGGCAACACCGCAAGTCGTGGAACAGAAGACGCTCGTCAACTACCGCGTCGAGGAGGGCATCGCCATCCTGGAGATGAACGACCCGCCCGCCAACACCTACACCTACGAGATGATGCAGCAGCTCGACGCCTGCATCCTCTCCGCGCGCATGGACGACAAGGTCCACGTCCTCGTCCTCCGCGGCGCCGGAGAAAAATTCTTCTCCGCCGGCGCGAGCATCCCCATGCTTAACCGCGTGGACCCCCAGTTCAAATACTACTTCTGCCTTCACGCCAACGAGACGCTTTCGCGGCTCGAGCAGACGCCCAAGCTGGTCATCGCCGCGCTGAACGGCCACACCGTCGGCGGCGGCCTCGAAATCGCCATGGCCTGCGACATCCGCATCGCCAAAAAAGAAGGCGGCAAGATCGGCCTGCCCGAGGTCAACCTCGGCGTGCTCCCCGGCACCGGTGGCACGCAGCGCATGTTGCGTATCATTGGCCGCGCCCGCGCCATGGAATTGATGACCACCGGCCGCACATTTAGTTTCGAGGAGGCACTCGAGTTTGGCCTGATTCACTACATCTACGAGAAGGAAAACTTTTGGGACGACGTCCTGGCCTACGCGCGCCAGTTCTGTCCGCCCAACAAGGCCTCTCGCGCTGTCGGCCGCATCAAGCGCGCCGTCGTCAGCGGCGCCGAAGTCCCCTTCCAGGAGGCGCTCGCCATCGAACGCGAATTGCAGCAGCTCCTCTTCACCAGTGAGGACGCCAAGGAAGGCATCGCCGCCTACGTCGAGAAGCGCCAGGCCTCCTTTAAGGGTAAGTAGGGGTACGGCATGCCGTGCCCGTTGTAGGGGCGGGGCTTGTCCCGCCTTCTGATCTGAATCGAGGAGTCGAATGGCCACTGCACCACAGGTTCACGTCAAACCCGGTCGCCTCTTCATCGGCGGCCAATGGCTTGACGCCGCCGACGGAAAAAACTACCCGACCATCAACCCCGCCACGGGAGAAGCACTCACCGTCATCGCTGAGGCCTCTGAGCGGGACGCCGACGCCGCCGTCCAGTCCGCTCGCCGCGCCTTCGAATCCGGTCCTTGGCCGGGGGTGGCAGCCTCCGATCGCGGCCGCATCCTCTGGAAGCTCGGTGACCTGATTGATCAACACGCCGACGAACTCGCCACCCTCGAAACGCTCGACAATGGTAAGCCCATCTTCGAATCGCGCTACGTGGACATGCCCATGGCGGCGGAAGTCTTCCGCTACTACGCCGGTTGGGCTACCAAAATCCACGGCGAAACGGTGCCCGTCAAAGGCCCGTTTTTGCACTACACCCTGCGCGAACCCGTCGGCGTGGTCGCCGCGATCATTCCCTGGAATTTTCCTCTGCTGCTCGCGTCCTGGAAAGTCGCTCCCGCGCTCGCTGCGGGTTGCACCGTCGTTCTGAAGCCTGCGCCCTGGACACCGCTCACTGCGCTGCGCTTCGCCGAACTCTGCCAGGAAGCCGGCGTGCCCGCGGGCGTCGTCAACGTGGTCACTGGCTCAACGCGCGAGCTGGGCCGCGCGCTCGTCGTTCATCCTTCTGTGGACAAGGTCGCCTTCACCGGCTCCACCGCCACCGGCCAGGAAATCATCCGCAACTCCGCCGGTTCGCTGAAGCGCGTTTCGCTCGAACTCGGCGGCAAATCCCCCAACATCGTCTTCGCCGACGCCGATCTCGACGCTGCCGTCATGGGCGCCACCATGGGCATCTTCTACGGCAAGGGCGAAGTCTGCGCCGCCGGCTCTCGTCTCTTCGTCGAAAAGAAAGTGAAGGATGATTTCCTGCACAAGCTCGTCGAGCGCGCCAAGAAAACGCAGCCCGGCGATCCGCTCGACCCTAAGACCCGCTTCGGCGCGCTTGTCAGCGAGCAGCAGATGAACAAAGTCCTCGGCTACATCGAGAAGGGCAAATCCGAAGGCGCCGTGGTTGTCGCCGGCGGCGCCCGCTCCGAGTTCGGCGGCGGCAAAGGCTGTTTCGTCCAGGCCACCGTGTTCGACGGCGTGCGCAACGACATGACCATCGCCCGCGAAGAAATCTTCGGCCCTGTCCTCGCCACCATCGAGTTCGGCGACGTTTCCGACGCCGTTCGCCAGGCCAACGACAATCCCTACGGCCTTGCCGCCGCCGTGTGGACGCGCGACATTGCCAGGGCCCATCGCGTTGCCGGCATGCTGCGCGCCGGCACGGTATGGATTAACACCTACAACAACTTCGATCCCGCCGCGGCCTTCGGTGGCTATAAAATGAGCGGGTACGGCCGCGAACTCTCGATGCACGCGATGGAACTCTACACCCAGATTAAGAGCGTCTGGGTGAACCTGAAGGAGTAGGTGGCACAGCTACTCTTGGCTGTGCGGTTTCACACCGGCCTCGCCTGCTGGGCCGGCGACCGGGCTCGATGATCGCGTAGCAAGCTGCGGCCCTGGACGCGTCGCATGAAAACTTTGCCTGATTACCTGCGCAAGGGAATGAAACTTTTGATCGTCGGCTTCAATCCTGGCGAAAACTCTGCACGCATCGGCCATTACTACGCCGGTCGCGGCAACCAGTTTTGGCCGTTGCTCTACCGGTGCGGGCTGATCCCGGAGCCGATTGACTACAACGACGATCGCCGAATGGTCGAGTTCGGCATCGGCCTCACCGATCTGGTCAAACGCCCCACGCGCGGCATCGAGGAGATCGCGCGCGAGGAATGGACCGAGGGCCGCGTCCTGCTCGCCCAGAAGCTCGAGGAGTTCACCCCGCGCGTCATTGCCTTTAACGGCAAGCTCTGTTACGAAAAATTTTCCGGGCGCCCCTGCAGGCTCGGCTTGCAGAGGGAAACGCTTTATGGCGCGAAGGTTTTTGTACTGCCGTCCACCAGTAGCCTGAACGCCAGTGCTTCCGAGGGCCAGAAGCTGCGTTACTTCAAGCAGCTCGCTGCCCTCGTCGTCAAGTCGAAAGGCTGATTTGTAGGCCAGGCCTCCGGGCCTGTCCGGCAAGATTGTTCGGCATGTCGCAAACGCCACAACCCATCGCCGCCGGCCCCGTCGTCCTCGAATCGTGCGACGCCGCCGTCCTCACGCTCACCCTGAACCGTCCGGACAAGCTCAATGCTCTGAACATTGAACTTACCACCGCGCTGCTGGATGCGCTCCGCCGCGCCTCCACCGACTCCACGATCCGCTGCATCATTCTGACCGGCGCGGGCCGCGCTTTCTGCTCCGGCGGCGATCTCTCGCTCATCGCCGACGCCCGCCGCCGAAACGCCGGCCAGGAACTCGAATCGCTCATCCGCGGCGGCAGCCGGGTAGCACTGGCCATCTGTGATGCGCCCGTGCCCGTGCTGGCCGCCGTCAACGGCGCTGCCGCTGGCGCCGGCATGAACATCGCACTGGCCTGCGACATCCGCATCGCCTCGGAAAATGCCGCCTTCGGCCAGAACTTCGCGAAAGTCGGATTGTTTCCGGATTTCGGTGGCACGTTTTTTCTGCCGCGATTGGTGGGCCCTTCGCTCGCTGCGGAGATGTTTTACACGGGCGAGATGACCTCTGCCGTCGAAGCCGAGCGCATGGGCATGGTCAACCGCGTCGTGCCGCCCGACCGCCTTGCCGATGAAGCTCGCGCCCTCGCCGCGAAGCTGGCTGCCGCGCCGCCCATCGCTGCCCGCGCGGTGAAAAAAGTTCTGTTTGGCTCCGAGCGCGCCGCGCTCGAACGCGCGCTCGATCTCGAAGTCCGCCAGCAGGTGGAATGTTTTCTTTCCGAAGATTGCACCGAAGGATTGACTGCCTTCTTCGAAAAGCGACTGCCCCAGTTTCGGGGCCGCTAGCACGGGCTTTCAGCCTGTGCTTAGTAGTGCCGGCGGCGCGCCGGCACTTCGGGTATGCAGGAGTGACCGGCAGGTCGCCCGTGGACTGCGGCCCTTTGGTGCCGCCTCGCTGTGTGGCTGTTGGCTGTGCCCGACAGCGTTGGTGAGATTTCTGAACACTGAGCACCCAGCACTGAGCACTGTTCCCTGTGCACCGATTACTTCTCTAAAGGAGACAACTCTCTATGCCCGCCGCGCGCATTTCAACGTTTGACGACTGGGTAGATCTCTTCCGCTCTTGGCGGAAGGACATCGGGGTGGACTACCCGGAAATCGCCAACTACCAGTTCGAGGCCAAGTTTGGCCCCACCCGCTCCAACGAAATCGAGTTCGGCGCTTACAAGGGCCGTCCCAAGTGGCGCCGCGTTCTGCAAATCCCCGACCAGCGCATGCGCGACGCCCTGCTCAATCTCATCGTCTTTCAGGGCGACACCGAGTTCGCCTCCGTTGAGCAGCAGCGGCGACTCTTCCTCAATTCCCCCAGTGAGCACGACCGCCAGTCACTCTGCCGTGTGGTCACTGAAGAAATGCGCCACGGCTGGCAGATGTGCCACCTGCTCATCGAGCACTTCGGTTACTCCGGCCGCGTCGAAGCACAGAAGATGCTCGAGCGCCGCGCCTTCGAATCCAAGCGCCTGTTGGGCGCCTTCAACCAGGACGTCAACCACTGGCTCGACTTTTTCACTTACACCGACTTTGTGGACCGCGACGGCAAGTACCAGCTCACCATGTTGAGCTATTCCGGCTTCGAGCCGCTCGCGCAGTCCATGATCCCCATGCTCAAGGAGGAGTCCTTCCACCTCGGCACCGGTCAGGACGGCCTCAAGCGCATCGTCAAAGCCGGCGTCGTGCCTCTCCGCCTTGTCCAGAAGTTCGTCAACAAGTGGATTCCGGTCAGCTATGATCTGTTCGGTGTGGACCACTCCAGCTCCGCGCACTGGTTCTACGTCTGGGGCCTCAAGGGGCGCTTCGACGAGCCCCAGGCTAAGCAAGAAGCTGAACTCGACAAGATGAACGAACACAACCGTTACCTCTACCACCTCGAGTGCAAGCAGCTCATGGAGCAGATCAACAAGAATGTCCCCGCCGGCCAGCCCCGACTCTACGTGCCGGACCTGAAATTCAACCGCCGCATCGGCGAGTTCGCCAACCAGCCCTACAGCGTCCACGGCGAACTGCTCTCCGACCGCGAGTACGCCGAGCACATCAAGGAGGTCCTCCCCCAGCCCGCGGACATCAAGCTCATTGAGGACATCCAGGCCAACGAGCCGAAATGGATCGCTCCGAAAGCAGTTATGTAGGGGCCGGTCATTAGACGGGCCCTCTGATCATTGACCACTGGCCACTGGATTTCATGCCCACCGCCACCCAACGCGACACTGCCCGCGGTTATTCCCTCGGCGAACTGATGGTCGCTGCCGCCGCCCGCGAAATCCGCGATGGGGAATTTGTTTTTGTGGGCATGCGCCTGCCTCTGCTCGCGTTTCTGCTCGCGCGCCGCACCCACGCGCCCTCCGCTGTCGCGCTCTACGAAAACGGCATCATCCGCGACACGCCCTCGCCCTCCATGCTCTACACCATGGGCGACTCGCCCAATCTCCTCGGCGCTTCGTTTTGCGGCACCCTGCTCAACGTGATGTGCCTGCTCCAGCAGGGACGCGTGCACGTCGGCTTCCTGGGCGCCGCTGAGGTGGATCGCTGCGGCAATCTCAACTCCGTCTGGGGCCGGCGCGGTTCGACGGAAGTTCGCCTCCCTGGTTCCGGCGGCGCCTGCGACATCGCGTGTCTCGCCCAGCGCACCGTCATTCTTCTTCAGCACGACCGCGCGCGCCTCGTCGAGCGCGTGCGCCACATCACTTCTCCCGGCTACGGCACCGGCAACGCCTGGCGCCGTGGGCGCGGCCTGCCTGCCAATTCCGGCCCGTCCGCAGTCATCACCACTTTGGGTATTCTGCGCTTCGGTCCCGATGGCGAAGCCTTTCTCGCCTCGGTGCATCCCGGTGTCCGCGTCGAGGATGTGCTCTCCGCCACGGGCTGGACCCTGCGCGTTGCCGAGCAGCTTGAAGAAACGCCGCCGCCCACCGCCGTCGAGCTCGCTGTCATTCGCGAACTCGATCCGGATCACTTCTGGACTGGAATGGGGCATCCGCAATGAGCGAACCTTCTACGCTTCACGTCCACAGCGAAAATCGCACCGCGTGGGTCACGCTTGACCGTCCGCCGCTCAACATCCTCGATATCGCCATGATGCACGACCTCGGCCGCACGCTCCACGAGCTTGTCCTCCACAACGACTTTGTTGTCTTCCAGGGCGCCGGGCCCAAGGGTTTCTCCGCCGGTGCCGAGGTTAAAGACCACACTCCGGTCCGCATCCGCGAAATGCTCAGCGCCTTCCACGGCATCTTTCGCATGCTCTGGCGCGCGGACTGCGTCACCATCGCCGCCGTCCACGGCGTCTGCCTCGGCGGCGGCTGCGAGCTGGCCACCTTCTGCGATTTCGTCGTGGCCGCCGAATCCGCCAAATTCGGCCAACCGGAAATCAAGCTCGGTTGTTTCCCGCCGGTGGCGCTGGTCACGTTCCCGGCGCTCGCTGGCCCCCGAGCCGCGCTCGATCTAATTCTCACTGGCCGCACTATCTCCGCGCCGGAAGCGAAGCAACTCGGCCTGGTTTCCCGCGTCGTCCCCGACGACGCCCTCGAGCCGTCCGTGGACGCGCTCCTCGGTGAGCTGCGCGGCCTGAGCCCGGCCGTCATCCGCATGACGCGGCGCGCACTCTGGCAGCGCGCCGGCATGGATTTTGAGACCAGCCTCCACGATGCGGAGGAGCTGTATCTGAATGAATTGATGAAGACGCACGACGCCCAGGAGGGCATCCGCGCCTTTCTCGAAAGGCGCGCCCCCGCCTGGCAAGGAAGATAGCGGAATGTCTTCGAACCCGGAAGATTCGTGGCAGTTTTTCTTGAGCCGGATTGAAAGGGAAGCGAAGGAGGAAGGCCGCCCGCTGACCGACTTGCAGAGGAGGTTCTTGGCCAGCGGTGGCTCCCCGGAAACGAAGGAGCTCCAAAACCCTGAAAGGGAATTTGATCGCGAGAACCCAGAATATCTCGTGTTCATGGAAAGGGTGACAGCCCTAATGAAACGCGCTGCGGAAAAGGAAGCCATGACCGAACCCGATGCAGAACGCCGTTTCCGCGAAGCTTTGCTTGCCCTCGAAAAGAGCGAGAGCGGATCTCCTCTTTGGTTTGCGGTTGTTCCTGCTCTGCCGAGCGGAGAAGCTGCGATTCGAAGGGGGTTTCGTCTTGGGTTGATCACCTTTGTTCTTATAGTACTTCTGGTGTTGGCATGGCTGAAGTTCACGGGCCAGATTTAGGGACCAATTCTTAGATTGGCCCACGTGGAGAAAAGTGGCTGGTACACCAAAACTCGCTTCGATGAATGACGCCATCACCGCGCACGTCCCCAACGGCTCGATGGTGCTGCTTGGCGCGCAGCTCGAACCCATGATCCCCTTTGCCGCAGGACACGAGCTCATCCGCCAGTCCCGCCGCGACCTCACGCTGGTCGGGCCCATCTCCGACATTCTCTTCGACCAGATGATTGGCGCGGGCTGCGTCTCGCGCACGATGGCCGCCTGGGTGGGCAACGTCTCCGCCGGTCTCGGCCATTGTTTCCGCCGCGCCGTGGAGCAGCACATCCCACGCCCGCTGGACACCGTGGACTATTCGAATCTCACGCTTGCTCTCGGCCTCCATGCCGGCGCCCTGGGCATCCCCTTCATGCCCACCTATTCCACGCTCGGCAGCGATCTGCTGGTCAAGAACGGCAACCTGCGCGAATTCAATTCACCGGTGAACGAAGAAAAACTCATTGCCGTGCGCGCGCTGCGTCCCGACGTTGCCATCATTCACGTGCAGCGCGCCGATGAATACGGCAACGCGCACCTCTGGGGCTCGCTCGGTGTAGCTGTGGACGGCGCGCGCGCGGCGCGCAAGGTCATCATCGTCGCAGAGGAAATCGTTGCGCCGAAGGTCATCGCCTCCGACCCCAACCGCACGTTGATTCCCGGCTTTCTGGTTTCCGCCGTCGTGCACGAGCCTTGGGGTGCGCATCCTTCTCCCGTGCAGGGCTACTACGGCCGCGACCACGCCTTTTTCTCGCAATATCATGAGCAGTCGCGCGAACTGAAAGATTTCGAAGCTTGGCTCCAACGCTGGGTTCTCGGCGTGAAAGACCGACAGGGGTACATGGAACTTATCGGTACTTGTCGTACCGACGCGCTCAGGGTAAAAGAGCACGCTTTCTCGGCACCCGCTGACTTCGGCTATTGACGTTACGTCTGCGTCTGGCCGGCTCTTGTGGCACGGGCTTACAGCCTCTGCTTTTGGAGTGCAGCGCGCCCGCCTCTTGGTTGGCAGCGCGTGTTGTGTTGTGCAAAGGACTGAGCACTGATCACGGAGCACTGAGGACTAAGAATGGATGACCTCCAAATCTCTCCCCGCGACGTCAAGCACCGCCTTGATCGCGGCGACAATTTCCTGCTCGTGGATGTCCGTGAACCTTGGGAAAACCAGCATTGTTCCATTCACGGCTCAACCCTTGTGCCCCTGCGCACGATTGCGGATAATCTTGCGCTCTTTGAAGGGGCTACTGAGGTCGTCCTTTATTGTCATCACGGCATCCGCAGCCTGAACGCTGCGGTGCTGCTGCGCCAGCAGGGTGTCGTGGGCGTGCGCTCCATGACCGGCGGCATCGAACGCTGGGCGCTGGACATCGATCCCGGCGTTCCGCGGTATTGATGGAGGGCCGGCGGAACCTGTCCGCACGTTTTATGTCGGGAGCCCGCCATGTTTCTGGATGCAGCGCCGACCTCTGGCCGCTACTTCCTGAATTCGCCTGTAGGGGCGAACCTATGTATCCGCCCCTGTAGTCTGCCTCTTTAGAGGCGCGGAATTTCGTCCGGATTCCAACGTAGGGGCACGACATATCGTGCCCTGCACGGAGAACAGATCATGTCGAAAGCAAGAATCCAGTTCTTCCACAAGCCCACTTGAACCTCCTGCCGCAAAGCAAGAGGTCTCTTGCTCAAACAAGGTGTGGAGCTCGAATTGCGCGATCTCTCCCGGCAGCGCCTTTCTCTCGGAGAACTCGACGCGCTCATCGGCCACCTCGACTACAAGCTCTTTCTCAATCCGCGCAATGAGCTGTACCGTAAAATGAAAATGGGCGTGAAGCCGCCCTCGCGTGCGGAAGCCCTGAAACTCATGGCTGCGAATCCCAATCTGATCCGCCGCCCTGTTGTTGTTCGCGGCGACTACGTCGTCCTCGGCTTCGACGCGCCCGCGCTCAAGAAGCTGGTTGGATAAGGGCCGGTTTTACACGGGAGGCCGATCTTCAGATCGGCCCACTTCGCTGAGTAACGACTGACGTCTGAAACATGAGCAAGCAACTCATCCGGCTGAAAGTAAATGGCGAGCAATACGAACTCGCCGTGCCTCCCAGCAAGCTCCTCCTCGACGTCCTCCGCGAGGATCTCGGCCTCACCGGCACCAAGCGCGGCTGTGACGATTCCTCCTGCGGCTGCTGCGCCGTGCTCATTGACGGCACTCCTATGCTTGCCTGCGTCGCCCTCGCCACGAGCTACGAAGATTGCGAAATCACCACCATCGAAGGCATTGCCACTCTCGACTCGCTCCATCCCGTCCAGTCCGGCTTTGCCGACGCGGGCGGCGCGCAGTGCGGTTTCTGCACCCCAGGCTTCGTGATCTCGACGAAAGCTCTCCTCGATCGCAACCCCAATCCTTCGCTCGACGAAATCCGCCTGGCGCTCTCCTCGAATCTCTGCCGCTGCACCGGCTACATGCAGATCTACGAGTCGGTCAAGCTGGCCATCGAGCGCTTGCAGGCCCGCAAGGCTGCTGCAGGTGCGAGGAGCTGACATGGCCCGGCATTCCGTCATCGGCAAACCGCTGGCCATGATCGAGTCCCGCGCCAAGGTTACCGGCCTCGGCAAGTACGCCGACGATCTTGTCGTCCCCGGCATGCTCGTCGGCCGCATCCTGCATTCTCCGCACGCGCACGCGGTCATCCGTTCGATTGACCCTTCCCGCGCCGAAGCCCTCCCCGGCGTCAAGGCTGTCGCGTCGGGCCAGGACGCCCCGCGCCCCTACGGCATTCTCCCCATCGGCCATGACGAGTGCGTTTTCGCCGTGGATAAGGCCCGCTACATCGGCGACAACGTGGCCGCCGTCGCCGCCACCTCCGCAGAAATTGCCGAGCAGGCCCTCGGTCTCATACGCGTGGACTACGAGCCGCTGCCTGCCTTCTTCGATCCGCTCCAGTCCATGCAGGCCGCTGAGCACTGGCTCCACGCGACGAAGCCCAACAACATCGAAAAGGAATATCACCATCACTTCGGCAACGTGGACGAAGGTTTCGCACAGGCCGCCTTCATTCGCGAGCAGCGTTACTTCGCCGGCGAAGTCACTCACGCCGCCATGGAGCCGCACGCCACACTGGCCATCTGGGAACCCGACGCCCGCCTCACTGTCCATTCCTCCACGCAGGTGCCCTATTACCTCCACCGCACACTCTCCGAAGTCCTGGAGATGCCCATGAGCCAGATCCGCGTGATCAAGCCGCTCATCGGCGGAGGTTTTGGGGGCAAGAGCGAGATTATCCCGCTCGAAGTGGCCGCCGCGGTCCTCGCCAAAAAAGCCAGGCGCCCGGTGAAGATCACCTACACGCGCGAGGAGGTCTTCCTCGCACACCGCGGCCGCCCCATCACCATGGTGGATCTCAAGGTCGGTCTTACCCGGGAAGGGAAGATTATCGCCGTCGCTGCCCGCGTCGTGCAGGATGGCGGCGCATATTGCGGCTATGGGCCTGTCACCGTGCTCTACTCCGGCGCGCTCCTCGGCGCGCTCTACGACATTCCCAACGTCCGCTACGACGGCTACCGCGTCCTCACCAACAAGCCCGCCTGCGGCGCCATGCGCGGCCACGGTACGGTCAATGTGCGCTTCGCCTTCGAGTCTATGCTCGATGATCTCGCACACGACGCCGGCCTCGATCCCGCCGAGGTTCGCCGCCGCAATCTGCTGAAGGCTCCGTGCATCACCGTCAACGGGCTGCGCGTCACCAGCTACGGCCTGCCTGAGTGCATTGAAAAAGTTGTCGAGCGTTCCGGCTGGAATGCCAAGCAGGGCAAACTGCCTTTCGGGAAGGGCATCGGCATAGCCTGTAGCCATTACGTCAGTGGCGCCGCCAATCCCATCATCCGCTCCAACATTCCGCACACCACCGTGCACATCAAAATTGACCGCGACGCTGCCGTCACCATTTATTCCGGCGCCGCCGAGATCGGCCAGGGCTCGGACACCATGCACGTCCAGATCGCTGCCGAAGTCCTCGGCGTGCGTCCCGAGCGCATCAAGCTCGTCGCCGCGGACACCGAGCTTACCCCCATCGACCTCGGCAGCTATTCCAGCCGCGTCACCTTCATGGCCGGAAACGCCTGCCTCGAAGCCGTTCGGAACATGCGCGCGCAGATTCTCGAAGGCGTCGCCGCAAAGTTCAAGCTGCAAACCGCTGTGCTCGATATGCGCGATGACCACGTCATCTCCCTCGATGATTCCCCCCTCCGTCTCACCTTCGACGAGGCTGTCGCCGCCGCGCTCGAATTTCGCGGTGCGCTTCTCTCCAAGGGTACCTACACGCCGCCCGAAGAGTCCCGCGGCGGAAAGCACAAAGGCGCCGGCGTCGGGCCTTCTCCTTCTTACAGCTACAGCGCGCAGACCGTCGAAGTCTCCGTGGACACCGAAACCGGCCACGTGCACGTCGAAAAAATCATCGCCGCGCACGACTGCGGCAAGGCCCTCAATCCGCTCACCGTAGAAGGTCAGGTCGAAGGCTCCGTGTATATGGGTCTCGGCCAGGCGCTGCAGGAAGAATTGGTTTGGGACAACGGCCGCCTGATGAACCCCTCGCTGCTGGAATACAAGATTCCTTCGACGCTGGAGACGCCGGAAATCGAAAGCATCATTGTCGAAAGTGATGACCCGGAAGGTCCCTTCGGTGCCAAGGAAGCCGGCGAAGGCTCGCTTGCCGCCACGATTCCTGCCGTGGCCAACGCCATCTACGACGCCATCGGCGTGCGCATCAATTCGCTTCCCATTACGCCTGAAAAAATTCTCGCCGCGTTGCGCGAGAAAGAAAAACAGCAGCGCGCCGGCAAAGCGGGCTCGAACGGGGGCGCGCCATGACCATGCCCTTCTTCCGCCTCGAGCGCCCGCGCAGCATTGCGGACGCCGTCAGCATCCTCGCCGCCCACGGCCCGGAGGCAATGGTCCTTGCCGGAGGCACCGACGTTGTGCCCAACCTCCAGATGAAACTCTTCTCCCCGCGGGTCGTAGTGGACATCAAGCTGCTGACTGCCGCCGCCGGCCTCGCCTCCATCGAATGGTCCCCGCAAACTGGACTGCGCATCGGCGCGCTCGTCACGCTTACCGCCGTCTGCGAAGCGCCGTTTATCCGCGAAAACTTCCCCGTGCTCGCCCGCGCCGTGTCCACGATCGCCGGCCCGCTCCAGCGCAACATGGGCACCCTTGGCGGCAATCTCTGCCTCGAAACCCGCTGTCTCTGGTACAACCAGTCGCACTTCTGGCGCGCGTCTCTGGGCGGCTGCCTCAAGAAGGACGGCGCCGTCTGCCACGTCGCGCCCGGCGGCCAGCGCTGCTGGGCCGTGTGGTCGGGGGACGCCGCGCCCGCCCTGCTCACCCTCGATGCCGAACTTGAAATCGCCGGTCCCGCGTCCCGAGGCTTCGGGACGCGCCGCATCCCGCTCGCGCAGTTTTACAAGAACGACGGCATGGACCGCATCGCGCTCGGCCGCGACGAACTGCTCACCGCGGTCTGCATCCCCGCGCGCATGGCCGGACGCCGCGGCAACTACCACAAGCTGCGCATCCGAAATTCGATTGATTATCCGCTCGCCGGCGTCGCTGTCTCCATGGATGTAGATTCCCGCGGCATCTGCCGCGATGCCCGCCTTGCACTTACCGGCGTCAATCCTGCGCCGCTCCTCGTCAAAGAAGTGGCCGAATGGCTCATCGGCCAGCCGCCTTCGCCTGAATTGGTGGAACGCGTTTCGCAGGCCGCCATCCGCGCCGCCAAGCCGCTCACCACGTCGGCCTCCACGCCTGTCTATCGCCGCGACATGGTCCGCGTCTTTACCCGCCGTGCCCTCGAGGAGGCCTGGAAAAATGGCGCAGCCTGAGATCTGTTAGCTGCTGTCCGCTTCCTGCCGCCTATGACTCCAATCATTGACATTCATATTCACATCCAGCCGCTGCACATGTTCAAGCCCCACGCGCTCGAACTCATTAAGCGTGGCCGCGAGGATTTCGCCTTCATCGAAAAGGTCTCCTCAGACTCCATCGCCTTCCTGAAATTCCTTGACGAGCTCGGCATCGAGCGCGCCGGCCTGATCAACTACGTCAGCCCTGACGTCATTGGCTTCCCGCCCGAGGTGAACGACTGGATCGCCAACTACTGCAAGGCTGATTCACGTCGCCTGCTCGCCTTCGGCTCCGTGCATCCCAAGTACGTCGCCGATGCGGGCAGGGAGGTAGATCGCCTGTGGAAAATCGGCATCCGCGCCCTCAAGGTGCATCCTGCGCACCAGCTTTTTTCGCCCAACGACTACCGCGACGGATTGGGCCCTCTCGCCGCCATCTATGACCGCGCCGCCGCCAACGGCCTGCCCGTCATGATTCACACCGGCACGTCCATTTTTCCCGGCGCGCGCAACATCCACGCTCAGCCCATCCTTGCCGACGATCTCGGCGTGGACTATCCGCATCTTGTCGTCATCCTGGCCCACGGCGGCCGCCCGCTCTGGATGGACGAAGCCTTTTTCCTCGTTCGCCGTCACAAGAACATGTACATGGACATTTCCGGCATCCCGCCGCAGAAATTGCTCGAATATTTTCCGCGGCTCGAAGAAATTGCGGACAAGGTACTCTTCGGCACCGACTGGCCCGGCCCCGGCGTCCCCGACATCCGCGGCAATATTGAGAAGTTCTTGGCTGTGCCGATCTCCGATGCCGCTCGTCGGAAAATTCTCTACGACAACGCGGCAAGATTGTTTCCGGTATGATCGCAGTCCTCTGCGTATCTTTTTGCGCTCTGAGTCTCTGCGTCAGGTTCCCGTGATTCTCGTGTGAGGTTAATTCATGGATGTCAGAACAGTTGCCATTCTCGCCGCCGGCACGATGGGTCGCGGCATCGCCTACGCCGCCGCTCTCGGTGGCTACCGCACCATCCTCGAGGATGTGGCCCCCGCGCAACTCGACCTGGCTCTCGCCTGGATCCGCGCTTCGCTCGACGAAGGCATCTCCCGCGGCAAGCTCAGTTCCGGCCAGAAGGACGCCGCGCTCGTCCGCCTCTCAACCGCCAGCTCGATCGAATCGGCCGCCCGCGACGCCGACCTGGTCATCGAAGCTGTCCCCGAAGACATGAAACTAAAGATCGAAACCTTCGCCGCGCTCGACCGCTGCGCCCCGCCCCACGCCATCTTGGCCAGCAACACCTCTTCGCTTTCTGTCACCGAGATCGCTGCCGCCACTGCGCGCCCGGAGAAATGCGTCGGCATGCACTTCTTCAATCCCGTGCCCAAGATGAAGCTGCTCGAACTTGTTCGCGCGTTGGAGACCTCCTCCGCCACGCTCGACACCTGCCGCGAAGTCGGCCGCCGCATGGGCAAGGAAGTCGTCGTCGTGCGCGATTCCCCCGGCTTTATCACTTCCCGCATCAACGCCCTCATCGGCAACGAAGCTTTCCATATGCTCGCGGCGGGCATCGCTTCCGCCGAGGACATTGACAAAGCTGTAAGGCTCGGCCTCAACCACCCCATGGGTCCTCTGGAGATGGCCGATCTGGTCGGCCTCGATGTTCGCCTGAGCATCCTCGAATATCTCCACAAAACCCTCGGCGAAAAATTTCGTCCCTGCCCGCTATTGGCGGAGTACGTCCGCGAGGGTCGCCTTGGCCGCAAATCGGGTCGCGGCGTCTTCGATTACTCTTCGTAGCGCCGGCATCCTGCCGGCCCTGTCATCCTGAGTCCCCATCTGGCTTTGCGGAATTGGGACCAAGGATCTCTCGTCTTCTCTGCGCCTCCTTTGCGGCCTCTGCTTTAGGAGTTTTCCTGAGCTCCTGACCTCCTTACTTCTTGGCTTCTTCTGCTATCATTTGGCGATTATGAATCTGGCTGACCGCATCCTCCTCTCTCAGGGCGACCTCACTGAAATGTCCACCGACGCCATCGTCAACGCCGCCAACAACGATCTCCAGCTCGGCGGTGGCGTGGCCGGCGCCATTCGCCGCAAGGGCGGCGCCTCCATCCAGCGCGAATGTGACGAAATCGGCTCCATCCCCGTCGGCTTCGCGGCCATCACGCTGGGCGGCAATCTGAAAGCGCGCTACGTCATCCACGCCGCCAGCATGCAACTTGGCGGACACACCACCGCCCCCGCCCTGCGCAGCTCTACCGCGCACTGCCTGCGCATCGCCGCTGATCGCGGCCTGCGTTCCATCGCCTTTCCCGCTGTGGGCACCGGCATCGCCGGTTTCCCCGTGCGCGAATGCGCGGAGATCATGCTCCGTGAGTGTGTGGAACACTTGAAGGGCCCCACCTCCCTTGAACAAATCCATTTCGTGCTCTTCGACCGCGCCGCGCTCGACACGTTCGAGCAGGTGTGGAAGGAAATCCAAGCCCAGGAAAGGCCCGGCGCCGGAGCGGGCGAATGACGGCGCGGATTCTCTTTCTCTGCACGGGCAATTCTGCGCGCAGCCAGATGGCTGAAGGCTTGGCCCGCGCGCTCGTTGCTCCGGACGTCGAAGTGGCCAGCGCAGGCACCCATCCTGTCAGCGTGAGTTCCTTCGCCATTGCCGCCTTGCGCGAGTGCGGCCTCGATATCTCCGCGCAACGCTCGAAGCACATTGACGATCTCGATGGGGAATTCGATTACGTCATCACGCTTTGTGACTCCGCGGCGCAGGAGTGCCCCATGTTCCCTGCGCGCCGTGCCCGCCTACACTGGGGCCTGCCCGATCCCGTCTTCGCGGGCCCCGACGATGCCGCGCGCCTCGCCGTCTTCCGCCAGCTCCGCGACGAACTGGACCGCCGTCTTCGCTCTTGGCTTGCCGAAGTCGGCCTGCTGAAAATGTAGCGACCGGTCTTCAGATCGGCCGCTTGGACTCGCCTATCGCATAATAGAGATGATGCCTGGCCACCTGGAACTCGTGCGTCGCGAACTCGCCCGCTACGATCATCCTCTTTTCGCCTTCGACGCCCGCCCCGCCGCCGGCGGCGTCGAAATCCTCATCCACTTCAAGCCCTCCCAGCCCGTCGTGCACACCTACATCTATCTCTTGCGCCCCCGAGAAATCGAAGATCGCCAATTCCCCTGGACCTTTCAGAGGCAGCTCTACGACTGCCTCCATGACTTTGTCATCGAAATGTTCACCGACAATCCGCAGCGGCAGGGCTGATGCCGAATCCTCCTCCCACTCCGCTGGCCGAACTCCTCGCCGCGCGCATCCGCGCGCGCGGCCCCATCACTTTTGCCGACTACATGGCCGAATGCCTCTACCATCCCCGGCACGGCTACTACGCGCAACCCGAAGCTCGCCGCTTTGCCGACTACTACACCAGCGTGGACGTACATCCCATCTTCGGCCGCCTGCTGGCCCGCCAGCTTGCCCAGATGTGGGAAATCTGCAGTCGCCCGCAGAGTTTTGCCGTGGTGGAAGCCGGCGCCGGGGTCGGGCGCCTCGCCGCGCATATTCTTGATTTCGCCGCGCGCGCGTTGCCCGATTTCTACTCCTCGCTGCGTTACACCGCCGTCGAGCACTCCGCCGCGCGCCGCGCCGCTCACACCGCCGCACTCGCCGCGCACGTCTCCCCCGGACGCGTTACCTCCGCCGCCGGGCTGCCCTCTGAAATACCTGTCGGCTGCATTTTCTCCAACGAACTCCTTGACGCGCTGCCCGTCCACCGCGTCCTCCGCGAGCACGCCGAGCTGCGCGAAATCTACGTCGGCCTGGACGGAGACTCCCTCTGCGACCAGACGGGCCCGATCTCGTCGCCCGCACTCGAACAATATTTTGCACAGCAGGGAATTGAACTCTTGGAAGGCCAGCAAGCCGAAGCCGGCTTGGCCGCCGCCGCGTGGATGGAAGATGCTGCGCGCCGCCTCGGCCGCGGCTTTGTTCTGACCATTGATTACGGCCACGACGCGCGCGAACTCTACAATGAACAACATCTCCGCGGTACGCTGCTCGCCTATTCGCGTCACCGCGCCAGCGAGGATTTCTACGCCGCCCCCGGCCGGCAAGACCTCACCGCCCACGTCAACTTCACCGCGCTCGATCTTGCCGGCCGCCGTGCCGGCCTCGCGCGCCTCGGCCGTGTTTCACAATCTTTGTTTCTTCTCGCCCTGGGAAAAGAAAACGACTTCGCCGACCTCTACGACGATGGCCAATCGGAAGCCGACCGTCTCCGTGCCCGCCTCCTGCTCAAGACCCTCATCTTCCCCGAAGGCATGGGCGAAATCTTCTCCGTCCTCGTCCACCACAAATCCGTCCCCGCCGCGGCCCTCACCGGGCTCGCCCCTCTGTAGGACAAGCCTCCCGGCCTGTCTGGCAGAACCCGTAGGATGAGGTAGGGGCGCCCGCGGCGGTGGCCTGTGCCCGGCAGTAGCGGCTTCGTGCGGCCGGGATTGCCATGAAGCCGTCTCATAAATACCTTTTGGCGATGGCACCGGAAGGGCACGGCTTCAGCCGTGCCGTGAACGCGGCAATAAATTGGGGTTTTAGCCCCTGCGGGACTGAAATGTTTTCCTCTCTCGAGGATCCGGGGCATTTATGAGACAGGATCATCTGGAATGCTTGTCATTCTGAGTCCCACGAAAGTGGGCCGAAAAATCTCATCTCTTCCTTCTGCACATTCCAAACAAAAAAGACCACGCTCTCGCGCGGCCCGCCTTTCGTTATTCGCTTTTCGATTTTCGTCCCTGCTACGACTCCGCTGGCTTTTCCTCCGCCTTGTACGGCTGCTTGATAAGCTTCTCCGCCTCTTCCTGCGCGCCGCCGGTATTGTCGTTCAGATCCCGCGCCTTGCTGTACTCATTCACTGCGCGTTCGCGTTGTCCGCTCAGGTCGTAGATTTTTCCCAAGTAGATGTGGCTCCACACCTCCACCCATTTGTAGCTGGGGTCTAGGTCCCCGCCGTACGCTTCGCGAAACGCGTTGGCCGCCGCTTGGTAGTTCTTCATGTAGAAGAACGCCTCGCCCATGCGGAAGTTCGCCAGCGAATTGTTCTTCTGCACTTCCAGCGCCGCTTGGTACTGCTGCACTGCGTCGTAGAAGCGTCCCGTCTCCGCCAGCTCTTCCCCACGCGCCACCAGCGCCCGCAGCCGCAGCTTCGCGCTGGACTTCAGCAACGCGTTGTTCGGGTCCAGGATGATCCCCCGCGCTTTCGGTCGCCCGAACGTCTCGATCACGAAGTCCGACTCCGTTCCCACCACTTCGATTGTTTTTGTTTCCGGGTTGCCTTCCGTCAGCACTTTCACTTCCACCGGCATGCGGAACGTTTCCAGTTCCTGTTTCACTTTGCCCACGATGCGGAACCCTTTGGGTATGCGCAGCACCACGTATTCCAGCTTGAACTCGGGCACTCCCGTTGAATTCACCCAGTTTGTGAAAAACGGCGCCAGGTTAAGTTCCGGCTTGCCCGCCGCGCTCAATTTGTCCGCCGCCTGTTGCGCCAGCTTTTGAAAATCCTCGATCCGCGCGGCCTGTCCCGCATATTGTCTGTAGAAACTCTGCACCAGTGCGCGGAACGCCTCGTCGCCCAACTGGCTGCGCAGCATGTGGAACACCAGCGCGCCCTTGTTCACCACCACCGCGCGGTATTCGCTGGAGAAAAGTTCCAATCGCCCCGCCTGCGCGATGGGCGCCGCGTCCTCGTACGTCAGCGCGCCCACGGCGAAATCCTCGAGCGCTTTCAAAAACCCTTCCTTGCTCGCCAATTGCTCGATGTACATGGCCTCCGCGTACCGCGCCAGTCCGTCCGTCACCCATGCGTCGTTTGCCGTGGCCGGCAGCACTTCGTTTCCGAACCACTGTCCCGCCGCCAGCCGCGCTAGCAAGCGGTAGTTCACTTTCGGGTCCCATTGTCGCTTCCCGACGAGCAGCAGCCCCGGCGCCGAGTAGTACGGCACCATCCCTTCCGGCAGTTGCGCGATGCCGATTTCCGACTGCGGCAGTGCGCCAAACATCTGGCTGAATTGCACGATGATGTTCGCCAGCGACTCCCCGTAGCCCGCCGCGGTGCTCGCCGCTTCGGCGGGGATGAACACCGGGATGGTTATCCCCTGCGCGTTCACCGGTGCCACGCGCAGGTTGCCGGCCACGAACGTCCCTGCCGCCTCCGGCCTCTCCGTGCGGAAGCTGTACACCGTCCGCGCCGCCGACGGTCGCGCAGTGCCCTCGCCCTTCTTGTCCGGTGCCGGCGGGTTGGGGGGCGCCGCCGCCGTCCCCACCGACTTGCCTGTGCCCACCACCGTTACGTTGTCCGGCACGGTCATGTGGAACACGGCCGTGTAGCGATTGGCCGGCAAATTCGTCAGCGGAAACCACCGCGCCGGCAGCAGCAGGTACGACCCTGCCTCGCTGATCATCGCTACCGCGATGTCCTTCACCGGGCTGTTCTCTTCGTTTGCCAGCGGCCCAGCGTACTCGAACGTCAGCGTCAACTTCTGCCCGGGCGCGGCCGCTTCCGGCAGCGTCGCACGCACCACCAGCGGCGCGCCCTGCACGCGTTCGAACGGCACCGCTTTGCCGTCCGCGCCGGTCACGCTCGTCACCTTCAAGTTTGGGTGCAGCTCCACTTCCACGTTGCGCGATGCTTCCCGCACCTCGAACTCCACCTTCGCTTTCGCCTGCAGCATCTGCTCCGCGGGGATCAGCGACGCATTCACTTCGTAGTTTGCGGCGCGGAAATTCCACTTGCGCGCATCCTGTGCTCCCGCTGCGCCGCTGCACAGCGCCACCGCTACCGCCAGCGCAAACACTCGCGCCACTCTGCCAGCGAACTTCGTTCGCATTGCTTTTTCGTTTTTTCCCATCGGCCTAACTAGGATACCAGAACATTCTCCCAAGTTGCCTGTTGCGCCGGCCTTTAGGCGGGCGTCTCTTGGCGCTTCAACGTATCCGCAATAATCCCCGCCGCTTTTTCAATCGCCCCGCCTGCTCCCAGCTTCGCGCACACTTCCGCCAAATCGCGCTTCATTTTGTCTCGCGCCTCCGCCGACTCCAGCAGCCGCCGCGCCTCCGCCGCCACCGCCTCCGGCTTGAACTCGTCCTGGATAAACTCCCGCACTACTCTCCTGCCGGCAATCAAATTGACCATGGCAAAGTGCGGCGTGCGCACCAGACGTCGCGCGACGAACGCAGTCGTGGCCGACACGCGATAGACCACCACCATGGGCACGCCCAGCAGCGCTGCCTCCACCGTTGCCGTCCCGCTCGACACAATGGCGCAATCCGCGGCGGCCAGCGCGTCATACGTGGCGCCCTCTACGATGCGCACCTCCACGTCGAACCGGGCGTGCTCGAGCATATGCTTCTCCGTGATTCCCGGCGCCGCGGCCAGCGCGATCTGGTAGTCCCGCGTGCGCTCCAGTTGGTGGCACGCCTCCAGCATCCCCGGCAAGTTATGCTCAATTTCTCCCGGACGGCTCCCAGGCAGTAGTGTGACGATTGGCTCCGTTGGGTTCAGCCGGTACTTCGCCGCAAACTCTTCCCGCGTACTCGTCCTGCGCACCGCGTCCACAAGCGGATGCCCTACGAAATTCACTGGCACACCCGCGCGCCGGTAGAACTCCTCCTCGAACGGAAATATGCACAGCACGCGCTCCACCAGCCGCTTCATCAGCTCCACGCGCTGCGGCCGCCACGCCCACACCTGGGGGCTGATGAAATACACAATGCGCACGCCCTGCGCGTGCAGTCGCCGCGCCAGTCGCAGGTTAAAATCCGGAAAATCCACCAGGATGGCCAGGTCCGGCTTGCGTTGCGCTGCTTCTTCGACCATCTGCCGGTACACCTGCCACACCGCTGGAAGCCGCCGCACGACTTCGCTGATCCCGACCACCGCCACCTGGTTCGCATCCGCCAGCAGTTCGACGCCTGCCTCGCGCATCCGCGCCCCGCCCAACCCAAACAGGTGCCCTCCTGTCCGCAGGCGCAGCGCCGCGGCCAGCCGCGCCGCGTGCATCTCCCCGCTCGCCTCGCCGGCCGAAATCAGGATGAGCGGTTTTTTCATCTTGGGGAGAATATCACCGGTGCAGTTGCAAAGAAGACTTGGGCGGTTTTTTCTGTGGTTGGCTTCTCGCCACTATTCTAATCATCCGCCGACAGTGTCGCGCCTTCCGCCTCGCCCAGCGCCGCCACGGGCATGCGCATTTCCTGGTCCTTGTACTGGAGCTGGTACAGCCGGTAATAGATCCCGCGCTGCGCCAGCAATTCCTGGTGCGAACCCTGCTCGCGCAGCCGCCCCTTGTGGAACACCAGGATGCGGTTGGCGTGCTGGATCGTGCTCAAGCGGTGTGCGATCACGATCGCCGTGCGTCCCTCCAGCAGCCGGTCCAGTGCCTCGCGGATCATCAGTTCCGTCTTGGTATCCACGCTCGACGTCGCCTCATCCAGGATCAAAAACCTGGGATTGTGCGCCAGCGCCCGCGCAAAACTGATCAACTGCCGCTGTCCCACGCTGAACGTCGCTCCGCGCTCTGTCACCTGTGTTTCCACTCCGCCCGCCAGCGTGTTCACAAACGGCCCCAGTCCCACTTCCCTGAGCGCCCGCTCTGTCGAGGCGCGGTCAATGGCCTCCGTTGCCAGCCTGACGTTCGACTCCAGCGTGCCGGTAAACAGGAACGGGTCTTGTAGCACGATGCCGAAATGTCGCCGCAATTCGGTCAGTTCGTATTCGCGAATGTCGCGTCCGTCCAGAAGGATTTGCCCGCGCTGGATGTCGTAGAAGCGCAGGAGCAGCGAAATCACCGTCGTCTTTCCCGCGCCGGTGTGGCCCACCAGCGCCGCGGTTTGGCCCGGGGAAACGCGGAACGTCACGTCCCGCAGCACCCAGTCGCTCTCCTGCGGCTGCGCGCCGCCGCGGTAGGCGAACCACACGTTGCGGAACTCGATCTCCCCGCGCGGCTGCTCGAACTTCAGCGCCGCCGGCTTCGAATCAATCGTCATCGGCTCGTCCAACAGCTCGAAGATCCGTTCCGAGCTGGCCATCGCCGTTTGCAACACGTTGAATTTTTCGCTCAAGTCCTGGATCGGCCGGAAGAACCGTTGCGCGTATTGGATGAACGCGAACAGCACGCCCACTGTCAGCCCGCCCCCCAGCACGCGCAGCCCGCCGAACCACAGGATCAGCGTAATCGCGGCCACGCCTAGCAGTTCGATCGCCGGATAGAACAGCGCGAAGGCCAGGATCGCGTCCTTGTACGCCAGCATGTGCTTCCGGTTTAGCCCCTCGAACTGCTCCATTGCTTTCCGTTCGCGGTTGAAGAGCTGTACCACGCTCATCCCGCTGATGTGCTCTTGCAGGAACGCGTTGATCCGCGCAATCGCTGTGCGGATGCGCCGGTTGGCGTCCCGCACCACATTGCGGAACGCCATCGTCACCAACAGGATGAACGGCAGCACGGAAAGCGCCGCCAGCGCCAGCCGCCAATCCCACACAAACAGCCACACCGCCATGCCCACCAGCAGTACGATGTCGTTCAGCATGGTCACCACGCCCGCCGCAAACAGTTCGTTGAGCGCGTCCACGTCGGTGGTCACCCGCGTCACCAGCCGCCCCACCGGCGACCGGTCGTAGAAGCTCATCGGCAGGCGTTGCAGGTGCGCGAAAATCTCTCCGCGCAGGTCGCACATCGTCTCCTGCCCCACTCGCTGCATCGCCCGCACCTGGATGTACTGCACCAGGAAGCTCACCACCAGCACCGCCATAAACAGCGCGCCCACCAGCGCCAGTCCTCGGAACGCTTCTTCCACGCTGATTTGCTGCGAGGCGCCCGGCACGATGTACCGGTCCAGCCCGACCTTGAACAGGTACGGGCTCACCAGTTCGAGCGGCGTCACCGCCATGGTCAGCGCCAGCGCAAACACTACGCGCCAGCGGTACGGCTTCAGATACTGCATCAGCCGCCGCGCCAGCCGCGCGTCGTACGGTTTCCCCAGCGCCTCTTCTTCGTGCAGATTGCTCATGCCGGTTTTGTGCTTTGTATGGGCGGATCCTTAGATCCGCCCACCGTCTCTCACTCTTACACCTGCTCCAACTCTTCTTCCAACAACTGCTTCTGGTACAGATCCGCGTAATACCCGCCGCGCTCGAGCAACTCCTCGTGCGTGCCCCGTTCGACGATTCGTCCCTCGCGCAGCACCACGATCTGGTCCGCGTGCTTCACCGTCGAGCAGCGGTGCGAGATCAGGATGGTCGTCCGCGACTTCGTCACATCCTTCAATTCGCGCAGGATTCTCTCTTCCGTGTGCGTGTCCACGCTGGAGAGCGCGTCGTCCAGGACCAGGATCTTCGGCTCGCGGATCACCGCCCGCGCCAGCGCGGTGCGCTGCTTCTGCCCGCCGGAGAGCGTGATGCCGCGCTCGCCCACCAGGGTTTCGTACTGTTCTGTGAAGCCCTGTACGTCGCCGGCCAAGCTGGCGATCTCCGCGGCGCGCTCGATGGACTCCGGTGCCGTCTCTTTCACGCCGAAGGCAATGTTTTCGCGGATCGTTTCGCTGAAGAGGAAAGTATCCTGCGGCACGTATCCGATCGCCCGGCGCAGCATCCACAGCGGCCATTCGCGGATCGGTCGCCCGTCAATCAGCACTGTGCCCGCTGGCGCGTCGTAGAGCCGCGCCACCAGTTGCGCCAGCGTGGATTTCCCGCAGCCCGTCGGTCCCACCACCGCCAACGTCGAGCCTGCCGGCACGCGCAGGTTGATCTCGCGCAGCACCGGCTCGTTCCCGTTCGCCTGTTGTCTGTCGCCGCTCTTAGCCGTTCCGCCGTTCCGCTGCGTGGGGTAGGCAAACGTCAAGTTGCGGAACTCAATCGCGCCCTGGATTTCCGCCCCGTCATCCCGGACGTCACGAGCTTCACTGTCGTTGATCCTCGGTGCCGCCTTGAGGATATGATTCAGCCGGCCCATGGAGGCCGCCCCGCGCTGGAAGATGTTCGTCACCCAGCCCAGCGCGATCATCGGCCAGACCAGCACACCGAGGTAGGAATTGAAGGCGATCAGCGTGCCCAGCGAAATCCGGCCCTGGATCACCAGCCGGCCGCCTTGCCACAGGATGATCAGGAAGGTCACCCCGATCAGCCCGGTCAACGCCGGCATGAACAGGCTCCACGTCCGGATGAGGCGGACGTTTCGCGCCACGTATTCCCGGTTCAGCTCCCCGAACGCCCGCTTCTCCGCTTCTTCCTGCCGGTAGGCGCGGATCACCCGCACGCCGGAGAGGTTTTCCTGCGCCTTCGCCGAAAGCGACGCCAGCGCCGCCTGGATGGACTCGTACAGGTTGTGGATTACCTTCCCGAAGTGGCGCACCGCGAAGGCCACCACCGGCACCGGCAGCATCACCCAGAAGGTCAGCACCGGCGAGAGCCGCAGCATGAGCACGATGGCCAGCGCCATGGTCACCACCGTGGTGGCGCTGTACATGATCCCCGGCCCCAGCACCATGCGCACTGCGTTCAGGTCGTTCGTGCACCGCGACATCAGCTCCCCGGTGCGGTTGCGCACATAGAACTCCGGCTCCAGATCCACCAGCTTGCCCAGCAGGTCGTTGCGCATGTCGTACTCGATGTCGCGCGAGACCCCGATCAGCGTCCATCTCGTGCAGAACGACAGCAGGCCCTTCAGCGTCACGATCCCCATCAGCATCAGGCACAGCACGATCAGCGTGTGCTGGTCCGATGGCTGATAAAAGGGGAAGAGCAAACGCGCCAATGGCCCGTAGGTGGGAGTCGCCGTCCCGCCGAGGCTTGTCCGCGCCAGCGGCTGTTCGTGTCCGGAGAGCGAGTCTACGATCGCTCCGATCACCAGCGGCAGCAGCGTGCCTACCACTCCCATCGCCCCTAGGTACACCAACCCCAGGGTGATGCGCCCCTTGTACCGCGCAAGATACGGCCCCAAGCCCCGCAGATCTCTCCACGCCGATGGCCTCGGCCGCGCTTCCGCCGGAGTTTCCTCAGTCGCTGCTGGTTTTTTGTCCGTCGTCATATTCCCGAGTGCGTGTATTGACTGATCCTTTTGTGCGCGGCCCTCAGACCGCTCTACTTGTTGCGCTGTCAGGCGCGACCTTGGAGCGCGGAGCTACCGCAGATAGGAATTAATCTTTTCCAGGGCCGGCACTTCTCCCAGAAACTTCTCGTACGTCCGGTCCAGGCTCTGGTAGCGCTTCACCTTGGGGTTCCACCACACGCCGATGGTCTGCTGCGTCCCGCCGGCTGGCTTCTCTAGCGGCGTAAAGTAAAGCTGCAAGCCTTTTGCTGCGTCCTGCTCGTATTGCAACCGCCAGCCGGTCACCGGCGACACCGGGGTCGCCCCCAGAAACCCGTTCGGATTTTTCAGATGTTCGTCCACGCGGAACACTTCCTTCCACTTCTCGCCGTCCCTGGCCACGATGGCCCCGCGCGTCAGCAGGATGCCCGGCGCGGTAATGGACGACCCCTTTTTGATGCGGTTGATCACTAGCGCCTGCACCTGGCCTGTCTTGGCCAGATCGCCGAAAACGAGCACCTCCGCCTCCGCACCCAGCAAGGCCTCGCCCGCCGCTTGGATCTCCGGCGGCACAGCCGGCTTCTGCGCTGCTTCCGGAGGCTTTGCGGGCGGCTCCGTGCCGCATCCCGCGGCCAGCGCCAGCGCGCACACGACAAACGCATTCAAAGCCAACCGCATGATTCCTCTCAGCAATTCCCTACAGGCCCGGAAAGGCCAGCGTAATCTGCACCACGCGCCGCGTTCCCAGCTCGCAACTCACCTGCATCACCTGCGGCACTTTCGGCCCCGCCCAGTCAAACGAGTAGTATAGCAATTCCAGCTCTTGTCCGTGTTGCGTAGCCGGCCCCGCCGAGTTCGGTTCCCCATACGCCTCGATCACATCGCCGCGCACGCTGTGCGCGATGCGGATCCCCCGCCCGGTGGCCACTTGCGGCGACGGCAGCGCCACGCTCATGCTTTTCTTCGGGTCTGCCGGCTCCTTGTCAGTGATGGGGTCAATTGCGGAGACGGTCACGCTCTGAATCACGCCGCCTTTGTCCAGTTCGAGCCGCAGCACGCGGCGCTTCACCGTGTCCACCCACACCAGTTCGCCGTCTTCCCCGGCCACCACCTGTTGGTAATAGGGCCCGAAGCGGTTCGTGGCCGCGCGGAGCTTATCCCGTCCCGGTCGCAACCCCGCCAAGGTCAGTTCGTTCTGTCGTTTCTTTCCGCCTGTTTCTTCGACTCGCGGTGCCGCGGCCGCCAGCATCGCCGCCAGCAGCACCGCCGTGCTACCGCAAAGCCAGTATCTCATCCACCCGCGCTTCAAAGTTTTCCTCACCTTCTGACCACAACTGGTAACGCTCCACCGGCAGCGCCCTCTCGATTTGCTTCATCCAGCCTTGGAGTTTCGCAATATTCTCTCTGGTTTTTTCCTGGTACTCGCGCAGCCGCTCCGGCTCGGCCATCCGGCTCAGGAACTCCGCCTCCGCGGGGTGCTGTGGTGCGCTCCGTTCCCGCGCGAATCCCAGCAAGTTCCCGTGCCCGGTGAACAGGTGTTCCAGCCCGACCTCGATCAGGAAGTGTCCCATCTCGCCGTAGACCCCTTCGTCGTACTCCTCGCCGTGGCAGATAATCTGTAACCGCTGCGGCTGCTGCTTCCACCGCCCCACGTTTCCGTCGTAGGCCCACAGGTCCCACGCCGCCGTCACTTCATACGCGCTGTCGTTGTGCAGGTGTTCCCGCGCCATCTCTGCCACTTCGCTCGCTGTCGCCGGGAACGCTCGCAGGTCGTGTTCCGCCAGCGGGGATTCCTCCGGTCCTACCGCTTGAATCACCAGAGACGCATATCCCGGCCAGCTCGGGGAGAAAGGAACTGTGCCCAGCAGCTTCTCGAAGAGTCCCAGCAGCGTATCTTCGCAGAAGCCACGGCACCACACGCTCACGTATGCCCGGTTCGCCACGGCGCTCCATTATACCGGCTCTGCTCCCTGGAAGCCTCAGAGGGACGTGAGAAATTCTGTTCAGAGCGCCAGCCCTGCACACACCCTGGTCTGTAGCGCGGGGTTTCCGCTGCGTATTCGTGTCCCCGAAAACACCGCGGCGGGCTGGCCGTCTCTCTACCCGCCAACCCGCCGCTAACTCGCCAATCTCGGTTGACTTTCCCGCCAGCCACTAGGTACGTGCCGCTATCCGCTGCCTTTCTCGCTCTTCAAATCGCTCGACAGCCCCGCCAGCCGCTGTCGCATGCTTTCGCCCACCCCGCTGAACACGTCCGCGCAGATTTCCCGCAGCCGCTGTTCCACAGCCTTGGCCAGGGCATCCAGCACGCCCTGCGAGTGCTGGCTCAGCGTGGTCACCGCCGCCACCATCCACGAATTCGACACGTTTTCCAGCCGTTGTTTGTACAGGTCCACGGACTCGCCGCCGTACCGTTCCAGCGTCTTCAGCCACTGTTCCTGGTTCGACTTCGTCTCCGCGCGCCAGGACTCCAGCACGGGCGCGAGGTGCGCCTGGAGGTCCTGTTGCGCCTCGCTCACGCCCTGCCGCAGCCGGTCGCTCAGCCGCTGCTGGAATTCCGCCGCCGCGTGGATCGCGTGCCCGTCCAGTTGCTTGCAGATGGCCTCCATTTGCGTCAACAGCCGCTCGCGCGACTCCCTCTCCACACCGCTGCTCGCTTCCCGGATGTGCTGCACCTTCTCCTCGGCGATGCGGTGCGTCTCGTCGCCAAACTGCGCCGCGGTGGTCTCCATGGTTTCCCCCAGTTGCCTCCGCAGCCGCGCTGTCAGTTCCTTGGCCGCTTCCTCCAGCAGCCCTTGCGTGTGCTCCGTGTAGCTCCGGCTGTAGTGGTCCAGTTCGGAGGCGAACAGCGTGGAAATCTCCGCCGCCTTCTCCCGCAAGTGCGTGGTGGCTTGCGCCATGCCCTTCTCGAACGCGCTCTGCATGCTTGTCTGTGCCTTGCGCTGGTACCACTCCGCCGACTTGTAGAGCTGCTCGAAGGTGGTGTGCGCCGCCTCTGTAGTCTTGCCTTCCAGGTCTTCCATGAATTTCGCCAGCACGCTCCGGCTGGCCTGCTCGAACTCCCGTTCCAGCCGGGCCTGCTCGGTGCGCAGCGTCTCCGCCGCCACTTTTTCGAGTTCCGCCAATTTTCCGATGGTCGCCTCGGTGCGTTCCAGATGCGGAGCCACTTTCTTCTCCACTTCCGCGGCCACGCGCTTCACCATCGCCGCCCCCTGCGCATCCAGCGCCGGCTTCAAGTTCGCCGCCAGTTCGGCCAGCATACCTTCCGCGCGCCGCTTGAACATCTCGCTGTTTTCCATCAGCATGGCCTCGAACCGCCGGGCCACTTCCTCCCCGGCCTTCTGCGCCAGCTCGTCCAGCTTCCGCGAATGTTCCGTGACGCGCGCCGCGGCCACTTCGATTTCCGCCGCGCACGCCCGGCCTCGGGTCAGTTCTTCTTCGATGGATGTCCGCAGCCCGGCCAGGCGTCCTTGCGCGTCTGTCACGACGGCCTCAATGCCTCCCTTAACCTCCGCGACCTTTTGACTCAGTTCCGAAGCGCCCGCTTCCACCAGCGACCTCAGTTCGCCCGCCAACTGCTTCCACTCTTCCTGGGCCTTCGTCGCCGCCTTGGTAGCCGCCTCGTTCACCCGCTCCTGGAGCAGGTGTTCGGCGCTGGCGAACTTGGTCTCCATCGTTTTGTCGAGCTGCGCGGCGGCCTCCGCCAGGTCTTTCTCCAATTGCTGCCGCCAGCCCGACAGCGCCGCGTCCGACGCCGCATGGATCTGCGCGTTCAGTTTTTTCGCGGCTTCTTCCAGCTCGGCCAGCCGGCTCAGGCCCTTTTCCGTGTGGCTGCCGAGTTCCGCGCCCCACTTCTGCCTGCTTTCTTCGGCCAGCGCGTTCATTTCATTCCGTGCGGCCTCAATCAGCGTGGGGATCGTGTCCGCGTTCGCCGCCACCTGCTGGTGTATCTCGCGCATCTGCGCGTTTATCTGCGCCAGGCGTTCCGCGGCCGCGTTCGTGTCCTCCTGCACCTGCCGGGAGAAATCTGCGCGGAATGTTTCGCCCAGTTCCGCCAACTTGGCCAGCAGGTGCTGGCTGGAATCCCGCAGGTCCTTCTCGAACTCGCCCGCCCACGTCGCGCGCAGCTCCTTCGCGCTCGTTTCCCACGTCTCCTCAACCTTCTCGAGCGCCCGCTTGACGACCTGGTCGACATACCCGGATGCCGCCTGTTCCACGGCCCTCTCCGCCGCGGCGCGCAACTGCACGTTCAGATCGCGCAGCAGGTTGGCGGTCTCCTTGGCCACCGCTGCACTGCTCGCCTCCCGCACCATCCGCTGGATCTGCTCCTGCGCGTCGGCGAGCATCGTGGAGACCTGCCGTGCGACCCCCGCGGAGATCTCGGCCGGCGCCGGCATCGTCCGCACCCCCGGCGCGGGCTCCGCCGGCAACACCGGCGCGGTCGGATGGGCAGACGCCACTTCTGCAACGGGCGACGGCGCTGCCGCCGGGGCCGCGGGGTGCGCCACTTCCCCTTCGGGGGCCTCGCCATAAGGGAACCAGTCGTCCGGCGGGAAGGCCACGCCCCACACGTTCCCGGAGACGTCCAACTCCACGCCCACCTGGAACAATTCCTTCACCGTCCGCGGCCGCTGCACGAATGTCACGCTGCCGCGCACCTTCCGCGGCGGTTCTCCGGACTCGGGATGCGGGATCTCCACTTCCAGCGAGGTCCCTTTCAGCACGTAATGTTTCGATTGGTATTTGAACCCGTGGCAGTTGATGATCAGCGTTGAGGTGCGCTCCCGGAACGGTTGTCCCAGCGCATCCACACCCGTCACCGTCAGCGGCACCGCCTGCACGATGCGCGTACTTCGACGCTTACTCGCATCTGGTTCGTTGGATGGAGCGTACTCGACCACAGCCTCACTCCCCCCGGAGCGCAATTTGAGAGAATACCACCCCTCCCCTTGAGGGGAACCCTGTTTCCACCCCCTGCTTCGAATCAGTTAATGTGCCGTAGGACAGATCTCCAGGCCTGTCCTCGACTTGCACCGGGCCGGCTACCCCCCACTCCCGCAGTCCGTAGCGCGCTCCTCCTCGTTGTTGGTGCGCCGCCCTTTCTGTAGGAGGAAGCGGGGTCCAACTCCTCCTCCCCTATTCTACCCCTGACGCCTGACTCCTGCCCCTTAGCATTTATAATCTGTCCACGTCGCATGACGGTCCGACCCGTGCTCCAGCGCAATATCCCGCCGCTCGTAGTCTATGTGCAGCACGCTGATCACCAGCATCGCATTTGCGTCTATCATCCGCACGGTCAGCGGTCGTCCCGGTTCCGTTTGCAACTCCGGGAAGGCCTCGGACAACAGCCAGTGCCGGCACGCCAGCGGCGGAAACTCGCCCAGCGCCTTTTCCGCCATCAACCCCGACGGCCCGAATAACTGGATCTTGGGCGAACCCGTCCGCTCGTCTTCGAACTCGATGTTCATCACCGCCAGCAGGCAATCGTGCTTGTGTTGCGCCGCGCTCCCGCGCACCTGCGCGCCCGACACAATGTAATCCGTCGCCAGCCCGCCGCGCTCCGCCGCCAGCCGGTATTTCTTGTGGAAGGCGCCGCCCGGGCGGAAGTGTGTGAACGCCACCCGGCCCCAGTTGGCCGCCCTCACCTCGACTTTCATCAGCGAATGCGATGTCGGGGGAATCGTTGCCACGCCAAATCCGCCCGCAAACTCGGCCTCCAGCGGCAAGCTCCGAGCCTCCAACCGGCAGCTCTGGAACTGCCCCAGCCGCAGCAGCCCCTGCTCTGTCGCCGCGCTCGGCGCCACTCGCTCCGGCAGCTTTTCATCTCGGTTCGACACCCAGGCGATCATCCCTCGCGCATCGGTCACGAACGGCATGCACCACAGCCACTCCTCCCGCCACCGACTCGCGCTCAGGTACAGCCGCGACTCCAGCTCCACTCCGCCGAACTTCTTCCCGCGGAACACCAGCGGCGTGTACAGGAACGCCTCCGCCGGAAACGAACGGTTCGCCCCGTACGGCGACTTCCGCCCGGGTTTCACGGGCTGGTCCGCGAAGTGCAACGGGTGCTCCACCGTGAAGCTTCCTCCCTGCCGCCCCTTCATGAACGTGTATGCGAACGCCGCCACATCCGTATCGTTCTCCACCACCACCACGCCGCCTTGCCGCGCGTTGTTCGCCGGCGCCCGCGCGATCTTCAGCGCCTCCCCCGGCGATTCCACGGTTTGCAGCTCGCCCAGGCGGTACAGCGCCGTCTGGTGCGGCGCCAGCTTGTACTCCCGCGACATCACGTTCTGTCCCCCCGGTTCCACCAGCCGGATTTTCCCTGAGGAGTCCTCGTC
>Ga0073934_10002967_pt1 | contig 32878 bp, 26 predicted proteins | sample LarsenN4metaG_FD_76834 | JGI IMG/M metagenome (GOLD analysis project Ga0073934, IMG submission 76834) | Hot spring sediment bacterial and archeal communities from British Columbia, Canada, to study Microbial Dark Matter (Phase II) - Larsen... ...
CCCGCTCAAGGTGTCGCTCTTGCTGCGCGCGAGTGCATCCTCGATCAACTCGCGGAGATCCGGTTCCTCGCCGAGGCCGAAGGTGGCGAGCAGGCGGTCGAACCATGACGCCTCTTCTTCGCCTTCGGCTCGCTGCTCGGCGGGAAGGTCCTTTTCGGCGATTGGGGTATTGCTCATGATGACGCCTCCGCGGCGGGTTCGGCCGTCTCGGCATAAGGGTCGGCGATGCCGAGCTTGGCGAGCGCCGCGCGCTCTAGCGATTCCATCTCCTCCGCCTGCGCATCGGTGGCATGGTCGAAACCGAGCAGATGCAGCGTTCCATGCACCACGAGGTGGGCCACATGGTCTTGCAGCGGGACGTTCTGCTCACGCGCTTCCTTCGCGACCGTCCCATAGGCGAGCACCACGTCGCCGAGGAAGCCCGGTTCGGCAATCTCCTCATCGGCGGGGAAAGAGAGCACGTTGGTGGGCGCATCTTTGCCGCGCCACGTGCGATTGAGAACGCGAACTGCTTCATCGCCCGAAAGAGCGATCGCGACTTGATAGGGTCCTTGCCGCTGCGGCGGCGCGGCCTCGAAGGCAGCCCGCGCGGCGCCTACCAGTGCTTCGTCGCTCAGTCCCGCGTCTCCCCAGGCCTCATCGTGCCGCACCACGTCGACCTCGAGCGTGGCGGTCGAGGCTGGCCCGGAGTTGCGACTAGGGCCACCCTCAGCCATGGCGCTCGCCTTTCCGGGGAGCGGATTCATAGGCGTCGACGATCTTGCCCACAAGCTCGCGGCGCACCACGTCGGCCCGTGTAAAGGCAATATGGTCGATCTCTTCAATGCCGTGCAGAAGCCGGATCGCTTCGAGCAGGCCGGAGTCCTTACCCGGCGGAAGATCGACCTGGGTCGGATCGCCGGTCACGATCATCTTGCTCTCGTCGCCGAGCCGCGTGAGGAACATCTTGATCTGCACCGGCGTGCAGTTCTGCGCTTCGTCCAGAATGATGATAGCGTGCGACAAGGTGCGCCCGCGCATGAAGGCCAGCGGCGCGATCTCGATGGCACCGGTGGCGATGCCGCGCTCCACCCGCTCAGGCGGCAGCACGTCGTAAAGCGCGTCGTAGAGCGGGCGCAGATAAGGATCGACCTTCTCGCGCATGTCGCCGGGCAGGAAGCCGAGCCGCTCTCCGGCCTCGACCGCCGGCCGCGACAGGATCAGTCGGTCGCAGCGTCCGCTCTCCAGACAGGCTGCCGCAAAGGCAACGGCGAGATAAGTCTTACCCGTCCCCGCCGGCCCGGTCGCGAAAACCAGGTCGTTCTTTTGAAGCGAGGCAAGATAAGCGCTTTGCGCGGGCGTGCGCGCCGTGATCAGTCGCTTGCGCGTGCGGATTTGCTGCGCCTCGGGAAGCTCGAGGCCGGGCCCCTGATCCTCGCCGGCCTCAAACGCGCGCGCGTGACGGATGGCGCCGACGACTTCGCCGACCCCGATCATCTCGCCTTGCGCGAGCCTGCCGTAAAGCTGTTCGAGCACCGACTTGGCGGTCGCGCAGGAGCCCTCCGGCCCGCGCAGGCTGACCGCGTTGCCATTGACCACCGCCTCCACGCCGAGACGGTCTTCGAGCACGGCGAGATTGGCATCATAGTCGCCGAGGAGGTCGCGCACGAGCCGCATGTCGTCGAAATAGACAACGGTGGGCTCGCCGCCGCCATTTGCTTCGGCGGCAGCCGCGCGCTTCAGCGCCGTTCCTTGCCCGCGCATGGATGCTTTGCGAATGCTGGCCTTGCTGGTCACACGGCCGCCTGAACTGGCTCGTGCCATTCAAATCCCGATTTTATGACACCGGTGAGACTGTTCGGGCTTGCGGCCAGGATGTCAACCGCGGCGATCTGGCCGATCAGCCCTTCTGGCCCCTCCACATGAACCGCCTGAAGGTAAGGTGAACGCCCGGCGATCTGTCCTGGTTTCCGGCCTTTTCCTTCGAACAGCACGCCGAGCCGCCGCCCGACCATGGCCTTGTCGAATTCGCGACGGTCGCGTTCGATCAGCGCTTGCAGCGCGTAGAGCCGCTCCCGCTTCACATGGTCCGGCACTTGGTTTTCGAACTCGGCGGCGGGCGTGCCTGGCCGCGCGCTGTACTTGAAGGTGAAGGCCTGGGCGAAACGCGCGCGCGCGGCAAGCGCAAGCGTCGCCTCGAAATCCTTTTCGGTCTCGCCGGGGAAGCCCACGATAATATCGGTGGATAGGGCGATGTCAGGCCGCGCCTCGCGCACCTTGCCGATGATCTCCTCATATTCCGCCGCCGTGTGCTTCCGGTTCATCGCCTTGAGGATGCGGTCCGACCCAGCCTGGAAGGGGAGATGCAGATAGGGCATGAGCTTCGGCTCGTCGGCGAACAGCGCGATCAATTCGTCGTCCATGTCGAGCGGGTGGCTCGTCGTGTAGCGCAGCCGCTCGATTCCGGAAATTTGCGCAAGGCGGCGCAAGAGCATCGCAAGCGTGAAGACGCGGCCGTCGGGACCGGCGCCGTGGTAGGCGTTGACGTTCTGCCCGAGCAGGGTGATTTCGCGCGTGCCCATCGCCGCGAGCCGCTCCACCTCGGCGACGATTTCAGCGACGGGGCGCGAGAATTCCGCGCCGCGCGTATAGGGCACCACGCAGAAAGTGCAGAACTTGTCGCAGCCTTCCTGCACGGTGACGAAGGCCGATGACTGGGTTCGGCCGAATGGACGCTCGGGCAATTGCTGAAATTTGTCTTCCGCCGGAAAATCGGTTGCAACCAGCGTCTCGTTCGCGCTCAGCGCCTGGCCGACCAGCGCACCGAGACGGTGATAGCTTTGCGGGCCGATCACGATGTCGACCACCGGCGCGCGCGCCGCGATCTCACGCCCTTCGGCCTGTGCCACGCAGCCGGCGACCGCGATGATCGTGTCGCGGCCTTCGCGCTTGCGGCGCTCTTTGTTGCGGCGCAGGCGCCCGAGCTCCGAATAGACTTTCTCCGAGGCCTTCTCCCGGATGTGACAGGTATTGAGAATGACGAGATCAGCCTCTGCGGCGTCCTCGGTCAGGGCGTAGCCTTCCATCTCCAGCGCTTCCGCCATGCGCTCGGAGTCGTACGCATTCATCTGGCAGCCGAAGGTCTTGATATGAAGCTTCTTGGGCACTTGTGCGCGCGGGGCTTGGCTCACCGATTGTTGTTTGGACACCGGCGGGCACCTCGTCAAGGGCGAGCAACCGGCTGGATTAAGAGGCCGTACATGGGCGTTTGCGGGGAAAAAAAACCGCCATTTGCTAGATCAATAAGATAGGGCTTTGGCAACGATTTCCCAAGGTGATCTCGCACAAGGCGAAATACCCTCCACGCCCCGGTTATCCAGCCGTGCCGGCAGCGCCGGCGCGCCTAGCCCGCCGGGCCTCAGCTTGATAGGCTGAGAAAAGACCGCCTCAAAGCCCCGGAGCGTCGCAGCTTTAGGCTTTGAGGCGGCAGTTGGACCGGACGCCCGGCTCAGGCGCCAGGCGTCCGATCCCGGGGGGGTCGGCGCGTTTATGCCTTGCACTCGCTCATGCCTCTGAGCGCGTTCTTGGCTTCAGCCTTCGTCTTGAAGCTTTCAGAGCCGAGCATGGTCAACGACTTGCCGGTGGGCTTCTTCGAGACGATCAAGCATTTATGCGTGGTATTGTTCTGCGCCACGTAAAATGCGTGGGCAGCGAGCGCTGGTGTCGCGAAGCCGGCAATGAGCAGACCGGCAACGAGATAGTTCTTCATTGCGGTTCTCCTCCTCAACTCGGGCCGCTACTAGCTGCACTTCTTCGTCGTGTCGTTCCACTTCATGTGCGCTTTCTCGCAGTCGGCCTTGGTTTTCGGCTCGGCGGCGAAGGTGGGTGTGACAATCCCGGCAACGACGCCGAGAGCGACGATCAGCGAAACAAGCTTGTTCATGACATTCTCCATTGATTGTGCCGTCTGGTCTGTCCCAGCCGGCTCTACGGCGCATGGCAGGACGAAACGACTCGCCTGCGTGCGCGGACACAAGGCAACGCCTAACTCCGGGCCGGCGTTGGGCTGAACTCCGCGCAAGAGTGTCGCGAGACTTAGCGTCGCGCGACAGCATGCGGCATATAGCGCGGCGCCGGTTTCACCTGAGGAGGCGTTCTAGGGCTTTCGGGGACGCTGCCGGTTCGATCTGCTCGAAGGTGCATTGCCTTGGGCTCTTGTCTGGCCGGAAGCGGACAAGCTTGGTGCCATGACGGAAGCGATCGCCTGTGACGTGATCGTAGCGGACCTCGACTACGAGCTTCGGCTTCACCGGCTCCCACTCGCCTGTGCGTTCCGTGCTCCAGCGGCTCGGACCGCCCGGCGCGTTGCCGGTGAAGCCGGGCGGGGAGATCAGTTTTTCGAGCTTCTTGGTGAGCGCGGGCCGTTCTTCGTTGCTGATCGTCGCGGTGAAGCCGACATGATCGAGCTTGCCCTCCTTGTTGTAAAGGCCGAGCAGAAGCGAGCCGACTTGGTTGCTTCCGCTCGCGTAGCGGAAGCCGCCCACCACGCAATCGGCCGTGCGCAGCCGTTTGACTTTCAGCATCGCCCGTTCGCCGGGGAGATAAGGACCATCGCTGCGCTTGGCGACCACGCCGTCGAGCGCGCCGCGCGCTTCGTCGAGCCAACGCTGAGCTTGCTTGCGGTTCGACGTGTAGGGAGAGAGCTTCAATCCTTCGGCGCCTTTCACCGCCTTGAAGAAGCGCTCAAGCGCCGCGCGCCGCTTGGTGAGCGGCTGCTCGATCAGGCTTGCGCCCTTCTCGTCGAGCAGCATGTCGAATAGGATAAAGATGGCGGGCGTGTCGACGGCGAGCTTCCTGATGCGGCTCTCGGCGGGATGGACCCGCATCTGCAATGCATCGAAGGAGAGCGTGCCGTCGAGCGGAATGGCGAGCTCGCCGTCCACCACGAATTGCTGCGGCTTGAGTGTTTTGAGGAAGACAGCGACCTCCGGGAAGTAGCGCGCAAGTGGCTTGCCGGACTTGGCTCGAAGATCGACTTCGCCGCCAGCGCGAAAGGCGAGGCAGCGGAAACCATCCCATTTCGGCTCGAATTGCCACCCCGGCTCCTCCGGCAATTCGCTGACGAGCTTCGCCTCCATCGGTGGGGTACCGACCGGCACGGCAAGGCTCTTGAGCGACGAGGGCGCCATGGCTGACCAGGAACGGGCGGAAATGCGCGCGCGTTTCCTATAAGATCAAGGTTTGAATGGACAGCGAATATGCCAGCAAGATCCGCAGCACAACAGAAGGCAGCCGGCGCGGCCTTGGCGGCGAAGCGCGGCGCGATCAGTCCGCGCGAGCTCAAGGGCGCCTCGCGCAGCATGTACGAATCGATGACCGAAGAACAGCTCGAGGAGTTTGCGGCGACCAAACGCAAAGGCAAGCCCGAGCACGTTGCGAAGAAGAAATAGACGTCTACTGCAGCCGCACGACGACGCTGTCGGCCGCTCCGGTTGCGTCGGTCACCGTGAGCCGCACGAAGCCAGGTCCATCCGGCGCGAAGAACAGCGTCCGCGCCGTTTTTTTTGCCTCGAGCGGCATGCCATTGACGAGCACATTCAACGGTGGCGTGCCCCCGGCGATCTTGAGCGCGATGGGATCGAGCGCACCGTCCGTGCTCGTGAGTTCGACACTCGCGCCGTTCGGCGGGAACACGATATGCACCTTGGGCGCCATCGCCTCGCCCGCGCCTGCGCGCGGTGCGAAGCGTCTGAGCGGCGGCGGCAACTTTGCGGTCGCGACGATGAGCGCGCCGGCTGGCGCGGGCTTAAGCGGTGTCAGCGGCTGACCGGCCCTGGCGAAGGCATCGAACAGGATCGGCGCCGCAGCCTTGCGGCCGACGAGCCCGGCGACCGGCGCGCCGTCCGGCCGTCCGGTCCACACCCCAATCGTACGCTTCCCGTCGAAGCCGATCGCCCAGGCGTCGCGATAGCCGTAGCTCGTGCCGGTCTTAAACGCGATGCGACCGCCCACGGCATTCTCCGGCGGTGGCGTCCCGATCAGCGCGCTGGCGACATACCAGGCGGCCGCCGGCTCCATCAGGCGCCGCGGCGAAGGCTGCGGCGTGTCGAGCCGCTCGATGAGCGGCGTGACCGTGCCCTGCCGCGCGAGACCGGCATAGAGCATAGTAAGATCGGTAAGCCTCACCCCGACCCCGCCAAGTCCAAGCGCAAGCCCCGGCGCCTCGCGCCGGGGCAGGACGAGCGGCGCGCCGGCTTCCGCCAGCCGCGCGATCAGCCGGCTCGGCCCGACTTCGTCGAGCACGGCGACAGCCGGCACGTTGAGCGACAATTGCAGCGCGCGCTTGACCGTGACGGTGCCCTGGAAGGTGAGATCGAAATTCTCCGGCGCATAGCCCGGATAGCGGATGGGCCGGTCTTCGATCAGGCTTTCGGGATGGATCAATCCATCCTCGAAGCCGAGGCCATAGATGAAGGGCTTCAGCGCCGAACCCGGCGAACGCACCGCCAGCGTCAGATCGACCTGGCCTGCGCGCCGCTCGTCGAAGTAATCCGGCGAAGCGACCCGGGCGAGCACCTCTCCGGTCGCGTTGTCGACGGCCACGATCGCCACGGAGAGATGCGGCCCAAGCGCCTGCGCGCGATCCTGCGCGAGCGCTTCGAGGGTCTTCTGCAGGCTGGCGTCGATCGTGAGCCTGATCTCGCGCTCGTTCGGCGTGCGCGCGATGGCCTGATCGGCAGCATGCGGCGCGGTGAGCGGCATTGGCTGGCGCTCGGTCGGCACTGGCTCCTCTTTTGCACGAGCGATCTCGGCGTCGCTGAACAATCCATTGCCCGCGATGCGGTCGAGCACGCGGTCGCGCGCGCGCTTCGCGGCCTCCGGAAGACGGTCCGGGCGCCGGTATTCCGGCGATTGCGGCAAGGCCACAAGCAGCGCCGCTTCGCCCAGCGTGAGCCGCCGCGGCTCTTTTCCAAAATAGGCGAAGGAGGCCGCCCTAACTCCTTCGAGATTGCCGCCGTAAGGCGCGAGCGTGAGGTAGAGCGCTAAGATCTCGTCCTTGCTGAGCGCCCATTCGAGCTGAAGCGCGCGCACCGTCTGCCTCAGCTTGGCGTCGAAGGAGCGGTGCTCGCGCGGCTCGAGCAGCCGCGCCACTTGCATGGTCAGAGTCGAACCGCCCGAGACGATGCGGCCATGCGTGACCAGCTGGTAGGCTGCCCGCAAGAAGGCGAGGGGGTCGACGCCGTGATGCTGGAAGAAGCGCTTGTCCTCATAGGCGAGCAGTACTTCGAGATAATGCGGATCGACCTGATCGCGGGTTGCCGGCAAGCGCCAGCGGCCTTCGCTGGTGAGATAAGCGCGAAGCAGCTTGCCGTTGCGATCGAGCACCACGCGCGACATTTCCAGGTCGCGCCCGAGCGGCGCAGGCCCGAAAGCCTCGACGAGCCCGGTGACGGCACCAGCGATCGCCGCGATTATCCACACCGCGCCAATGGCAACAAATGCGGCACGCCTTCTCTGTTTCCCCTTTTCCCCCGCGGGGAGAAGGCCGTGGTAAGGAGGTTGCGAGCCGGTTACCGGCCCTCCTTCGCTTGTATTTGCGTCCCGTCTCATTTTGCCGGTGCAACCTCCACGGCACCCGTTTCGGTGCGGCCGAAGCGATCAGGCCGGTACATGTCTTCGACCACCGCCTGCGGCAGCACATAGCTTCCCGGCGACACCGCGCGGACGACATAGGCGACGGTGTAAACGGGCGAATCGGTCTTTCTCCGCTCGAAGGCCGCGACAAAGCGGTCATCGCGGAACTCCGTGCTCACGGGATCGCCCGCATGATCGATCCAATCGAGCGTGCCCGTGTCGCCGGACGACACGAGCCGCGGATTGTCGATCTCGAAGCCCGCCGGCACGTAGTCGGTGAGCGCGACGCGGGCGAATTGCGGCTGCGGTTCCGTCACCGTGAGCACCACGACGAAGCGGTCGTTCTGTTTCGCCTTGGTGATATCGGCGTCGCCGCCCTCGAGCGTGTAGAAATTGCGCTCGAGCTTGAAACCGTGCTCGGAGGCAGGTTCAGGGGTGACGGGCGCGCCCGACACCGAGATGACCGTGTCGAGCGGTGTGTCGCCGGCGTTGGTTACCGTGAGCGGGCTTGTGGCGAGTTCCTCCTCGGTGAAGCTGCGATAGAGTGGACCCTCCTGGACTCCCTCGCTCGTGTCGAGGCTAACGTCCTGCTCGCCGAGCGCCCGCGCCGCAAGCACAAGCCAGGCGTCTTCCTGCGTCGAGGTATTGGTGACGAGATTGCGCGCCGTCTCGATGCGCTTGGTCCCGTTGACCAGGATCATCTTCGGCGCGTCGCCTTCGGCCGCGAGCGTGACCAACACGGCGGCGTCGCGCAGCGGAGAGCCGTAATCGGCGCGCCCGCCCTCATATTTGATGTCTTCCGGGCTGGCGCCGAGTGCGGCGGCGAAGGCCTTCTCCGAACGCACCCTGTCGCCAAGCATGGCGAGCGCGGCGGCAATCTCGGCCTTGGCCGTAGGCGTGCCGAGCGCATCGAGCTTGACGTCGGCGATATAGCGAAGGTCGCCGACCGGTGCCATGCCGTTCCGCACCAGCACGTAGAGTGCGTAGGACAGCGCAAGACCGCCGTCGGTCGCAACGTCTGGCGCTGTGCTGACGTAATTGCGCAACCGATCGAGCGCGAGCTTGAACTGCAAATCCGGGACGGAGAAGCCGCGCGCCCGTGCGCGGGTCAAGAAGTCCGTCACATAGGCGTCGAGCCAGGCATCGTCGCCGCCTGGCGCCCATAGCCCAAAGGCGCCTTCCGGGCCTTGCCGGGCGAGCACGGTCTCGATCGCCTTTTGAATGCGTTGGTCGATTTCCGCATCCACGGCGAGCTGTGCGCCCGCCGCAAGCTCGTTCACATAGAGCAGCGCGATCGCGCGGCTCACGATCTGCTCGGTGCAGCCGAGCGGATAGCGGTCGAGTGCGCCGATCAGGGTCGCAACATCGAGCGCGGCGGACGGTGTGACCGACAGCGCGACATTGCCCGTGCCCGCAAGGAAATCGCTAAAGACGTCATTTGAGACGGTGATACTCTGGCCTGGCTCGAGCGGCTTCACCGTGCGTCGCGCGAGAATCTGCGTCGCTGGCTTGACCGCCAATGGATATTGGCGCGCCAAGGTGAAGCCTTCCGGACCGTTGACTGCGACGGCGATTAGACCGTTGCCAACGCCGTGCGCTGCGATCGGGAAGGTGACGGCGCCGCGCTTCTTGGCGTCCAAGGTCAGCGATCGATCGCCGCCTTCGATGCTGAGCGGACCGTCGGCGGTGACGGCGATCTTATAATCGCCGGTCGCGCCCTCGACATTGTCGAGATCGAGCCGGAGCGTCGTTTTGTCCCCGGTGAGCAGGAAACGCGGCAAGGTAGCGGTGACCACCACGGGATCGCGCACCACGACGTCGCCGGAAGCATGTCCGGTCTTCTCCTTGCTCCAGGCGACCGCCATCACCCGCACCGTTCCGGAGAAGGCGGGAATGTCGAAGCTGACTTCGGCGGTTCCGTCGGAACCAACGGTGACGATGCCGGAGTAGAAGGCAAGCGGCGGCTGGACCGGCGGGCTTCCCTGCAGCTCGCCTTCGCCGGAATCTCCGCCGGTCCTGATCTGCCCCTTGGTGCCCTGCATGCCGTCGATCAACTGACCATAGAGATCGCGGATTTCGGCGGAGAGCTTGCGCTGGCCGAGATAATAGCCATCAGGGTCCGGCACCTTGTAATTGGTGAGATTAAGGATGCCGACATCGACCGCGGAGACCACGACGCGCGCTTCCTCATTGGGCGTGAGCCCGGCAAGCTTGACCGGCACGGTGAGCGCCGACTCCGGCCGGATTTGGTCTGGCAGGTCGAGCGCAACACCAAGCGTGTGCGCCGCCTTGTCGATCGAGAACCATTGCACGCCGATGGCGCGGCCAGGCATGCGCTTCTCAGCTTCGTCGAGTGGACGCCGCAAGGTGGCGAGCACATAGGCGCCGGTTCCCCAATCCGCGCCGACAGTGAGCGGGAGCTTGACGAGACCAGGCTCGACATCGGCGGTGGTCTGCGTGATCAGCCGGTCACCGATCACCGACAGCGTCACCTTGCCGGCGCTCCGCGCGGTGACGGCGACAGTCATCGGCTCGCCGGGCTTATATTCCGGTTTGTCGAGCGCAATTTCGAGCAGGTCCGGCGTATCTGCGGAGGCTTCTGCGTACCAGCCGGAGTCGAAGGTGACGGCGGTCTCAGGCCCTGAGGGCCCGGGGCTCGACACTTCGAGCCGGTAACGGCCCCAAGTTACCGGAACCGAGATCTTGCCTGGACTATCGGCCGTGACATCGATTGTGCCGTCGGCAACGCGCCGCGTCACCTTGATCGGCTCGTAGCTCCAATAGCCGCCGCTGCGATACCACTGATATTTCGTCTCGATATTGAGGAGTTGCCATTTGAGGCCGATTGCAGCCATTGGCTTGCCGTCCGGCGCAACCATGACCACGTCGAATTTGGCGGTGTCGTTGTCGCCAAGCGACTTGCCGGTAAAGAGCGGCTTCACCCCGATCATCGGCGCGGACGGCACGATGGGGAGGGTGAGCACCCGCTCGATTGCGCGCCCGCCGGGCTCGGCCATGCGGATTACGACTGTCGCTTCGAGCGGCTTGGTCGAAGCCGGCACCTTGTCGAGCGTGACCGAGAACGTCGCCTTTCCGTCCGCGCCGGTCTGCGGCAGATCGTCGAGAGGGATGCTTTCGGTTCCAGGTTCTTCCTCGTCGCGCGATTCGTCGAAGCCGAAAGAATAGCCCGGGTAGCCCGGCCTCTCGGCAGCCTTGGCGATCTCAACCTCGCCTTCGAGATCAAGATTGGCGGCGGGTGCGCCGAAGAGAAATTTACCTTCCAGCTCGAAGTCGACGGGCACGTTGGGGGCGATGTCGTCGGCGTCGGTCATGAAGCTGAATTCGAGTCGTTCCGGCACGTAATCCTCGACCAGAAAGCTGGTCGAACCGATCGAGGCGCCCTTCGGGTCGGAATAGACGGAGACGCGCCAAGTTCCGGTCGGCGCCGAGGAGATGATCGGCACTTCAAGGAAGCGTCCGCCCAATCCCTGATCCGGCAGCACGACGCGGCGATACTCCACCCCGTCCGGCCGCTCGACCACCACGGTCAAATCCACGCCCGGGACGGCAATGCCCGCCGCATCGCGCAGAAGCGCGGTTACATAGGCCGTCTCGCCGGTGCGATAGACGCCGCGCTCGGTGAAGACAAAAGCGTCGAGCCCTTGTGGCACGTCGCGCCCGGCAACGCCGCGATCGGTCAGATCGAAGGCCTGCTGCTGGAGATTGAGAAAGGCATAGTCGCCGTCATCGCCGGAGGCGATGATCAGCGCGGGCGAAAGCCCACCTTCACCGCGCGCCAGTCCCGGCTCGAAACTGACCGCGCCATTCGCATCGGTCTTCTTGCTGGCGAGCACTTCGTTGTTGCGCGCAAGCAATCTGATCTTGACGTCCTTGATGGGCGCCGTCGTCGCGAGCGAATTGACGAAGGCATGGATCCCGTCGGTGCCTGAATAGGCGGTCAGCCCCAGGTCGGAGACGATGAACCACTGCGTGGCGCGCTCGCTATCGTCGTTGCCGCCTTTGTCGGCCGGTCGCGCCGCGAGCAGATAGATGCCAGGCTTAAGCTCAGGAACCGCCTCCGTGACCGGAAAGGCGGTGGTGATTTCCTGGTTGAGATCCTTCTCGACTTCAAGCTCACCTGTCCAAATCCTCTCGCCGCTCTCGTCTGCGATCTGCTCGAGATCGTAGCTATAGAGATTGCGCATGAACTCCCAGCTCAACACCTTGTCGATGAGGTTTCTGTCGCCGATCCGGTAAATGGCGATCTTGAGCAGCTCGGTGTTGACGCTGACGAGCGGGATGCCCTGCTGGCCCGTGCGTGGCAGAACATAGGCTCTGCCCGTCAGCCTGACCGAGGGGCTGCGGTCCCGCACATAAATGTTGAATACGGCGTCCTTGAGCAGATCCTCGCCGACGGTAGAGGGAAGGCCCGCGCGGAGCGTGACGGCGTAACTCTCGCCGTGCCGCAGTCCCTCGACGCAAATCTGCCGGTCGTCAGTCGAGAGCGCCGGCTTGTCCTGGCCGGCGACCGCGACGAACGGCGCGTAGTCGGTTCGCTTGAGCAGCGCCTCGGAGAACTGGAAACAGGCTCGCGGTGAGGCCGAATCCGAATCCACGCTGAAATTCGCGACGCGGAAGCCGTATTTCTCCCGCAGCTCCGCGTATTTCGCCTTGAGTTCCGGCGTCTCATATAGGGTGAGGGCAAGCTTGAGCGCGTTCAGCGCCTCGCGCCATTCCTGGCGCCTGACGAAGGCATCGGCGAGCGTGGCAAGCGAGGCCGACTCGTCTTGCGGCGTGGTCCCCCGCCGATAGGCGATATAGGCCGCTGTGCGCGCCCGTTCGGTGCGCGCCGAGCCGTCGTCTTCGGGAGTCGGCGGAATAGCAAGCCAGAGCTCCGCCAGTTTACGCCAGGCCTTGGCGTCGCTCGGCGCGATCGAGACGATCTGCACATAGATATCGGCAGCGCCCCGGAAATCCTCCTTCTGGATCAGCGCATCGGCGTCTTGCTTTAGCTTGGCGAGCGGCTTGGTGACGGTGCCCGATTCTTCCTTGAGGTCGGCTTCGAGCGTGATCGCAGCGTCGTCGAGCGCGTCGTCCTGATAGGCTTTTTCTGCTGCTGGGGAAGGGGTGGTGGCGAAAGCCATCAGCGCGGCGAAGAGGCCGGCGCGAAACAATGCGGACATTTCCATCCTCCGGGAGACCCGTTCTCGGCAGACGGGATTGCCTCATGATAGTCGCGCAGTGTGACGGAGGCCAGGGGGGAGGGCGCCTTGACGGTCAGAGACGCAAATTTAATCTGCCAAGGCGCCCAGCCTTGGCCAGCCGTAAAGCTCAGCGGCGCGGCGGATCAGCCCTTCGGCGAGCTGAGAGCCATTGTCGGAATTGGTCATCACCACCATGCCCTTTCCTCGGCCGGAAGCAGGATCAGATAGGCCTGGTAGCCGATATTTTGCCCCCGTTTCATGACTACCAGCGAACCGTCGGCCTCGCCGATCGCCGCGCCAAGCCCATACGGCCCGCCATTCTGGGGCCTGAGCATTTCTCTGGCCGTCTCCGGCTGGAGAAAGAGGCCGCTCTGACCGCGCCAAGCCCTGCCGATGAGAATGAGGAGATTGGCAAGGTCGGTGGGCGTCGACCAAAGCCCCGCCGCCGCATGCTCGGGGAACACGCGCCAGCCTCCCAGTAGAGTTTTGCCGTCCCCGAAATGCCCCTTGACCGCGCCCATTTCGAGATCGCGCGGCAAAGGCTGGGCGAAGGTGCTGCGCTCCATGCCGGCTGGCTTGAGCACCAGCTCGTCCATGAGCTGCGGGAAGGGTGTCTTGGTGGTGTCGACCATCAGCGCTTCGGCGATCTCATAACCCCCGCCGGAATAGGCAAAGCCGCTGCCCGGTTCCGCGATTGCCTTGACCGGTCGCGAGTTGGCCGGCGGGACGCCGTAGAGGATTTGCGTCAGGTTGGGCAAAGATGCGCCGGCGGCGTAGCCCATGAAGCCGGGAACGCCGATTCCTCCCGTCATGCTGAGCAATCCGCGCAACGTGACCGGGTGGTTCTGGTCGAAGCCGTTGGTCGGCACCTTCCAGGAGGTGAGCTTGGCGTTGACGTCCTCGTCGAGTGCGAGCTTGTTCTGATCGACCAGCCGCAAGGCGCCGGCCGCTGCAACGAATTTCGACAGTGACGCCGCCTGATAGAGTGTGTCCGGCGTCGCCGCATCGCCATAAGCGCTGGCAAGAGCGATTTGGTCATCGTCGATCACGGCAAAGCTCACCGATGGGACATGCAGTTCGGCCATCGCTTCTGGAAGCGTGAGCGTCATCTGGATGCCACCAACGGAAACCGTCAGCCCCGCTTCGAGATCGGACGCCTCGACGGCATCTGCCGGAAGCCGCGCGGACAATGCAAGGCAAAGCAGGCCGGTGGCGAGCGCAAAGAGGAGGCGAGAACGCTTGCACTTCATCTCGCGCATAGACTGTCCTCAAGCGGCGCTTTTCATCTCGCCCGCAAGCGCGGTGAACTGGCCGCGCACCCATTCGTGACATTCGTCACGGTCGTAGCTCGAATGCCACAAGAGCCTCAATGGGAAAGTAATCGGGCGGAAAGGCTGGTGAACGCGCACGAGCCCGAATTGCTTTTCCAGCGTCGCCGCGAGCGAAGACGGTACCGTCAGCAGCGCATCGCTGTTCAGCGCAAGCAGCAGCCCCACCAGAACCGAAGAAACTCTCGCCGAGACGGTACAGGCAAGCCGCTGCGCGGCAAGCGCGCCATCGATCAGTGCGATCGCCGGTATCGAATTCACGGCAATATGATCTGATGCAGCGAAAGTCGCAGCCTTGGCCTTGCGCTTGGCAAGCGGGTGACCCTTGCGGGCCAGCGTGGCGAGCGTGTCGTCGAATAGCTTGAGCGCGCGAATGTCGGGGGGCGGCACGAAAGTGCCCTCGATATCGATGATGAAATGGCAGCGTCCGCTGCGTAGGCCGTCGATGCTATCTTCGCGCTGCGACGGCATCCACCCGACGTGCACCGAGGGGGCAAGCTGCTGAAGCCGCCGGCGCAGCGGCTGCAGCAAGATCAATTCCCCTGCCTCGCCCGCGGCGACGGAGAAATCGCGGCTCGCCTCCGACGGATCGAACGGCTTGTTCGGCCGGAGGAGGCTTTCCATGCCGGCGAGAATGACGTGGACGGTCGGTGCAAGCTCGAGCGCCTTGGCGGTCGGCACGAGTCTTTGGCCGGCGCGCACGAAGAGATCGTCGTTGAAGATCTCCCTAAGCTTCGCCAGGGCGTGGCTGATGGCCGACGCGCTCCGCCCCAGCCGCTCCGCGGCGCGAGTCACGCTCGCATCGACGAGCAAAGCGTCGAGCGTCACCAGCAAATTGGCGTCGACTTCCCTAAGATGCATTGAGTGCAACTATTCTGCTGAAAAGAGTTCACTTCATTCATGTTAACGGTTGCGCTAGGGCTTTGACAAGGCATCCGGCTGCCCAGCCCGGTTCGCCTGAAGCGCCCAAGCTTTAAGCGCGGGCGTTTCCTCATCTCAACCTTGCGGTGGTCCGAAGGTCGACGGCCGGAGGGCCACCGCATTCTATTGGCTTGCCTCGGTTGCTGCGGCCCTGGCGAAGAAGATGGTCCAAAGAGACCGAAGGGGAACTGATGCTTCGCCGACCATTGCATGTTGCCATATTCGCGCTCGGCCTCTGCCTTGCCGCGACGCCTGCTTCGGCCGAACCCTCCGTCAAGGACGTGCTGAAGACCTACGCGGATATTGCCCAGGCCGGCTACGAGGATTCGCTCTCCGCAGCGAAGACGCTCAAGCTTGCCATCGAGGCGTTTCTTGCCGAGCCGAGCGAGGCCAATTTGCGCGCCGCGCGCGCCGCCTGGATCGCCGCCCGCATTCCATACATGCAGACCGAAGCTTATCGCTTTGGCAACACCATCGTCGATGATTGGGAAGGCAAGGTGAATGCCTGGCCGCTCGACGAAGGCCTGATCGATTATGTCGCCGAGGCTTACGGCACCGACTCGCCGGAGAACGAGCTCTACGCCGCCAATGTCATCGCCAACAAAGAGCTGGTGATTGGCGGAAAGAAGCTCGACACCTCGAAAATTACCAAGGAGCTCCTGGCCGGCAGGCTGCATGAGGCCGGCGGCGTGGAAGCGAATGTCGCAACCGGCTATCACGCCATCGAGTTCCTTCTTTGGGGACAGGACCTGAACGGCACTGGCGCCGGTAACGGCAATCGCCCCGCGAGCGATTACGACCTCAAGAAATGCACGAATGGAAATTGTGACCGCCGCGCGCAATATTTGCGCGTCGCCACAGACCTCCTGATCGACGATCTCGCCTGGATGGCCGGGCAATGGGCGCCGGGCGGTGAGGCGCGCAAGACAATTGAAGAGGGAAGCGAGGAGGCCGGACTTACCGCGATCATGACCGGGCTTGGCAGCCTTTCTTATGGCGAGCTTGCCGGGGAGCGCATGAAGCTTGGCCTCATGATTCATGATCCCGAGGAGGAGCACGATTGCTTTTCCGACAATACGCACGCCTCGCACTTCTTCGATGCGCTCGGCATCCGCAATGTCTATCTGGGAGCGTATCGAAGGATCGATCGGTCGGAGGTTTCGGGCCCGAGCGTGTCAGACCTCGTCGGAGCGAAAGCGCCTGAGGTTGATACCGAGCTGCGGGCGAAGCTCGACGCGATGATGGAGGCGATGAATGGACTCTATCTGCGTGCGCTCACCACCGAATCCTACGATCAGATGATCGGCGAAGGGAACGAAGAGGGGAATGCGGTGGTGCAGAGGGTTGTCAATGCGTTGCTCGACCAGACCAAGGCGATCGAGCGCGCCGTCGCCGCCCTTGACCTGAAGGAGATCGAGTTTGAAGGCTCCGACAGCCTTGACAGTCCCGAGAAGGTGCAAGCCGAGGCGGAAGGTGCGGAGTAGAACGAATATAGAAGGATTGACGTGGCGGGGGAGCCATTGCAATACGTTATAACATAACAGTCGGACGGGACAGTAAAAGCCGGGGGGCTGAAATGAAGAGAAAGAAGCGGATCGCGCAAGGCGACCACGCAACGCCACGATTGGACCGAAGTCCGTCCCAGGGAGGTTTGCGGGTAACCCTGGCGAAATCACTCGCGGCCCTCGCGATCGTGACGCTATTGGCTCTTCCCGCGACAGCGCGCGCAGAATGCGAACTCACAATAGCTGAGGTGGCCCATGGAGCCGACGGCATTCCCAAAGACGCCGTCATGCCGATCGATGCCTTCGGCATTCGCAAAGGACTTGCGCGCAACGGCATCGAAGTTGGCGGCTATTACTACGGCGAGACTTTTTACAATTGGGGCGGCTTCGATCAGGGCGGCGAGTATGACGGCGTGCTCGAGCTCTATGTCAAAGCCGACATGAATAAGCTCGGCTTCTGGAAAGGTCTCTGCTTCCACGCTGACGGCTATCAGATCCACGGCAATTCGATCACCGCCGCCAATATCGGCTCGCTCATGCCGGTCTCGAATCTGGAAGCGACGCCCGCCACGCGCCTATTCGAACTGTGGCTCGAGCAGCATCTGTTCAACGATATGCTCGCCGTGAAAGTCGGCCAGCTTGCCGCAGACGCCGAGTTCATCATCAGCGAAGGCGGCGGCTATTTCCTCAACGGCACTTGGGGCTGGCCATCGATCACTGCCGCCGATCTGCCAAGCGGCGGCCCGGCCTATCCGCTTGCCACGCCGGGCGTCAGAGTCGCGCTCACGCCGAACGAGAGGACCGCCCTGCTGGTCGGCGTCTATAACGGCGATCCGGCGCCGTCTTGCCGCAACGAGGATCCGCAGCGCTGCAATCCGCACGGCGTCGATTTCGAGCTTGACGATCCGCCGCTGCTGATGGTCGAGGGCGCGTATACCTATAAGCCCAATGGACTCAGAGGCATCGTCAAGATCGGCGGCTGGAATCATTTCGGCGAGTTCGAGCACCAGCGCATCGATGTCGGCGGTAACCTCATTGCCATTACCGGCAACGCCGGTCGCCCGCTCGATCACAATTGGGGCGTTTACGGCATCATCGATCAACTGATTTGGCGCGTGCCCGGCAGCGAGGAGCCGCAAGGCGTCGGCATCTTCGCCCGCGTCATCGGCGCGCCCGAGGACCGCAACCTGGTCGACTGGTACTTCGATGGCGGCGTCACCTTTACCGGCATGTTCCGCAACAGGCCAAACGATGCGCTCGCCATCGGCTTCGCCTATACCAACATTTCCGATACGGTATCCGCCTTCGACATCGATTTTGGCCAACCGGTCGCGCGCAATTACGAGGCGCTGGTCGAGATCTGCTACACCTTTGAAATCAAGGAAGGCTGGTTGTTGCAGCCGGACTTCCAATATATCTGGCAGCCGGGCGGCGACGTCGCCGGGCAGAAAGACGCTACGGTCGTGGGGGTGCGTACCACCATAGGCTTCTGAAGAGGACGAGTGTACCTAACCCCATCCAGCGTCCGCGATCACGCGAAAGAGTCGTTGAAGAGAGCATCGCCGCGCAGGGTGCGCTTTGCCTACCTTGCCGGCGCGGTTCTATTCGGCGCGTGTCTGCCTCTGCTTGCCGGCGCGCTTGCAACGGACGGCGAGGATGCGAGTGCAGCGATCGAGACTCTGCTCAAGCCGACGGCCGACTTCACCAAGCTGGAAAAGGGCGAGGCGAAACCCGGCGGCGGCGCCACCTCGCGCGGTTCGACCGATACGCCGAACGCCTTTTCGCTCTCCTCCGGCAATATGAATTTCCGCCGCGAACTGGACTTCAAGATCGGCAATAGCATCTTCCGCCGCAATTGGGTGTCGGCGCCCTCCTCGACCAATGCTTCGAACGGGCTCGGGCCGCTTTTCAACTCGCGCGGCTGCCAGAACTGCCATCTGAAGGACGGGCGCGGCCATCCGCCCTTCGCCTCCGAGGTGCCCGACGATTCCGGCTCGATGCTGGTGCGTCTGTCGGTCCCGGCCGCGACCGCTGCGGAGAAGGAGCGCCTCGCCGCGCATAGCGTGAACACGATCCCTGAACCCGTGTACGGCGGCCAGCTCCAGAATTTCGCCATCCAGGGCTTCAGGGCCGAAGGGCGGCTCAAGATCGACTATGAGGAGATGCCGGTGAAGCTCGCCGGCGGCGAGATCGTTCAGCTGCGCAAGCCGCACTACGAAATTGTCGATTTGGGTTACGGCCCGATGCGCCCGGACGTGATGCTCTCCCCGCGCGTCGCCCCTCCGATGATCGGCCTTGGCCTGCTCGAAGCCGTGCCGGAGGAACAGATCCTCGCCAACGCCGATCCCGACGATGCAAATAACGACGGCATTTCCGGCAAACCGAACCGCGTGTGGTCGCGCGAGCACGAGAAGGTGATGCTCGGCCGGTTCGGCTGGAAGGCCGGCGTGCCGACCATCGCGCAACAGGCGGCGGAAGCCGCCGCAGGCGATATCGGCCTCTCCACCACGATGATGCCATTCGATTCCGGCGACTGCACCGAGCAGCAAGAAGACTGTCTGAACGCGCCGAGCGGCGCCTCGCCCCAGCATCAGAACGTCGAGTTGGGCGACGAGTTGTTCAAGCTGGTGGTGTTCTATTCGCAGAATCTCGCCGTGCCTGCGCGCCGCAATGCCGATGACCCGCAAGTCCTGAAGGGCAAAAAACTCTTCTATTCCATCGGCTGCGCGGGCTGCCATCGGCCGAAATTCGTGACCGGAGAGGTGCCGAACCAGCCGCATTTGTCGCATCAGCTGATCTGGCCCTATACGGATATGCTTCTGCACGACATGGGCGAAGGTCTTGCCGATCATCGGCCCGAAGGCGCGGCGAGCGGAAGCGAATGGCGCACGCCGCCGCTTTGGGGCATTGGCCTCACCGAGACGGTGAGCGGGCACACGCTGTTCCTGCACGATGGCCGCGCCCGCAATCTGACCGAGGCCATTTTGTGGCACGGTGGCGAGGGGAAGGCGGCGCGCGACCAATTTGCTGATCTTTCCAAGCAAGACCGCGAGGCGCTCCTCGCCTTCGTCAACTCGCTATGAAACCCCTGCTCGTCGCCTCGATGCTGATGCTGACGAGCGCATCTGCGGCGCAGGCGGAGGCCGATCATGCCGCAATCGCACGGGCCTCGCTCACAGAGGTCATTCGCCCAGGCTATGCCGCATTCCGCGATGCGGCGGACGGCCTGAAGACGAATATCGCAGCTTTGTGCGAGACGCCGTCGGCAGCCGCTCTCAAAGACGCAAGGGAGGCGTTCGCCGCAACGGTTGCCGCCTGGAGTGAGGTCGAGATTTTTCGTTTCGGCCCAGTCGGCGAAAAGCATCGCCACGAGCGCGTGTTCTATTGGCCCGACCCAAAGGGTCTCGGCCTCAAGCAGGTTCGCGATGTGCTCGCAAATAAGGATGAAGCGGCAACTTTGCCGGACGAGCTTGCCAAGAAGAGCGTGGCGCTCCAGGGTCTGCCCGCCTTCGAATATTTGCTTTACGGGGATGGCGCGGACGGTCTTGCGACGAGGGATGGCGCGACACCCAAGGGGGCGCCTCTGCCGGAAATTCCGACCGATGCCGCCTTCCGTTGCGCCTTCGCTCTGGCCGCCGCGACCAACATTGACCGCATCGCCAAATCGATCGTTGAGGGGTGGCGTGAGGGGTCGGCCTATGAGAAATCCTTTCTCGGCCCGGCGCCGGAGGATCCGCGCTATCACACGCCCAAAGAGGTCGCGCTCGACCTCTTCAAATCCCTCACCTCGGGCATCGAGCTTGTGCGCGATCAGAAGCTCGGCAAACCGCTCGGCGCAAGTCCCGATCAGGCACGCCCGAAGCTTGCGGCCTTCTGGCGGAGCGGGCTTTCCCTCGACAATGCTGCTGGCAATCTGGAAGGCGTGCGCGCACTCTTCGCGCAAGGCGGTTTCGCCCAAGTGGTGGCGGGCGAGTCGGCCGGGGTCGAGAATTCGATCCTGTTCGACCTCGATAACGCGATCAAAGTCTTGCGCGGGATCGGCGCGCCGATAGAGGAGGCAGTCAAGGACGAGCCTTCGCGCGCCAAGCTCGAAGCCCTCCGCGTCTCGTTGAAAAGCGCGCGCGACACCGCAAGCGACATGATCTCGCGCGGCGCAGACTTGAGCTTCGGCTTCAATGCCGGGGATGGTGATTGAGCCATGCAGATCGAACGGCGCACGCTGCTGACGGGTCTCGCCTCGAGTGCCGCTTGTCTTGTTTTGCCGCGCGCCGCAGCCGCGCTTCAGCTTGAGTGCTTTGCGGCGGCACGCAAAGACGGCAGTGGAAACTTCTCGGCGGCTTTGTTCACGCTCGACAGCGATGTGCAGACCGTCGAACTTCCTGATCGCGGCCACGATATCGCGCTCAAGCCCGATGGCAGTGAATGGGTCGCCTTCGCGCGCCGTCCCGGCCGCTTTGGCGTTGCGGTTCCCGTCGGACCGCAGCCGCCGGTCTGGTTCTCCACGAAGCCTGACCGCCATTTCTTCGGCCACGGCGTCTTCTCCGCCGATGGCCGACTGCTTTATTCAACCGAGAACGACTACGCGCACGCGCAAGGCGTGATCGGCGTGCGCGATGCGACGGACGCCTACAAGCAAATCGGCGAGTTCTCCGCCCATGGCATCGAGCCGCACGACATTGCGCTCCTACCCGATGGCCGCACCATGGTGATCGCCAATGGCGGCATCGAAACCCATCCGGACAGCGGCCGCGAAGAGCTCAATCTCTCCGAGATGCAGCCCTCCCTCATCTATGTCGATGCCCGGACCGGCGACCTTATCGAGGAACACCGGCTTGCCCCGGAGCTGTATCAGCTCTCCATCCGGCATCTTGCTATCGCGGCGGGCGGAACCGTCGTGTTCGGCTGCCAATACCGCGGGCCCGAAGAGGATGCGCCGGCGCTGATGGGCTTTCACCGCCGCGGCGAGCGGCCCGTCATCGTCGAAGCGCCGGCCGAGACGCAAATCGCCTTGCGCAACTATATCGGCTCGGTTGCGGCGGATCGCGGCGGCGGCATTGTGGCAGCCTCCGCGCCGAAAGGCGGCCTCGTCACCTATTGGGATGTGACTGCGCGGCGTTATCTCGGCGCGTCGGAGCTTGCCGATGGCTGCGGGCTCGCGCCGACCCATCAAGCCGGGCATTTCCTGCTCACCAGCGGCGAGGGCTGGCTCGCAAAAGCCGATGCAAGCGGCGCCATGTCGCGGCAGCTTTCGGATTTTCAATGGGACAATCACGCCATTCTGGTGCGCTAGCCGGCTGCCCTCTGGCCTCGGTCATTCCTATTCTCACCTTATTTATCGGGCTAAGTTTTGCCTGACGGTCCCAACGCCCATGCAAAGTCATCCGCCCCACAAGCCGCCGCCGCCGCACGCCAAGCCGCATCCTTCGCCGGCGCATAAAAAGCCGGCGCCAGGCCGCCTGGCGCAACTCATGCGCAATCGGCGTGCGCGGCTTGGGGCGATCGTCGCTGGCGCGGTTCTTGGCGTTGCGCTTCTTGCGCTGCTTGGCCTCAACCTCCTCATTTCGGCGGACTGGGTGCGCGACCGCGTCGCCGCGCGCATCGAGGAGCAGACGGGCCGCGAGCTGAAAGTGAACGGCACGACTGCGCTCTTCTTTGCGCCGGGACCAAGGGTCATCATCAGCGACGCTGTGATTACCGACCCTGCGCAGCGCGCGGGCACTTCCGACATCTCTATCGGCCGGCTCGTGCTCGATCTGAGCTTCATCGAGCTTTTGAGCCGCAACGTCGATGCCAAGCGCGTGGTGCTGGAGCAGCCTTTGCTGACGGTTCGTCTTGGCGACCAAGACACATCTCAGCCGCCCAAGACAGCCACGGCCGGGGAGCCCAAGCCGCGCGACAATGTCAAGCCCGCCAAGCCGGGCGGCAAGCCGCGCCGCGAGGTGAAGCTTAACGACATCCGCATCAAGGACGGCACGGTGAACATCGTCTACGACGAGAAGGGCACCGAGCGTCGCATTGAGCATATCGCCGCCACTCTCCGCCTGCCGGCGCTCTCCGACCCGTTCACTGGCCGCGGCAACTTCGTGTGGAAGGATCAGACCGTCAAATTCAGCTTCTCGCTGAACGCGCTGGGCGAGCTTCGTCAGAAGCGGACCGCGAAACTTGTATTTGGTCTCGACACGCCGGCTATTGCCGTGCGCTTCAACGGCAAGCTCGGTACTAGGCCGGAGTTTGCGGGCGAAGGCGAGCTTTCCGCCAAGGCCCATTCCATTCCTTCGCTGCTTGCCTGGATGCGCGAGAGGCCTGCCGCGTCGAGCGCCATCGGCGACGGCGAGCTGGCGAGCCATGTCGCCTGGACGAAGGGCGAGATCAGTTTCAAGAATTCGCGGTTCGCGCTGGAACATGCGAGCGGGCAGGGCCAGGCGGTGGTGGCCTTGAAAGCGCCGCGCCCGCATATCAGAGCCGCATTTGCGCTTGATCATCTCGACCTCAATCCGTTTCTGGCCGAGGGCGATAAGCCGGCGTCCGCGCAAGGAAGGAAAGCGCAAGCAACCGGAAGCGCCGTCCCACAGAACACCGCACCAAGCGCGCAAGCGCCCGGAGACTGGTTCACCAAACCCGGCGAGGGCCAAAGCGACAGCCCGGGCGCGCCGCCGCCGACCGAACCTGGCGCCGTAGCCACGCAATCCGCGCCGCCAGTGACCTCGACGCCCGCGCCTGTGCGGGCCGCCGAGCCGGCCTCCTTCGACGCCGACGTCAATCTCAATGTGCGCAAGACGCGTTATGCGCATCTCGAGCTTGGGCCGGCCTCGCTCGGTCTTGCCTTCCGCAACGGCATCCTCAACGCGACGCTCGGCGGCATGGAGCTTTATCAAGGTCACGCCGTCGGCAAGCTCGTGCTTGACGCCGCCAAAGCCGTGCCGGAGTTCAACGGCGATTTCCGTCTCGACGGCGTGCAGGCGAGGCCGTTTCTCTCCGACGCCGCGCAGTTCAGCCTGCTCGAAGGCGAAACCAAGCTTTCGCTGCAAGTGAGCGGCGCCGGCAGCAATGCCGAGGAGATCAAAGCCTCGCTGCAAGGTCAGGGAAGCTTCGCCGTCAGCGATGGCGCCATCGAGGGCATTAATCTCACCGAGCTGGTCAGTCAGCTCGGTGAAGGTCAGATCCCCGAGATGCGGCAAGGGCGCGGCACGAAAACGACCTTCAGCGAGCTCGGCGGCAGCTTCACCATCAAAAACGGCGTGGCCGAAACGAGCAACATTCAGATGCTGAGCCCATTGCTCAAAGTGACCGCCACCGGCAATGTCGACCTCACGCAAAACACCATTGACATGCTGGCTGAATCCGAGATCGTCGCAGGGCCAGAGGGGCAGGGGGGCGCCAACGATCTTGCCGGCCTCACCCTGCCGGTGCGCATCGAGGGTCCGCTCGACCGTGCCACCATGCGGCCGGAGCTCAAGGCCATGTTCGCCAGCCCGGATCAGGCCGGAAAGACCATCAACAAGATCGGCAAGGCGCTGGAGAAGAAGTTCAAAGGCAAGCCGGTCGGCGAGGCAATCGGCCGCATCCTCGGCAATGTACAAATCGGGCCATCCGACGACGAAAGCGAAGCGGCGCCGCAATCAAACCGCCAGCGTTCCGGCAGAAAGGAATTGCCGCAGGCGGCGCCCGCTCCAGCTGCGCCACAGGGGGAGAGTGCCGAGCCCGAGGATCCGGATATCGAGCGCATCCTCCGCTGACGCAGGTCTCCCAACGTCTAGCCCTCGGCAAAGCCATAAACTGCCGGCGTCATGATGTTTGTGGGCGTTCATCTCGTGCGGAATCTCGCGCCGCTCTAGCCCGCCCTCGGCAAGCCATTTTTGCGTCCGCGCCGCGGCTCGTTCGATCAGTTCCGCGGTCTGCGAGAAATCGTAAGGCGAGCCCATCAAGGGGCAAAGCGGCGGCGCGACATGGAAATCGATACTCGCATTGAGGCTTTGAAGCTCGGCCTTCACCTGCCGCGCGATGAGCAGCGTGAGCGCATGTAGAGCATTGGCGACGGCGCCCTGCGGCGGCATCTCGCGCGCGCAGGCATAGCCGGTGGGCAAGACGATGAGGCGGGTTGCTCCCCGCATAACCGCCACACGGACGGGAGTGCAGCTCGTGATGGCGCCGTCGGCGAGATATTGCCCGTTGCGCCTTACCGGCGCGAAGGCTGCGGGGATGGCGGTGCTTGCCACGATCGCCGTCGCCGCCTCGCCCTCTGACAACACGACAGGCTCGCCGGAGAGGAGGTCGGTCGCCACGATATGCAGTGGCACCTTCGCATCTTGCAGATCGCGATAGGGCAGATGCTCATGCACGAGACGGTAGAGCCCGTGCGAGCCCAACAGAAAATCGCGCCGGCGCAAGAAGCCAAGCAGCGCCTGCGGCGTGATGGGGAACACGTCGCGCCGCCGCAAGCTCCGCCAAATCGCCGCGAGCCGCGCCACGCCCTCTTCCGTCGGGTTCCCGGCGTAATAGGCGCCGTTCATCGCGCCGACACTCGATCCCACCACCAGGTCTGGCCTTAGGCCATGGGCGACCAGCGCGCGCAGCATGCCGACCTGCACCGCGCCGAAACTGCCTCCGCCGGCGAACACGAACGCAGTCTTGGGTTTGCTTGCCATTGTCATCGATCGACGGCTCGACGCTGTCCCGAGCCCTCAATTAGAGGCTTATGACCGCCTCTCGACAAGCAGTCCCGTCCAAAGCCCTCTAGTCGCGAGGGAAGTTCAGTCATATAAGGCCAGGGCACATGAACGAAATCCCCGCAAGAACGCGCGCGCCGAAGATCGGCTTTGTCAGCCTTGGCTGCCCCAAGGCGCTGGTCGATTCCGAGCGCATCATCACCAAGCTGAGGGCCGAGGGCTACGAGTTGTCGGGAAGCTACGAGGGCGCCGACGCGGTGGTGGTCAACACCTGCGGCTTCCTCAACTCAGCCAAAGAGGAATCGCTCGCGGCGATCGGCGAGGCTCTGGCGCAGAACGGAAAGGTGATCGTCACCGGCTGCCTTGGCGTCGAGGCCGACCGCATCAAGAAGGCGCATCCGGGCGTTCTCGCCGTCACCGGGCCGCAGCAATACGAGGCAGTGGTCGCCGAGGTGCACAAGGCGGTGCCGCGTCCGCACCATCCCTTCCTCGATCTCGTGCCGCCGCAAGGGATCAAGCTCACCCCGCGCCACTACGCCTATTTGAAGATCTCCGAAGGCTGCAACAACGCCTGCAGCTTCTGCATCATCCCCTCCTTGCGCGGCCGCCTGGTAAGCCGCCCGCTCGCCGAGGTCATGCGCGAAGCTGAACGCCTCGTCGCCGCCGGTGTGCAAGAGCTCATCGTCATTTCGCAGGACACGAGCGCTTACGGCCTCGATCTCGGCTACGCAAAAAGCGCCTGGCGCGGCGAAGAACGCGAGACGCGGTTCATCGCGCTGGCAGAGGCGCTGGGCACGCTCGGCGTCTGGGTAAGGCTGCATTACGTCTATCCCTATCCTCATGTCGATGCCGTGCTGCCCTTGATGGCCCGCGGCCGCGTGCTGCCCTATCTCGATATTCCCTTCCAGCATGCGAGCCCTTCCGTGCTGAAGGCCATGCGCCGTCCCGCACATGGCGAGAAGACCTTGCTGCGCATCGCGCGCTGGCGCGAGATCTGCCCCGACCTTGCCATCCGCTCGAGTTTCATTGTCGGGTTTCCCGGCGAGACGGAGGAGGATTTCGCGGCCCTCCTCGATTGGCTTTCCGAGGCGCGGCTCGCGCGGGTCGGCTGCTTCAAATATGAGAATGTCGATGGCGCCGCCGCCAATGCGCTGCCTGGCCATGTTGCCGAAGAAGTGAAGCAGGAACGCTATGACCGCCTGATGCAGCACCAGCAGGCGATCAGCGCGGAGTTGCTGGCAAACCGGATCGGCAAGACCATCGAGGTCATGGTCGATGACGTCAACGAAGAAGGCGCGATTGCGCGTTCGCATTGGGACGCGCCGGAAATTGACGGGAAAGTCTTTCTTTTCGGCGAGACGAAGCTTGCGCCAGGCGATCGCTTAAGCGCCGTCGTTGAGGATGCCGGCGCCTATGATTTATGGGCGCGCGCTCATGCCCCCGAACGGCGAGCTACGAGCAACTCGTGCCGTCGGTCTTAGCCACCGTGGCGCTTCGCCGCGGACGCGCGTAGAAGGTCCGCTTCATGTCGAACGCGCCAGGGCTGAAGATCGATGTGAGGTTGAGAAGCGGCGTGAAGGAGTAAGTGATTTCGGCGACGATCACGCTGGTGCCGGCCTCGGTGAGCCCCGGCGGCACGGTATAGGCGGAGTTCACGGCGCGGCCGCTTCCTTTATTGGCGCAGCTCCAGGCCACCTTGCCGTTGTTGTTGTTGTCTGCGACCACGCTCGACAACACGATGCGCAAAGGCGTGGTCGGGTAGGGGTCAAGGATGCCGGTCGAGGCAGCGAAGATGTCCTTGATGTCGGAACCCTTGATTGTTTTCACTTGCGCCGTGAGATCGGCGGCCGTTGCGGCGACGGTCGAGGTTCGGCGATAGATGGTAAGCGCGTTGCCCATCTCCGCCACCCCGACATAAAGTAAGATCAGAACCGGCACGATGAGGGCGAATTCGACGGCGGACATGCCGCGCGTGTCGCGCAATAGAGACGCCAAATACGCGGTCCTAGCCCTCAATCCAATCCGTTGCCTCACTGCCCGCATTGCTGCTGACCTACCCACTATCGCGTGGCAACCCTAGTTGCTGCTGGTGTTTGTGAACGGCTCGTTGCGGAACGCCACGGTCGCGATGAGCAGCCGGTTATTGTCGGCCATGTTGCTCATTCGGAGGAAACTCGGAAAGGCCGCCGTCAATTCCCAGGGGTAGAACGCCCTGACCAGCACCACGTCGCCCCCATTCCCCGGCTCAAAGCTGAAATTCTGTTTCAATTTGCCGTTGCCATCGAGTGGGCTCGTGAGCTGTGTGCTGCCGAAATTTGTGAAGCGGCGAACGTCGACCTCTAGTTTCGAGCACGGCAGGAACGCGGGGAGATGTTCGCACACCTCTTGCTTGAAGGCGGCTGCGTCGAAGCCCTGGTTCTGCGCCTGACCAGTGCGGATCAACCGCGCGCCTTGAGAGGCGGCGTTCTCCAGCGCGAGATTGCCGAAATAGATAAGGCCGACCTGGAGGATGCCGAATAGGAGCATGATCAGCGGAACGGCGACCAGGGCGAACTCAAGGGCGGATGCGCCCGAATTGTCCCGGCGGAACATGCCCAATCCATGCAAGCCGCGGCCGCAGTTGCACGCTCCGGCGTCAGTTTTGGGCTGGTCCGCACCGTCTGGCATGCCTCAGCAATACAAACAGCTTGCTTAATAGGTTATGAATAAATGACCTCAAATCGAAATAGGGTAAAGATTGAGGTAAGCCTGTTTTAATTAACTTAAAGACTCATTTTAGTAAATCGGGATACGAAACGTAAGATTTTTCGCCCGTAAATTGTTTACTCCCAAGATTGCTCATCGAAGAATGCCGCGTTCGAGTCGGGCGGAGGTGTCACATGTTCGCAGCAACTAGGCGGAAACTTCAAGAGTTTGCGCAGGAGGCGCGGGGCAACGTTGCGCTTCTCTTCGGCATCGCGCTCATCCCCGTTTTGCTCGGGGTCGGTGTTGCCGTGGATTACGGCCGCGCGCTGATCGTTCGCGAGCGGCTGCAAGAGGCAATCGATTCCGCAGGACTCGCCGCCGGGTCTTGGGTGGGGCTCAGCCCGTCCGAGCTGCAGGTCAAGGTGCGGCAATATTTCGACGCCAACTATCCGCCCGAGACGATCGGCACGGTCAGCACGCTCAACGTATCCTCGACCGGAAATGAGATCAGCATCACCGCTCACGCCAACGTTCCGACCACCTTCATGCAGCTCGCCAATTTCGACTCGATCGACGTGACGGCAAAGAGCACGGTCGCGGTCGGCATGGGTAAATTGGAAGTTGCGCTTGTGCTCGACAATTCCGGCTCCATGTCGGGAAGCAAGATCAATTCACTGAAGTCAGCCGCCTCTGACTTGGTCGACATCCTATTTACTTCCGCTGAGTCCAGTTCCGAGCCCGATCCGCTCAAGATCGCTGTGGTCCCCTTCGCCGCGAGCGTCAATGTCGGTCCGCAATACAAGAATGCAAGCTGGATGGATACGGCCGGGATCGGCAAATACCACGCATACGAAATGAAGTGCTACGCGAATGGCGGCACGCTCAACAGCAGCGGCAACTGCAGCGTGAATGTCGGGACGTCGATCAACAATTTCACGCTGTTCGACTCTCTGAAAAATTCGAACGGCAGCTCCGTCAGCTGGGGCGGTTGCGTCGAGGCCCGGCCGATCCCCTTTGACGTCCAAGACGATGTGCCGAGCGCCGGAAATCCGTCCACGATATTCGTGCCTATGTTTGCACCGGACGCCCCGGACAACTGGACCTGTTCGACCAGCGGTAGCGCCAGCTGCCCCTATGCCGGCACCACCAACTCCAAGCGTGTCTTCAATGGAGCGCCATCCGGCTCATTTAACAGTTGTACTGGGAGCGACTGTAACAACTATTTGCCCGACGCTGGGGACCCGACTACCTGCCCCAACGAGTTTGAGCAGGTGTCTTCGGTAAACGCCTCTAACGATACCATAACGACGACGGCAACTTCAGCACCGGCGTCTGGAACGCCGCTCGTGTTCCAGTCCACGGGCTCGCTGCCAGGCGGTCTGAGAGCCACCACGGTCTATTACCCAATCTCCCAGAACGGAAACAGATTTAAGGTCTCCACGTCGAGCAATGGCTCAGCGGTGAATATCACTAGCGGTGGCTCGGGCACGATACGTTACGCCTTTGCCGCCAACTGGACCTGCCAAAACGGAAATGCCAACTGCGCAGGCACGAATTTTGGCAAGAGCGAAGAATCGGGCTTTGCCGGCATCAATGTTGGCGACAATCCGCCCAATGCTCAATGCAAATACGGCATGCCTGCCAACAAGGCGACAATCGCCAATATCAAGGTTGGCAGTTATGACGGGGGCCCAAACTTCTTGTGCACAACCCCGCCGATTACGCCGCTCACAACAAGCAAGGCGACAGTGCAAGCAGCGATCAATGCCATGGGAGCGAAAGGCATGACCAGCATCGGCGAAGGCGCCATGTGGGGTTGGCGGGCGCTGTCGCCTGGTGAACCCTTCACCGAAGGGCGTCCTTACAACGCCGAGAACAATCAGAAAGTCCTGGTACTTATGACCGATGGTCAAAATACCTATCAAAGCCGCAGCACCTTCCTGAAGTCCTGGTACCAGATTTTTGGCTATGTGGCCCGGGGTCAGCTTGGTACGACCAATGCATCCGCCATGACTCAGGCAATGGACAGCAGGACTGCGCAGGCTTGCAATAACATCAAGGCGGCGGGCATTATTGTGTATACGGTTGCGTTTCAGATCCCGGGCGACGAAGCAAGCGCACTCACGCTGCTGCAAAACTGCGCGACTGACGAGGACAAATATTTCGCGCCCAATAGCGAGTCCGAGCTGATTTCGGCCTTCAACGCGATCGGCAAAGACATTTCGATGCTGCGCATCGCGAAATAGCGTCGCCGCGCCAAGCGCTGCGGGTCCACGCCGCTATTGCTTCTCGCCTTCGGCCGCCGACTGGCTGATCGACTGCTTGGTGGTGATCTGGCTCGAGATCGTGCCGAACACGTCCGGCGCATCGCCGATCACGAGCTGCGGCGTGCAGTAGGGCGCGCAATGCAGCGTCTGGCGCGCGGAACCGCGATACATGGTGACGAAGTTGGTGCGCGGCTCCTGCACGATCAGCCGCCGGTGGACGATCACTTTGCCCTCGGCGTCCACTACCATGAGATTGGTCTCGCCGAAGGACTTGCCGGTGACGATGAGCACTTTGCCGCTCTGCACCGCAACGTCTGCGATCGAGGGATTGCCAACGACGATTTCCGCGGCCGGGCGCTCGAGCCTTACGAGCGACGCCTGATCGATCAATACGACGATATCCGGGCCCATCGCGTTTTGCGCTTTGGCCGGCTGGGCTGCGGCCGCCGCAAGCAATGCGGCAAGGGCGAAGCACAATCGAGCCGGCGCATGTTTATCGAAGCGGAAGGCCATAATCCCCCCTCGCGTCCCTCACAAGCTGACTGCGCCATGAGACTCCGAAAAGGTGAAAGAATGGCAAACGCGTGAACCGGCGCGGGACGCCCGGGCGCAGGCCGATTGTGAGCCGCGATTAACGCAGCTTTCAGGTCTTGGTGGAGACACTCCGCGCGAGAGGGGGGAAGCCTACAAGCGCAGATGATCAAGGACCTTCTCATACTGACCGTCTTTCCCGGCGCCATGGCGCTGGCGGCGGCCACCGACCTTTTCACCATGACGGTGCCAAACCGGCTGGCGCTCGCGCTCGCCGCCTTCTTCTTCGTGCTGGCGCCGTTCGCCGGTCTCGGATGGGCGGATATCGGCATGCATGTCGCGATCGCCGTGGCGGCGCTTGCCATCACCTTTGCGCTGTTCTCCTTCGGCTGGATCGGTGGCGGCGACGCCAAGCTGTTCGCAGCTACCTGTCTTTGGCTCGGCCCCGAATCGATCCTCGCCTACGCCGTTTACGCCGCGCTTTTCGGCGGGGTGCTTACGCTTCTGCTCATTTTTTGGCGGAACCTGCCGCTTCCGGCCATGCTGACCTCGCAAGGCTGGCTTGTCAGGCTGCATAACGCCAAAGAGGGCGTGCCCTACGGCATTGCCCTGGCCGCTTCTGGCCTGGTCGTTTATCCGGGCACGCCCTTCATGGCGGCGCTGGGTCACTGACGAGCTGCCTCTTTACCTCTCTTAAAGCTTCTTTACCTCCCTTAAAGCTTCGCGTCGGCTTGCGGCGCGGCGCCCTAAGCTGCGGCGCCGAAAGCGCTTCTTTCGCGGGGCGCTCCAGCCAATTTGGCACGGCCATTAACTTGGCGTTGAGATTTCACCGTCACAGTGAAGCCATTCGTTGCGGGACGCGGGGGCGTTTCGAAAGAGAGAGTCTGTCATGACTGTCATGAAGAGAGGCAGAATTGTCGTGCTCGCCATTGCCCTTACCGCGGCTTTCGGCGCGGCCTGGATCGCGAAAAAAATCGTGGGTGCGCCGCCCCGTGTGGAGACGGTAGAGAAGACCGTCGGCGCGACCGATGTGCTCGTCGCCGCCAAGAACATCAATCTTGGCGATTCCGTGCGCGGGGAGGACCTGAAATGGCAGCAATGGCCGATCGAGGGCGTGACCCCCGGCCTCATCACGCGCAGCGCTCAGCCCGATGCCCCCACCGAACTCTCAGGCTCCGTCGCGCGTGCGCCATTCATCGCCGGCGAGCCGATCAAGGAGCAGAAGCTCATCAAGGTTTCGGAAGGCGGTGTGATGGCGGCAATTCTTCCCTCGGGCATGCGTGCCGTGTCGACGCCGATTCGCGAGGAGACGGCGGCCGGCGGCTTCATCCTTCCCAATGACCGTGTCGACGTCATTTTGTCGCATAAAATGAAGGTCGGCTCGAAAGAGACGCCCGTGAGCGAGGCGATCTTGCGCAATGTGCGCGTGCTCGCCATCGGCCAGGAGATCGAAAACAAGGACGGCGAGAAGGTCGCCAGCGGCAAAACGGCGACGCTCGAACTCACGCCGCGGCAAGCCGAGACCCTCACCCTTGCGCAGTCGATGGGCGAAATCTCGCTCTCCTTGCGCAGTCTCGCCGACACGGCGCCCAACCAGGCAGAAACCACCGCCAAGATTGGCGACGCTTACGGCAACTCGGTGAGGATTCTCAAATACGGCGTGCCGTCGCGCTCATTCGGCATCAACTGAGAGGGCGCGCACGCTCGGATACAGGAAAAGGCAACAGGATGCGTCGCTTCTCTCTCTTAAGACTCGTCTTGCTCGTTGTGCTCGGTGCTGTCCCGCTGGGGGCTGCAACGGCGGACAACTTGCAGCATCGCTCCTATTTGCGGGTGGGCGAGACGGGGTCCGGCGCGGCGCGTCAGATTACCCTTGGGCTCAACAAGTCGATGATCCTCGAGTTGCCCCGCGACGTGCGGGAGGTCATGGTCTCCAATCCGGACAAGATCGACGCCGTGCTGCAGACCTCCACGCGGGCTTATCTCATCGGTAAGGCTGCAGGCGAGGCCAATATCATCTTCGTCGACAAGGAAGGAAGACAGGTCGTCTCGCTCGAGGTCACCGTCGAGCGCGATCTTGCGGGTCTCGAGAGTCTCCTCAACAGCCTGATTCGCGGCGCCAATATCAAGGTCAGCACCGTCAGCGGAAGCGTCATC
>Ga0073934_10002969_pt1 | contig 32867 bp, 34 predicted proteins | sample LarsenN4metaG_FD_76834 | JGI IMG/M metagenome (GOLD analysis project Ga0073934, IMG submission 76834) | Hot spring sediment bacterial and archeal communities from British Columbia, Canada, to study Microbial Dark Matter (Phase II) - Larsen... ...
GACCGCGAACGAGCTGTCCGCGCTCCGGGCGGCGGCCGAGGGGATCCGGGCCAAGTGCTCGGACCTCTCGAAGCTGTAGGCCCCCGGTGGGCTAGCCCGGCCGGGGCGGGGCGGCGTCCTTGGCCCAAGCCAGGCTGAGGGAGCCGCCGACCACGACGAGGAGGCCGCCGGCCATCGTCAGCCAGAGGCCGGGACCGAGCGTCACCTCCAGCGCCAGGTCGAGCTCCTCCAGGAGCCGGGACCTCGCCTCCTCGACCGGGATGCCGAGGCGCTCGGCGAGGGAGGCGGCGACCGGTTCGACCCCGTCGTCGCCGGCGAAGCGGGCGTCGGCGCGCATCGCCACCGCGAGCGCGAGCGCCATCGCGAGGGCGCCGAGGCTCACCACGGTCAGGGCGAGGGCCCGGCGGGCGTCTCGGCTTCGGAGGAGCCGGAGCCCCAGCGTGCCGACGAGCGCGAGGATCGACGCCGCGAGCGCGACCAGGCCCTCCCAGATGTCCACGCCCTTCACCGGGACGTCGAGGGCCCCGCCGTCGCCGGGGAACCCCAGGACGGCCCAGTCCTGGGTGCACCCGATGCCCAGGAGGAGCGCGCCGCAGGTCGTGAGCAGGAAGCCCCACAGGCGCAGCGGTGTGGGGCGGGCGGTCGATCGGAGCTCCGCGGACATCGCGCGCGAGTCTCTCACGCGGACCGGACGGGGAGAAGGACCGGCGATAGCATGGGGGCGCAACCCGGCGAAGGAGCGCTCACCATGGGTGAGGTACGAGACGTCGACGCCGCGGAGATCACCCGAGCTGTCCGTGACCTCTGCATGGAGATCAACTACACGGTCCCCGAGGACATGGTCGCGGCCGTGAAGCGGGCGAGGGAGAAGGAGGAGTCGCCGGTCGGTCGGCAGATCCTCGACCTGCTGATCCGCAACCAGGAGCTGGCCGCGGAGGGGGAGTACCCGTACTGCCAGGACACCGGCTCGACGGTGGTGTTCATCGACCTCGGGCAGGACGTCCACGTCGTCGGGGCGGATCTGACCGATGCGATCGACGAGGGTGTGCGCCAGGGGTACCGGGACGCCTACCTGCGAGCCTCGATCGTCGGCGATCCCGTGTTCGACCGCAAGAACACCGGCGACAACACCCCGTCGTTCGTCCACACGAGGATCGTCCCCGGCGACCAGATCCGCATCCAGGTGGACGCGAAGGGCGGTGGCTCCGAGAACAAGGGTCGCCACGCGATGCTGAAGCCCTCCGATGGCCTCCGGGGCGTGAAGGACTTCGTGCTCCGCACCGTGGCCGAGGCCGGACCCGACGCCTGCCCGCCGGGCATCATCGGCGTGGGGGTCGGCGGCAACTTCGAGTTCTGTGCGATCTTGGCCAAGCGCTCGTTGATGCGCAAGGTAGGTCAGCCCAACCCCGACCCGAGGATCGCCGAGCTGGAGGCCGAGCTGTTCGAGGAGTGCAACGCGCTCGGCATCGGGCCCCAGTCCCTCGGCGGGACCCAGACGGTGCTCGCGGTGCACGTCGAGATGATGGGGACCCACATCGCGTCCCTGCCGGTGGCCGTGAACATCGAGTGCCACGCGCATCGGACCGGAACGAAGGTGATCTGAGATGACGGTCGAGATCCTGGAGGACGGCAGGAAGCGCATCCGGGCGCCGCTCGATGACGAGGACGTGCGCCGGCTCGAGGCGGGGGACGTCGTCCTCGTCTCGGGTGTGATCTACGCGGCACGGGATGCGGCGCACAAGCGCCTGCTGGAGATGCTCGACGCCGGCGAACCGCTGCCGTTCGACCCGACGGGGCAGATCGTCTACTACGTCGGCCCCACCCCGGAGCGACCCGGCAAGGCGATCGGCTCGGCCGGTCCCACGACGGCGAGCCGGATGGATGCGTACACGCCGCAGATGCTCGAGCTGGGCCTCAAGGGCATCATCGGCAAGGGTGGCCGCGGTCCGATCGTCCGCGAGGCGCTGAAGGAGCGCACGGGCGTCTACATGGCCGCGCTGGGCGGTGGTGGGGCGCTGGCGGCCCTGCAGATCCGCTCGCAGCGGGTCATCGCGTTCGAGGAGCTCGGGCCCGAGGCGATCCGGGAGATGGAGGTCGAGGACCTCCCTGTGTGGGTCGTCAACGACTGCCAGGGCCGGGACTTCTACGCGCAGGCCGTGGCGCCCTGGCGCAAGGACGAGCTCCTCCCCGAAGCCTTCAGGCTCGGGGCGAAGGGGTAGCCTTCAGCGCGTCGGACGGGCCACTGCCACGCACCCAGAAGGGGCCCCGGTCGGGGCCCCTCGGGCACCATCGGGTGAGCTACCCCCTCTTCGCGGGCTGCTTCTTCGCTGAGGCCCTGGGGGACGACAGCTTCTCGATCACGCGGACGCTGCCCGCGCTGGGGGTGAAGACCGTCTCGTGTCCGTCCTGCCACCGGACGCGGTAGCGGACCCCGACCTCACCGATCATGACCTCGAGGACCTCGCCCTCGCGCGTGGGGGTCCCGACGGACTCGGACTCGACGACGATGTGGTCTCCGACCTTCGCCTGCATCCCGACCTCCGTCACGGCTCTCGTCCATCCATTTCTACCGCAGCCGAGCCGTCACGACGAGTCCACGGGTCCCCTCCGGCGCAGGGCGCTCGTCACTGCCTCAGTCATGTCATCGGTGGAGGCCCGACCGCCGATGGCGGGTGTCCGGACGCGGCCATCGGCCAGCACGGACCGGACGGCGACCTCCGGGGCATCGGTCGCGGGGCGCTCGCCAATGTGCCGGAGCAGCATCGCGGCCGACGGAATCGTGGTCAGGGGGTTCGCTGGTGCCCGCGATGTCCGGTGCGCTGCCGTGCACCGGCTCGAACACCACGTACTTCCAGCCCGATGGTTGCTCCGGCCGCCAGCGGGGCCCTCCGACGAGCCTGCTGGCCGACGTCGCGGAAGCTTCCGTCTTGGGGCTCGTCCCGCTCGAAGTTGATGCCCGCATACAGGTCTCCGGTGTTCTCGCGATCACGACCAGATCGACGTCGGGGTGTTCCTTCAGGACCGGTACCCGCGGATCTGCTCGATCGTGACTCCAGGCCCACCTCTCGGACCAGGACCTTCACGCGAGCCGGTTCCTGCCTTCGCCATCACGGCGTCCTAGCCGCAGATCCTTGGAATCCTGCGGGCTGCCGACCCTGCTAACGTCACCGTAGTCCGTTCGAGTGACTTGTCTCGTTCGCGCGGGAACACGACACTCATCGCGCCTGACGGGAGGCGTGGGTTGGGGAGAAGGATCGCGGTCTCCGATCTCGCTCTGGGCCTCGCCTGGCTGTTCGTCTTCGTTGCGATTTCGGTGCAGGTGGGTGGGGTCGCAAGTGCTCAGACCTGTAATCAGGTGCAGCACAACGTCATGGGGATCGATCAGTCTCAAACCGGAAGGGGTAACCGAGCGAACATCTGGGTCAACAACATCAACTTCGGTGGTCTCCACGGAAACGTCTTCCGGAGTCTGTTCGTGATCAAAGGAACGGGTCCTCTCGACGTCGAGGTCGGCTGGTACTCGACAGGCGGCAACCCGGTTTCGTACTTCGAGTTCGTGACGAGCAATGGCGTCGACTCTGGCGCGCGACCCGGCCCTTCGGTGAGCATCAACGCCTATCCGAACTTCAAGGTGACAGCTCCGGGCGCGCAACTGCCAGGCGGGAACTGGACATGGACGGCCTATCTGAACTCCGTGGCGTTCGACTCGATCGGCCTGCCCTTCCACATCGGCAAGCTGAGGACCAACTCAGAGAGGAAGAACGACTGCGACACGATGTGGGCTGAGTTCAGGCAGCTGGACAACTGCAGCAGCGTTACTGGCGGCTCCTGCAACTGGCATGGCTCCTATGTCAACCTCCAGTGCTTCAAGACGGTGAGCGGCGGACAGTATCGGTTCAACAAGATCGACAACACCCGCCTCACCGTCCCGCAAACCGGGGGTGTCACGTGCTGAGGTACGCGCGCTCTCCCCGGAACCGCGGGCTCGTCCGACTCGGAGTCCTGGTCCTGCTGATCACAGGGAGCATCTGGGTGGCTCGAGTCTCGTCCCGTTCCACCGATGGTAACCGAGCGACCGGTTCTCCCGTGGCCGGGCAAGCAGGTCCGTTGGACAGCAACGATGGCCCCATCGGTGGAGGGCGGCTCGTCAGCCTGTCGACGGCGGAAGCCGAGATGGGGTTCGCGTTGCTCATGCCGGCCTCGGACCTGGCCAGCCGGTCGAACCTCGTGGAGGTCTGGTCGGAGCCGAGTGAGCAGGAAGTGGGTTTGGTGTTCGAGAGCGAAGGCAAGCGGCTCATCATCGACCTCTACCCCGCCTATCTGGAGGACCCGAAGGCGAACTATCAGGCGGAGATCGACCTGAATCTCGCCGACCAGCGACTGACGGAGATCCTGGGCCAGCCCGCGATCGTGACCGAGCCATACACTGATGTCCCGAAGACGAACCCCGCCTGGCTCCAGTTCGACCTGAACGGCGTCGACGTGAACCTCTTCAGCTACGGGTTCTCGACGGAGGATCTCATCGAGGTTGCACAGACGCTTGAGCCGGTCCCGTCGCCGACGTAGCTCTTGCCAGCTCAGAAGCGGTCGAACAGGATCGACCGCTTGACTTCCTGGATGGCCTTGGTCACCTCGATGCCGCGGGGGCACGCCTCCGTGCAGTTGAAGGTCGTCCGGCAGCGGAAGACGCCGGTCTTGTCCGAGAGGATCTGCAGGCGCTCCTTGGCGGCGTGGTCGCGCGAGTCGTAGATGAACCGGTGCGCCTGCACGATGGCGGCGGGCCCGATGTACTCCTCGTCACCCCAGAAGATCGGGCACGAGGTCGTGCAGCAGGCGCACAGGATGCACTTGGTCGTGTCGTCGAAGCGGTGCCGGTCCTCCGGCGACTGCGGGCGCTCGGCGCTGGGCTCGCCCTCGTCGTTGATCAGGTAGGGCAGGACCGATCGGTACCCGGCGAAGAACGGCTCCATGTCCACGATCAGGTCCTTCAGGACCGGGAGCCCTCGGATCGGCTCGACCGTGACCTTGGGGACGACGTCGCGGACCAGGACCTTGCACGCGAGCCGGTTCTTGCCGTTCACCATCACGGCGTCCGAGCCGCAGATCGCGTGCGCGCACGAGCGCCGCAGCGCGAGCGTGCCGTCGTGGTACCACTTCACGGTGTGCAGGGCGTCGAGCAATCGGTCGTTGGGATCCGCCTCGATCGTGAACTCGTCCCACCACGACTCGTCGCCGCGCAGCTCCGGGTTGTAGCGACGGATCTTCAGCGTGAGGCTGACCCTGCCAGACCCACCCGCCCGCCGCTGGTCGGACGTCTCGAGCACGTCGCCGACGTCGGTCTCGGCCATCAGTACTTCCTCTCCGCTGGCACGTAGTGCCCGAGCTTGACCGGCTTGAACTCCAGTCGCACCTGGCCGTCCGGCTCGCGGTACGCGAGCGAGTGCTTGAGCCAGTTCTCGTCGTCGCGCTGCGGGAAGTCGTCGCGCCAGTGCGCCCCGCGGCTCTCCTGCCGCGCGAGCGCGGCGGCCACCATCGGCTCCGCGTTGTCCAGCAGGAAGCCGAGCTCCACGGCCTCCATGAGGTCCGTGTTGTAGAGCTTGCCCTTGTCGGTGACCCGGACGTCGCGGTAGCGCTCCTGCAGTCCGGCGAGGATCTCCTGCATCTTGCGCAGGCCCTCCTCGGTCCGCACGACGAACGCGAGGTCGAACATCTGCTCCTGCAGCTCGCTGCGGATGTCCGCGGGGTTCGAGCCCGTCTCCCGGCGGAGGATGCCGCTCAGCAGGTCCTCGGTGAAGCCCTCGGGACGCTCGGGGAGCTCGGGCAGGTCCGCGTCCTTGCAGAAGCTGGCCATGTGCCGGCCGCCCCGCAGCCCGAACACGACGATGTCGAGCAGCGAGTTCGTGCCCAGGCGGTTGGCGCCGTGCACGGAGACGCACGCGCACTCCCCTGCGGCGTACAGGCCGGGGATCGGCGTCGAGCCCTCGCCCGTCACGACGACGCCGTGGACGTCCGTGGGGATGCCGCCCATCGCGTAGTGCGCGGTCGGCTGGATCGGGACGAGGTCGGTGGTGGGCTCGACGTTCAGGTAGATCCGGGCGAACTCGGTGACGTCGGGGAGCTTCTCCTCGATCACCTCGCGCGGCAGGTGCCGGACGTCGAGCCACACGGCGTCCTTGTTCGGCATGGCGCCGCGGCCTTCCTTGATCTCCTGGTAGATCGCCCGGCTGATGAGGTCGCGCGGCGCGAGGTCCTTCACGGTCGGGGCGTAGCGCTCCATGAAGCGCTCCTCCTCGCCGTTCAGCAGGATCCCGCCCTCGCCGCGGACGGCCTCGGACAGCAGGATTCCCATCTTGTACACGCCGGTCGGGTGGAACTGGAAGAACTCCATGTCCTCCATGGGGATCCCGCGCCGGTACAGGATCGCCTGGCCGTCGCCGGTCAGCGTGTGGGCGTTCGACGACACCTTGAACATGCGGCCGGAGCCGCCGGTCGCGTACAGGACGGCCTTCGCGCGGAAGACGTGGAGCTCCCCGGTCGCGAGCTCGTACGCGACGACGCCCGAGCACCGGCCGTCGGTCATGAGCTGGTCGAGCACGTAGAACTCGTTGAAGAACCGCACGTTGCGCTTGACGGTCTGCTGGTAGAGCGTCTGCAGGATCATGTGACCCGTGCGGTCGGCCGCGTAGCAGGCGCGCTTCACCGGCGCCTCGCCGTGGTTGCGCGTGTGCCCGCCGAACCGGCGCTGGTCGATCTTGCCGTCGGGGGTCCGGTTGAACGGAAGTCCCCAGTGCTCGAGCTGGTAGATCGTGTCGACGGCCTCGTTGCACATCACGAGCGCCTCGGGCTGGTCCACGAGGTAGTCGCCGCCCTTCACCGTGTCGAAGGCGTGCCACTCGGGGTAGTCCTCCTCGACGTTCGCGAGCGCGGCACAGACGCCACCCTGGGCCGTCCCCGTGTGGGAGCGCGTCGGGTAGATCTTCGAGATCACGGCCGTGCGGACGTGGTCCGCGGCCTCGATCGCCGCGGCCAGACCGGCCCCGCCCGCGCCGACGATCACGGCGTCGTACGTGTGGAAGATCGTCATACGGCACCAGCCCACTTGCTGGCATCGAAGGTGAACACCACGACGGTGCCGAGCACGAACAGGATGAACCCGAGCGTGTAGAAGGCCATGTTCACGGCGAACCTGGCGCCGGCGGGCCGGACGTAGTCCTGCACCACCACCCGCAGCCCGTTGATCCCGTGGACCAGCGCCAGCGAGAGCATCGCCCAGTCCCACGTCTGCCAGAAGACGTCGTCCCAGCGCGCCGCCACGAAGTCGAAGTTCACGCGGTCGATGCCCTCGTCGAGCACGTGCATGATCAGGACGTGCCCGACGGCGAGGAACAGCAGCACGAGGCCGGAGATCCGCATGAACAGCCAGGCCCAGAGCTCGAACCCGCCGGTGGGCCGCTCACGTCCGGCTCGGACGCCGGTCCCGCCCGGCCTCGGAGCGGGGACGGGTACGCGCTCCGTGGTCTCGACGGCCATCAGATCCACCCCAGCAGCTCGAGGGTGCCCTTGCCGATGATCCAGGTGATCGGGACCATCGCGACCAGGAACAGGCCGGTCGTCGCGAGCGAGAGCCCCTTCATGTGCCGCGTCGTCGAGGGCCAGAAGTCGAAGAGCATGATCTTCACGCCGTTCAGGGCGTGGTACAGGACGGCCGCGACGAGGCCGAGCTCGAGCAGCCGGACGAACCAGTTCTGGTAGACGGACTCGACGCGATCGTAGGCCTCGGGGCCCCAGCCGACGACCGCCGTGTCCACGATGTGGACGAACAGGAACAGGACGATCGCCACGCCGGTGATGCGGTGGGCGATCCAGGACCACTGTCCCGGGCTTCCCCTGTAGAGGGTTCCGACGTCCGACTTGCGCTTCGCCACGTGCGTCACCCCATCGCCGAGAGTCGTTCTCCCGTAGCGTAACCCGCCCCGCGGCTCACCCGGTGGCCACCTCGTCTCCCGGCCGCGTCGGCACTACTCCACTCCGTCGCACCGGGCGCCCTTACGGTCTTCGGTCCCACCGTCCTCGGGTCCGGGGGCCCGTGGCTGACCTGCGGTCAGGACGCGCGCCGATCCGCTCGGAGCCACGGAGGCTCAACGGGTCCGGACGGCGACGAGCACGCCGTCGCGGGTCGGGACGATGGCGCTGCGGAAGTCGGGGTCGTCGGCCACGAGGCGGTTGTGCTCGAGGATCGCTCGGGTCGTGGTGCGGTGCCTGGAGCCGGCGGGTGCTTCCGGGCGGGTCACGCGTCCGTACCACAGGACGTTGTCGCACACGCAGAGGCCGCCGATGCGCACCCGCTCGCGGGCCGCGAGCCACGCGTCCGGGTACCCCTCCTTGTCGATGTCGTTGTACACGACGTCGAGGTCGCCTTCGACCGACGCGAGCCCGTCCAGGGCGTCGCCCACGTGCCACCGGATCGGAGCCTCGAGCCCCGCGCGCCGCAGATAGCCGAGCGCCTTCCCCTCGTTGGCCGGATCGGAGTCCGTGCAGTGCACCTCCCCGAGCGGACCGACGGCCCGCGAGAACCAGTACGCGGAGTAGCCGAACCCGGAGCCGAGCTCGACGACCCGTCGCGCGCCGACGGCGAGCGCGAGGACCTCCAGGGTCGCCCCGACCGTGCGACCCACGATCGGGAACCCTCGGGCATCCGCCTCCGCCTCCATCTCGAGCAGGACCGGCTCGTCGTGGCGGTCCAGGAGGGAGCGCATGTACGTCTCGATGCGCGGATCGACGATGTCCACCGTCCGATGCTAACGGGCTACCCTGGGTCCATGGGCGAGGAGCGTCGAGCCACCGACTCCGGGATCGAGCTGCGGCCCGTCTACGGCCCGCAGGATCTGGAGGGCTTCGACCCGGATCGGGACCTGGGACTCCCCGGCGAGCTCCCCTTCACGCGGGGCATCTACCCGACCATGTACCGCCGCCGCCTGTGGACGATGCGGCAGTACGCGGGGATGGGAACGGCGGCCGAGACCAACGCCCGCTTCCGCTACCTCCTGGACCACGGTCAGACGGGGCTGTCGGTGGCCTTCGATCTGCCCACGCAGATGGGGTACGACTCCGATCACCCTCGCGCGGAAGGTGAGGTGGGCCGCACCGGCGTCGCGATCGACACGGTGGAGGACATGCGCCGCCTGTTCGAAGGTATCCCCCTGGACCGCGTCTCCACGTCGATGACGATCAACGCCACCGCCCCGATCCTCCTGACGATGTACGAGCTGGTGGCCGAGGAGCAGGGCATCGAGGCCGAACGGCTGTCCGGGACCGTGCAGAACGACATCCTCAAGGAGTACGCGGCGCGGGGCACGTACATCTACCCGCCGAGGCCGTCCATGCGTCTGGTCACGGACCTGTTCGCGTACTGCGGCCGGCGCCTCCCGCGATGGAACACCATCTCGATCAGCGGCTACCACATGCGCGAGGGGGGGGCGACGGCCGTCCAGGAGGTCGCGTTCACGCTGGCGAACGGGATCGCGTACGTCCAGGCGGCGCTCGACGCAGGGCTCGAGATCGACCGGTTCGCGCCGCGGCTGTCGTTCTTCTTCGCCTGCCACATGCATCTCTTCGAGGAGATCGCCAAGTTCCGAGCGGCCCGACGCCTGTGGGCCCGGATCATGACGGACCGGTTCGGCGCCCGGGATCCGCGCAGCGCCATGCTCCGGTTCCACACGCAGACCGGGGGGGCGACGCTCACCGCCCAGCAGCCCGAGAACAACATCGTCCGGACCGCGCTCGAGGCGCTCGCGGCGGTGCTCGGCGGGACCCAGTCGCTGCACACGAACGCGTTCGATGAGGCTCTGGCCCTGCCCACCGAGCATGCGGCCAAGCTCGCCCTGCGCACCCAGCAGGTGATCGGGCTCGAGACGGGCGTGGCCAACGTGGTCGATCCGCTCGGTGGCTCCTACTACGTCGAGGCGCTCACGGGCGAGATCGAGGAGCGCGCGAGCGCGTACATCGAGAAGATCGACGGGCTCGGCGGGGCGGTCGCCGCGATCGAGCAGGGGTTCTACCAGGACGAGATCCACGAGGCGGCCTTCCGGATCCAACGGGCCATCGAGAGCGGGGAGCGCGTCGTCGTGGGCGTGAACCGCTTCCAGGATCCCGACGAGCGCCCGGTCCCGGTGCAGCGGATCGACGAGGACGAGGTCGCCGCGCAGGTGGCGCGGGTCCGGCGGATCCGCCAGGAACGCGACCAGCGGGCCGTGGCGGCGGCCCTCGCCGACGTCGGGTCGGCGGCCCTCGGGGACGGCAACCTGCTGGTCCCGATGAAGCGGGCGCTGCGCGAACGCGCCACCCTCGGCGAGGTCTCCGACGCCCTCCGGAGGGTCTTCGGGGAGCACCACCCTCGGGGCTGAGCTCCCCTCCCGCGCTGCATGGATGGGTTCCCGAGCCCGAAACCTATGCAGCATCCGCGAGGAACCATCCGGGGCGCATGGCCCGCCGTATGGACTGCGAACGACGGGGCGGGAGGGACCCGCCGCCAGCGGACGGAAGGAGCAGGACATGAGGAAGCGGTTCCTCGGACTCGCGGTTGCCGCGTCGATGGCGTTCTCGCTGTTCGGCATGGGCACCGCCAGCGCGGCCGATGCCACGCTGAACGTGGTGCACGGCATCCCCGGCGTCGACGTCAACGTGTGCGTCAACGATGGGGAGGCCATCTCCGACTTCAGCTACGGCGACGTGGTGACGGGCGTGCCGCTCGCCGACGGCGTGTACGCGTTCAAGATCGTCGCCGCCGCCGATGACTGCACGGCCGACGGCATCCTCGTCGCCGCCGGCGTCGACCTGATGGGCGGCAAGAACTACACGGCGATCGCCTACCTCGACGAGAGCGGGTCTCCGACCCTCGGCCTGTACACGAACGGCTCCAAGCCGGTCGCCAAGGGTTCTGCCCGCCTCATCGTCCGCCACAACGCCGCGGCCCCGGCCGTCGACGTGTGGGCGAACGGTGCGCCGCTCGTGACCGACTTCGAGAACGGCGAGTCCGCGAAGGCCATCGTGCCCAAGGGCATCTACGCCGCGTGGGTCTCCCTGCCGGGTGACTACCAGCCGGTCATCGGCCCCTCGGTGCTGGAGCTCAAGAAGGGCTTCACCTACGAGGTCTACGCGATCGGCGACGCGACCAACGGCTTCGACTTCGCGGTCGTGGCCACCAAGGTCGGCGTGAAGTAACGCGACCGACGAACGACCCTGAGCGACCCCGCCGGGTGGACCCGGCGGGGTCGCGTCGTTCGGCTACGCTTCGTGACCATGGACATCTCAGTGATCGGCGGGACGGGCGAGGAGGGCTTCGGCCTCACGCTCCGGCTGGCCCGCGCGGGGCAACACGTGATCATCGGGTCGCGGTCCGAAGAGAAGGGCGCCGCGACCGCGCAGAAGGCGGTGGAGATCCTCGGCGGGGACGCCAGGGTCGACGGGACCACCAACGAGCTGGCCGCCGAGCAAGGCGACGTCATCTTCGTGACGGTGCCCTACGCGGGGCAGGCAGACATCTACCGGGCGATCAAGGAGCACGTCGCCCCGGGCAAGATCGTGGTCGATTGCACGAGTCCGCTCGCGACGGCAGTGGGGGGCCGGGCGTGGCACGTGATCCGTCCCTGGCACGGCTCGGCCGCCGAGGCGGCCAAGGCGATCTTGGACCCGGGCGTGAAGATGGTCGCGGCGTTCCACACGGTCTCGGGCGAGCAGCTCCAGGACCTGGATCGGCCGATGGACAGCGACGTGTTCGTCTGCGGGACGGACAAAGAGGCCAAGGCCACGGTCGGCGAGCTGATCGACCTGATCCCGGACCTGCGGTGGGTGGACGCCGGAGACCTCACCCAGGCGCGCATCGCGGAGACGATGACGGCGCTCCTGATCTCGGTGAACCGCGCGTACAAGATCCACGACGCGGGGTTCCGGGTGACCGGGCGTGACACCTGGGGCCGTCCCGGGGCGTGACGGGACTCAGTCGATCACGGCGAGCGTCTGCCCGACCTGCACCACCTGTCCGGATCCGATTGGGAGCTCGGTGACCACGCCCTCGCGAGGGGCCGGGATCGCGTTCTCCATCTTCATGGCCTCGAGGATGCAGACCACGTCCCCCGCCTCGATCTCCTGACCGAGCTCGACGAGCACGCGCAGGATCGTGCCCTGCATCGGGGCGGCGATCACGCTGTGGACGTGCTCGCCGTGGTGTCCGGCCGCGTGACGAGCTGGCGGCTTGGGGGCCGTGTCGCGCCGGTGGTCGAAGATCCGGATCGGCACCCGCCGGCCGTCCAGCTCCACCAGGATCTCGGCGGGCACGCCCGACCGCGGCTCGGGGGTAGCCGCGGCCAACCGGTCGGGGCCGGGCAGGTCGGCGTCACGGAGCGCCCGCTCCAGCCAGGTGGTCGTATGGGTCGCCTGACGGAACTCGGCGGTGCCGACGATCCACCGATGCAGGGGGATCGTGGTCGGGACGCCCTGGACGTGGAACTCCCCCAGGGCCCTGATGAGGCGCCGGCGGGCCCCCTCCCGGTCCTCGGCGGAGACGATGAGCTTGGCGAACATCGAGTCGTAATCCGCCGGGATCTCCTTGCCCTCCACCACGCCCGAGTCCACCCGCACGAACGGGCCGGAGGGCTCCCGGTACCCGGTGATGCGCCCCGGGCCCGGGAGGAAGTTGCGCGTGGGGTCCTCGGCGTTGATCCGGCACTGGATCGCATGTCCCCGCGGCCACACGGAGGAGACGTCCACGCGCTCCCCGAGCGCCACGGCGATCTGGAGCGCGACCAGATCCAGGCCGGTGACCATCTCCGTGACGGTGTGCTCGACCTGCAGCCGCGTGTTCATCTCCAGGAAGTAGAAGTTGCCCTCCTCGTCGGCGAGGCACTCGACGGTCCCGGCGTTCACGTACCCGGCGTCCTTGGCCAGGGCGATCGCCGCTTCGCCGAGCCGTGTCCGAAGGTCCAGGTCGACGACCGGGGAGGGGGTCTCCTCGATCAGCTTCTGGTGTCGGCGCTGGACCGAGCAGTCACGCTCGCCGAGGAAGGCGATGCTGCCGTGCCGGTCCGCGAGGATCTGCGCCTCGATGTGGTGACCCCGCTCGATGTAGCGCTCCAGGAAGACCTCGGGACGGCCGAAGTACGAGGCGGCCTCGCGCGCCGCGCGGGTGAGCGCGGGCTCGAGGTCCTCCGGGGTGCGCGCGACGTGCATCCCTCGGCCGCCACCCCCGAAGGCGGCCTTCACCACCACGGGGAAGCCGATGCGCTCGGCCTCGACGCGAGCCTGCTCGAGGGTGACCGGCTCGGGCGTGCCGGGGACGATCGGGACGCCGATCCGCTCGGCCGCGCGTCTGGCCGCCGCCTTGTCGCCCATCAGGTCGATCGCCTCGGGCGGGGGGCCCACGAAGACGTAGCCGGACTCCAGCACCGCACGCGCGAAATGGGCGCGCTCCGAGAGGAACCCGTAGCCGGGATGGACCGCCGTCGCCTTGGCCTTGCGGGCCGCCTCCAGGACGGCGCCGATCGAGAGGTAGGAGTCGGCGGGCAGCGCCGGACCGATCCGGTACGCCTCATCGGCCATCTGGACGTGCAGCGCGTCGCGGTCCGCGTCCGAGTAGACGGCCACCGACCGGTAGCCGAGCTCGCGGACCGTCCGGATGATGCGCACCGCGATCTCGCCGCGGTTCGCGATCAGGATGCGTGTCTTCGCCACTGGCCGCCTCGGGTCGAACGATAATCGTTCCGGTCCACACGGGAGTCAAACCCTTGCCGCTCACCGACGCCGCCCTTCGCGCCGCCCTCGACCGGATCGGGGCGCGGGCCCCCGTGCGGTTCGACGAGGTTACCGGCTCGACGCAGCGCACGGCGATCGAGCTCGCCCGGGCCGGGGCCCCCGAGTGGACGCTGGTGGCGGCCGGCCACCAGACGGAGGGCCGTGGGCGCCTCGGACGGACCTGGCTCGACGAGCCCGGTCGCGCGCTCCTGGTCTCGCTCGTCCTGCGACCCGAGCTCGAGCCCGATCGGGCCGGGCTGATCCCCCTCCTGGCCGGATCGTCCATGGCGCGGGCCTGCGAGGCCCTGGCGAGGGTCCAGGTGCGCTGCAGGTGGCCGAACGACCTGCTCGTGGACGAGCGCAAGGTGGGGGGGCTCCTGGCGGAATCGGTGCTCGAGGGCGAGGCGTTCGCCTTCGTCGTCCTGGGCATCGGCGTGAACCTGGGATCGGCGCCGGGGGTGCCCGGGGCCGGCGCGCTGGGCGACGTCGATGCCGCGGCGCTGCTGGAGGCGTTCCTGGAGACCTTCGCCCGCCACTACGAGCCCGCGCATCCGGCGTTCGCGGGGGCGGTCGTCGAGGGGTACCGGCGCGTGTGCGCGACGATCGGCCGCCGGGTTCGCGCGAGGACGACCGGAGGCGCCCTGGTGGAGGGCGAGGCGCTGGACGTGGACGAGCGCGGCGGTCTGGTCGTCCGCACGGACGCAGGGCTGGAGGTCGTGCGGTTCGGCGAGGTGGAGCACCTCGACCAGGGAGCGTTGCCCGGCTGAGCCCTCGGAGGTAGGGTCCGCGTATGGCGTTCCCGCGACGTCTCCTGATCGAAGGCGAGGAGCTCGTCCTGGACCTGCGGCCGCACTGGATCGCCCTGGTGCTGCCCACCATCGTGACGCTCCTGCTGGTCGTCGGATACGGCGTGGTCCTCGGGTACGCACCCGACGAGGGGGTGGGGCGGTCGGTCCTGGTGTGGGGCGGGCTCGTCCTCGCGCTGCTGGTGTTCATCTGGTTCCCGCTGCGGGCGTTCGTCGCGTGGGCGACGTCGAACTTCGCGGTGACATCCGATCGCGTGATCCACCGCGAGGGGTTCATCGCCAAGCGCACCATGGAGATCCCGCTCGAGGCGATCAACGACGTCCGGTTCCAGCAGACGGTCCTCGAGCGCGTCGTCGGAGCGGGCGATCTGGTCATCCAGTCGGCGAGCGAGTACGGGCGCAACGTCTTCGCCAACATCCGCAACCCCGAGCACGTCCAGCGGACGATCTACCAGCAGGGTGAGCGCAACAAGGAGCGGATGTACCAGGGGCGCCCGGCGCCCGCCCCGTCCGCCCCCTCGGTGACCACCGAGCTGCAGCGCCTGGCCGAGCTCCGTGACCGAGGGGTCCTGACCGAAGCCGAGTTCCAGGACCAGAAGAAGAAGATCCTCGGCCAGTAGCCGCGGGCGCGGCCCGCACCCGGGCGACCGCGTCACCCCGTGCCTGGGCCAGAGGCGCCGATGCGCACGCTCCAGCGCAGCGCCACCGCTGGTCGTGTTGGCTTCCTCGCCTGGATCGGTGGCGGCGTGGGAGGATGATGGACCCATGGCGAACGTGAACGAGATCCGACTCCCCGGTGTCGGCGTTCGATATGAGTTCGTCACCTCGAGCGGTGCGCGCGTCGCCGTGATCCATCACCGCAGCGGGCTGCGCGAGCTCGTCACCTACGAAGAGGACGACCCTGACACCTCGCGAGAGATCCTCCGGCTGGACCCGGAGGACGGGCGCACCCTCGTGGAGCTGCTCGGTGGCTCGCACGTCGCGCAGGAGCTCGCGAAGCTCCGGCAGAGCGTCGAGGGGCTCGCGATCGACTGGCTCCCGGTGCCCGCGGGTACGCCGTACGCGGGAAGGTCGATCGGTGACACGCAGGCGAGGACGCGCACCGGCGCATCGATCGTCGCCGTCCTGCGGGGTGAGGAGGCCGTGCCGGCCCCTGGGCCGGAGTTCGAGCTGCGTGAGGACGACACGCTGGTCGTCGTCGGCACCACACGGGGGGTCGAGGAGCTGGCCGTGATCCTCCGCAGCGGCTGAGCCCGTGGGGGGCTCCCTGTTCCTCATCGAGCTCGGGAGCGTCGTCATCCTCCTGGCGATCCTCGCGCGCGTCGCCCAGCGTGCAGGTTTCTCGCCCATGCCCCTCTACCTGATCGCCGGGCTCGCGTTCGGAGAGGGGGGTCTGGTCCCGCTGGTGACCGCGGAGGGCTTCATCGAGCTGGGCGCCCAGTTCGGGCTGGTGCTGTTGCTCTTCTCCCTCGGGCTGCAGTTCTCGGTGGACGAGTTCACGGTGAGCCTGAAGACGAACGGCTCAGCGGGGGCGGTCGATGCCCTGCTCACCTTCGTCCCAGGGGTCCTGGGCGGGCTCCTGCTCGGGTTCGAGCCCCTCGACGCGGTCCTCCTGGGCGGGGTGGCCTACAACACATCCTCGAGCGTCGTGGCCCGCATCATGGACGAGCTCGGTTGGTTCGGGAACCGGGAATCGCCAACGGTCATGGCCATCACGGTGCTCGAGGATCTGGCGATGGCGGCCTACCTGCCGATCATCACCATCCTGCTCACGGGGGACGGCGTCGCCGCGATCGTCACCTCGGTCGCGCTGGCCATCATCGTGGTCCTGGGCGCGCTGGCGGTCGCGACTCGCTTCGGCCCTGGGTTGAGCCGGGTCGTCTTCAGCCGGTCCGACGAAGCCCTGCTGCTCGGCATGATCGGCGTGGGTCTGCTGGTGGCCGGCGGGGCCCAGCGGCTCGGGATCTCGGCCGGTATCGGCGCGTTCCTGGCCGGCATCGTCTTCTCCGGGCCCGCGGCTGATCGAACCCACTACCTGCTCCGGCCCATGCGTGACGTCTTCGCCGGCGTGTTCTTCCTGTTCTTCGGGTTCCAGATCGATCCGGCAGCCATCCCGCCCGTGGCGGTGCAGGCGCTCGTGCTCTCCGCGGTCGGCATCGCGGGGAAGTACGCCACGGGGCACTGGGCCGCGCGCAGGCAGGGCATGGGACCTCGGGCCCGACGTCGGGCGGGCGCGCTGCTGACCCCGCGAGGGGAGTTCTCGATCGTGATCGCCGGCCTCGCGGTCGCTGGGGGGTCCGACCCCTCCCTCGGGCCCCTCGCCGCCTCCTACGTGCTCGTGACCGCGGTCTCCGGGCCGATCTTCGCGCGCGTCATCGACCGTGCTCCGGCAGGTGCGCCGCCGTCGTGATCGGGCTCAGCCTTCGATCGGACCACTCGAGCGACGCACGGCCGACAGCTCGTCCTCCCCGAGCATCAGGATGAGGTCTCCCACCTGGAGCCGGTGCTCGTTCGACGGGCTCGCGGTGATCTGACCGGCGGCGTGCCGGATCGCCAAGACGGGGTGGGGCCCGAGCGCCTCGCCGATCGTCTGGCCCGCCATCGGGGACCCCGCCTCCACCCGGACCTCCTCGAGCTTCATCGAAGCGGCGCCCGGAGACTCCACCTCGAGCACGTCGGCGACCCGCGGCCGGAGCGCGACCAGCGCCATGTGCCGGCCGCTGCTCACGAACGGCGACACCACGCGGTCCGCGCCGGCCTTCAGCAGCCGGGTGTCCGAGCCGCGCTCGGATGCCCTGGCCACGATGAACAGATCGGGGTTCAGCGAGCGTGCCACGAGCGTGATGTAGACGTTCGTCGCGTCGGAGTCCACCGCGCAGACGAGGCCACGGGCCCGCTGCACGCCGGCCCGGAGCAGCACGCCTTCCTCGGACGGATCCTCGATGAGGTACGGCACGCCGTCCTGCTCCATGCGCTCCTGAAGCTCCTCCTTGGGGTCGATGACCACGAACGGGACGCCCTCGGCTTCGAACTCACGGGCGACCGCTCGCCCGACCCGGCCGTACGCGCAGATCACGTAGTGCCCGGACATGGCGTCGATCCGTCGCTGCATGCGTTTCCTCCTGGTGGTTTCGCCCCAGCGTCCCTCCATGACCCACTGGGCTCCCAGGGCGATCGTGATGAGCACGAGAGCCACGCCGACCGCGATGAGGGTGAGGGTGAAGATCCGGCCCGACGCGTCGAGCTCGCGGACCTCGCGGAACCCGACCGTGGTGAAGGTCGTCACGGTCATGTAGAGCGCGTCGAGGAATGACCACCCCTCGAGCAGCATGTAGCCCACGACCCCGTAGGCGAGCGCCAGCAGGAGCAGGAGCGCCGCCCAGCGGAGCCGCTTCCACACCCCCTCGTCCGCCCTCACCACGACGCCGAGCATACCCAGGTGCCACGCTGCGACGATCCAGGCCGCCTCGTGCGAGGATCGAGCCGTGGAGCAGCGGGTCGCCGTCGTCGGGATCGGGCACGCGGGGTTCGCGCCGATCGTGGCCGGCATCTCCTACAAGGAGCTGATGTTCGAGGCCGCGCAGCGGGCGTACGCGGACGCCGGCGTGGATCCCAGGACGGAGATCGACTCGTTCGTCTGCTGCTCCGAGGACCTCCTCGAGGGCACGAGCATCTTCGACGAGTACGTCCCCGACCAGCTCGGCGCCGCGCAGCGTCCGGTGCAGACCATCGCGGGCGACGGCCTGCTGGGGATCGCCACGGCGATCATGCTGATCGGCTCGGGCGTCGCCGAGGTCGTGGCGGTGGAGGCGCACAGCAAGGTCTCCGACGTCCTCACCCTTGGGTCGATCGAGGCGTTCGCGCTCGACCCGCTCCTCAACCGGCCGCTGGGGTTCCCGACCCTGGCCGTCGCCGGCCTCGACATGAACGCGTTCCTGGAGCGCACCGGGCTGACCGAGGAGCACACGGCTGCGGTCGTGACGAAGAACCGGGCCAACGCGCTGGACAACCCGCGGGCCGCGTACCCGGCCGATGTCCGGTTCGAGCAGGTCGACGACTCGACGCCGGTCGCCTGGCCGCTGCGCGAGCTCGAGGTCGCGGGGAGGGCCGACGGGTGCGTCGTGGCGGTCCTGGCCTCGGAGGAGCGCGCGCGCGATCTCACCGAGGTGCCGGTGTGGGCCCTGGGCGCCGGGTGGTGCTCGGGGAGCGCGTCCCTCGAGAGCCGTGCGTGGGGGGAGGCCGACGCGATCGCCCGCGCGGCCGAGATGGCCTACCGGCAGGTGGGGATCCGCGACCCAGGTGAGGAGATCGACCTGGCGGAGGTCGACGACACGTACGCGTACAAGGAGCTGCAGCACGTCGAGGCGCTCGGTCTCGCGGCGGTCGAGGACCTCCCCGCTCTGCTCGAGGACGGGGAGCTCGATCCGGACGGCGACCTCCCCGTCAACGTGTCCGGCGGGTCGCTCGGGATGGGCAACCTGTTCGAGGCCAACGGGCTCGCTCGACTGCAGGAGTGCGTGGAGCAGCTGCGGGGCGAGGCGGGGGAGCGTCAGGTCGACGAGGTCTACACGGCGGTGGCGCAGTCGTGGCTGGGTGCGCCCTCCACGACCGGAGCCGTCGTGGTCCTGGCGAACGATGCGGGGGCGGGAGGCTGATGCTCGGGCGGGTCGAGCAGGTGTGGTTCTGGGTCTCGGACATGGACCGAGCGGTGAACTTCTACACGCAGGCCCTTGGGCTCGCGCTCGTCCATCGCCACGGGGACGAGTGGGCGGAGCTGGCCGCCGGTCCGATCCGGCTCGCGCTCCACGGGGGAGCGAGCCTGGCCCGCCGCGAGGGGGGCACCGTGGTGTTCGCGGTCGAGGACCTGGACGCTGCCAGGTTCGCCATGGAGATGCGGGGGGTCGTGTTCGACGAGCGCGTGGGCGAGGTCGACGGCGTCGCGAGGTTCGCCTCGTTCACGGATCCCGACGGCAACTGCCTCCAGATCATCGAGCACTACGAGGAGCACTGAGTGGGACGGCGCGCGGCGGTCGTGGGGGCCGGGATGACCCGGTTCGTCCGGCGCGCACAGGAGACCGGCAAGGAGCTCGCGTGGGAGGCGGCGCGGGCGGCCCTGGACTCGTGCGAGCTCAGCCTGGCCGACGTCGACGCCGTCTGCCTGACGAGCGCGCCGGACGCGTTCGACGGCGTGCACATGAAGGGCGAGCACCTCGCCGACGGCGCCGGCGCGTGGGGGAGACCGATGATCCGCACCTACGTGGGCGGTGGCAGCGGGGTGTTCGTCGGCATCCAGGCTTGGTACACGGTCGCGAGCGGGATGGCCGACGTCGTCCTGGTGGTGGCCGAGGAGAAGATGTCCTCCTGCCAGCCCCACCCGCAGGGCGCCTTCCTCACGATCTTCGACGGGGTCCTCGAGCGGCCGCTCGGTCCGAACCTCCTGTGGATCTTCGCGCTCGAGATGAACCGCTACATGGACGCGTACGGGCTGGACAAGCGTGACATCGCGGCGGTCGCCGTCAAGAACAGGCGCAACGCCGCCGATCACCCCTCGGCGCTGCTCGGTGGGCAGCTGGTCACGATCGAGGACGTCCTGTCCTCCGAGACCCTGGCCTGGCCCGTCCAGCGGCTGGACGTCTCACCGGTCTCCGATGGCGCCGTGGCCCTGGTCGTCGCGGCCGAGGGCGTGGCCGAGAAGATCACGGACCGCCCGGTCTGGATCCAGGGGGTCGGGTGGAACCTGGACACCGCCTACTGGACGAACCGCGACCTGGCCTTCCCCGAGTACGTGGCGAACGCGGCGCGCATGGCCTACGGGATGGCGGACGTCACCGAGCCGAGGAAGCAGATCCACGTCGCCGAGCCCTACGACCCGTTCGACTACAAGGAGCTGCATCACCTCGAGGGGCTCCTCCTGTTCGACCGCGGCACGGCCTCCGAGGCCGTCCGCGACGGGGTGCTGGATCGCGACGGTGACCTGCCCAGCTGTCCATCCGGTGGGCTGCTCGGGGTGGGCAACCCGATCGCCGCGGCCGGGCTGATGAAGCTGGCCGAGCTCTTCTGGCAGCTGCGCGGGGATGCGGGGGCGCGTCAGGTCCCGGGCACGCCCGAGCGCGGGGTCGCCCAGGCCTGGGGCGACCTGATGCAGGTCGGCACGGTCGTCGTGATGGGGGTGGAGGCCGGTCGCGCCCGTGAGCGGAGCGCCGCCGGCCCCGGGGCCGCGACCCCGCCCGCCGAGCCACGTGGGCGTGGCCTGAGCGAGGCCGGGTTCCGAGCTGCGCCCGGGGCGGTCGAGCACGCCCTGGAGGCTCGGTACGCCTGGGACACCGGGGTCGCGGTCGGACGGTTCCTCGACGGGTTGCGGGATGGTCGGATCGTCGGTCGGGAGTGCCGGGGGTGCGACCGCGTCCTGGTCCCGCCCCGGATGTTCTGCGAGCGGATCTTCCGGGCGACCGACGCCTGGGTCGACGTCGGGACCACCGGAACGGTGCAGACCTTCTCCATCTGTCACGTGGCCTGGGACATGGAGCGGCTCGAACGGCCGCAGATCCCGGCGGTGATCGCGATCGACGGTTCGGACGGCGGGTTCCTGCACCTGCTGGGCGAGGTCGACCCGGCCTCGGTCCGGATCGGCATGCGCGTCGAGGCGGTGTGGCTGCCCGAGGGCGCCCGCACCGGCTCGATCTCGGACATCGCATGCTTCCGCCCGCTCACGGAGGAGGGGTAGGTGCTCGAGAAGCTGAGCCGCCCCGACACGGTCCGGCGCTGGCCGGGGGCGATCCCCGTGCGCCACCGCTACACGCCCGGCGTGGCCGGGGAGGCGTTCTTCGAGGCCCTGCGCGACCGTGGCGCGCTGGTCGGCTCGCGGTGTCGGGCGTGCGGCTTCACGTACGTGCCCGCCCGACTGTTCTGCGAACGCTGCTTCGCCGAGCTCGATGCGGACACGGAGGTCGGTCCGGCCGGCGAGCTGGTCTCGTTCACGATCGTGTACGTCGGGGCCGACGGCGAGCCGCTCGACGAGCCGGTCACGCTCGGGCTCGTGCGGCTCGACGGCGCCGACGCCGTGCTCTGTCACCGCGTGCTGGACGCCGGAGACGAGCCGCTCGGCATCGGTCAGCGCGTGGAGGTCGTGCTGCGTCCGCCCCACGAGCGCACCGGCTCGATCCTGGACATCGCCGGCCTCCGGCCGGCAGGGTCCTGAGCTCGGCCGGGTCGGCGACCGTGCGTATGCTTGCCCGGTGAGCCAGGCGACCTGCGATCGATGCGGCTCCCCGCTGCCGGAGAAGGCCAGGTACTGCCCCACCTGCGGGTTCCCGGTCGGAGCCCCACCGCCCGAGGAGCGCAAGGTCGTCACGGTCGTGTTCGTCGACCTCGTCGGCTCGACGGGTCTGGCGGCGCAGATCGACCCGGAGCGCTACCGGGAGGTGCTGGCCACCTATTACCGCACGGTGGCCGAGGAGCTCGAGTCCCTCCGCGGGCGCGCCGTGAACCTGGCGGGGGACGCCGTCGTTGGGGTGTTCGGGATCCCGCACGCCCACGACGACGATGCGCTGCGGGCGGTGCGCGCGGGGCTCGCGCTCGTCGACCGCATCGGGCGGGTGGGGGAGACGCTCGGGCTGCGGGTGCCCCTCCAGGTGCGCGTCGGGATCAACACGGGACCGGTCGCGATCGGGTCCGAGACCGCGGAGCAGGGCCTGCTGTTCGGCGCGACCGTGAACCTGGCGGCCCGGCTGCAGCAGGCCGCCGAGCCCGGGGGTGTGCTCGTGTCCGAGACCAGCCGGTTGCTCACGCAGGATCGGGTCGAGCTCGGACCGCCGATCACGGTGCAGGCCAAGGGGTTCGAGGAGGGCACCAAGGCGTGGCCGGTCGTCGCCCTCGCGCCCGGGACCTCGCGCCGGACGATCCCGTTCGTCGACCGCCGTCGCGAGCTGCGCCTGCTCCACGACACGTTCGAGGGGGTGCGGGAGACCTCGCGCGGCCATCTGGTGACGCTGCTCGGGGAGCCTGGGGTCGGCAAGAGCCGTGTGGCCGAGGAGTTCCTCGCGGGGCTGCCCGAGTCCACGACCGTGCTCGTCGGGCGCACGAGCCCGTTCGGCGAGGACGCGACGTTCGCCCCGATCGGGCAGATGCTGCTGGCGCTGCTCGGCGAGGAGCCCGGCGCGCCGGAGGACGTCCTGCGGGCACGTCTGGAGGCCCTGGTGGATGCCTGTTGCCCGGCGGACGAGACCCAGGCGGTCGCGGCCCGTCTGGGCATCGCGCTCGGGCTCGGGTCGCGCGGGCGGGGCGAGGGGCGCTACCGGGTGAGCGAGCTGCGCGCCGGGCTGCTCTCGCTGCTCGCCGGGCTCTCCCGTGAGGGCCCCGTCCTGCTCGTCTTCGAGGACGTTCACCTGTCCGACGCGTCGCTCCTGGACCTGATCGAGGGGTCCGTGCGCGCCGCCAAGGGTGTCCCGGTGATGGTCCTGTGCGTGGCCCGGTACGACCTGCTGGACGAGCGGCCGGACTGGGGTGGTGGGCTCGGTGACTCCTTGACCATGCACCTGGAGCCGATGCCGATGGACCACGCCACCCAGCTCGCCATCGAGGCGGGGGAAGGGCTCGACGAACGGACGGCCGAGAACGTGGCGCGCCACGCGGGCGGGAACCCGTTCTTCATCATCGAGACCACGGGCATGCTCCTGCACGACGGCGCTCACCTCCCGTCGGCGACGGCTCCCGCGCCCGGCACGCTGCTGCCGCCGACCGTGCAGGCGGTCATCGCCGCGCGGATCGACCACCTGGACGCGGCGGCTCGCGAGCTCGTCCGCAAGGCATCGGTGTTCCCGAGGGCGACGTTCCACACGTCCGAGCTCGCGCTCATCACCGAGCCGGACGAGAAGGTCCTCGCCGTCCTCGAGGACGAGGAGCTCCTCGTGCGCGACGAGCATCGCCCCGACGTGTGGCACTTCCGGCACGGGCTGGTCCGCGACGTCGCCTACGAGAGCCTGCCCAAGCGCGAGCGCCAGCGTCTGCACGTGCGCGTCGCGACCAAGCTCGCCGAGGACGAGCGCGCCGCGGCCCGCTACCCGCGGACGATCGCCTTCCACCTCGAGCAAGCGGCGAAGGCGGCGCTCGACCTGAACCCGAACGACCGGGCCCTGGCGGATCGTGCGATCGAGGCCCTCACCGAGGCCGCGGACGACGCGCTGTGGGCCTCCGAGGCGGGCCCCGCCGCCGACCTGTACGAACGGGCGCTCGCGTTGTCCGGGCCCGAGCGCGGATGGGGTCTGTCGCAGGCCATCCTGCTCGCCAACCTCGGCGAGGCGCGGTACTGGCTCGGGGAGTTCGGGTCGGCGATCGGTCCGCTGACGCGCGCCCTCGAGCTCGGGGGCGAGGACCCGAGGATCCGGGCTCAGGCGTCCCGGTTCCTGGCCGACATCGAGCTCTCGATCCACGGCGACCGCGAGCGCGCCCGGGAGCTGTTCGATCAGGCCCTGGACGCAGCGCGCGAGCTCGGCGACCCGTGGACGCTCGCGCGGACGCTCCTGGTCGCCGGCTGGGCACCGTACTGGCGCGACGACCTGGACGGCGCCCGCGCGATGTTCGAGGAAGCCCTGGAGGTCAGCCGCGCCAACCCCGAGGGCGACGCCTGGGCCGAGGCCCGCTCGCTGTCGATGCTCGCGGCCCTCGTCTCCGAGGTCGGCGACGAGGAGGAGCGGCTCGCGCTGGCGCAGCAGGGACTGGCGGTCGCCGAGGGCTCCCATGACCGGTTCGCGATCGCCGTGGCGCACGAGAGCGTGGGCGGGGCCCTGCGGACGCTCTGGCGGTTCGACGAAGCGCTGCAGCACCTCGACGCCGCGGTGCAGACCTTCCGGGAGCTCGGCGCCCGGTGGGAGCTGGCGAGCGGGCTCACCTCGCGCGGGATCGTGCGTCTCCTGTCGCGCTCCGTGGACGAGGCGCTCAGGGACCTGCGCGAGGCGTACCGGCTCTGCCGGGAGCTCAGCGAACGCAGCATCGTCACGTGGACCGCCGGCTACCTGGCCCAAGCGCTGGTCCGGTCCGGCGACACGGCCGGTGCTCGGCAGGTCCTGGAGGAGGCCTCGGCCGTCGCCGGCTCCGGCGGTCCCGCGTCCCTCGGATGGCTCCTGGACGCGGAGGCCGAGCTCCTGCTCGCCGAGGGCGACCCTGAGGCGGCGCTCGAACGTGCCACGGACCTGCTCGCGGACCTGCGGGAGCGAGGACGTGCGAAGGATGTGGCCGCGCAGGTCTGGTGGATCGCGCGCGTGTTCGGCGACGAGGCGGCCGGAGGGTCGACGGAGGTCCAGGGCGCGCGCACGCTGCTCGGGTCCCTCCACGCGGAGCAGTCGCTCCGTGAGCCCGACCTCGTCCGGCGGTGATCCGCGGGTGGACTTCGACCTCACACCGGAGCAACGGGAGTTCCAGCACGCGGTGCGCGCCTTCGCGGAGGACGTCGTCGCCCCGGCGGCGTCCGGGTACGACGAGCGCGAGGAGTTCCCGCTCGAGGTGGTCCGCCGGATGGCGGAGCTGGGGCTGTTCGGGATCCCCTTCCCCGATCGCTACGGCGGGCTCGACGCCGACCTGTTGACGTTCTGCCTGTGCGTGGAGGAGCTCGCGCGCGCGGACGCCTCCGTGGCCCTCACGCTCGAGGCGGCGGTGTGCCTCGGCGCCAACCCGATCTTCCGGTTCGGGACCGAGGAGCAGAAGGAGCGCTGGCTCGCGCCGATGGCCCGGGGGCTCGCGATCGGCGCGTTCGCCCTGACCGAGCCGGGCGGAGGCTCCGACGTGCGGGCGATCGCCACGACGGCCAGGCTCGAGGGCGACGAGTGGGTGCTCGACGGGACGAAGGCGTTCATCACGAACGCGGGGACCCCGCTCACCAGCGTCTGCATCGTGGGGGCGCGGACGGAGGACGGCTTCGAGGCGATCGTGGTGCCCACCGACAGTCCCGGGTTCTCGGTCGGGCCCCCGTACCGCAAGCTCGGCTGGAGGGCGAGCGACACGCGCGAGGTCGTCCTGCGGGGGTGCCGGGTCCCCCGCGACCACCTGCTCGGCGAGCGGGGGCGCGGCCTCGCCGAGCTGCTCGGCATCCTCGATGACGGCCGGATCGCGATCGCGGCGATGGCGGTCGGCCTGGCGCGCGCGTGCCTGGAGGAGAGCGTCCGGTACGCGAGCGCCCGCGAGGCGTTCGGGCGTCCGATCGGGGCGTTCGAGGCGATCGGCTTCAAGCTGGCCGACATGCGGGTCGCCGTGGACACCGCTCGGCTCGCGTACCTGCGGGCCGCCTGGCTGCGGGACCACGGCCGCCCGTGCACCACGGAGGCAGCCATCGCCAAGCTGCACGCGAGCGAGGTCGCCGTGTCGTGCGCCCGCGAGGCGGTGCAGGTGCACGGGGGGTACGGCGTCATGGAGGAGCTCCCGGTCGCGCGCTGGTACCGCGACGCGAAGGCGCTGGAGATCGGGGAGGGGACCAGCGAGATCCAACGCCTGGTCATCGCCCGTGACCTGGGGCTCCCGGGTTCGGAGCTGCGGTAGACGGGGCTCAAGCCCACCGCCCGACCGGTCGAGGGGGTTGTTGAAACCGGTCTCCGGCCGGGGCAGGCTCGGGACGCTCGGTTGACACCCGAGGCGGCCGTTCGATAGGAAGGCTGCTCCCCATGGCCGACAACGCAAGACGATCGCCCGCGCTGGTGCGCCGCGCCCTGCTCGTGGCTGCGGTCCTCGCCCTGGTCGCTGCGGTCGCGGGGGTCGCCCTGGCCGAGCCGTCCACGAAGGACAAGCTCGCGGCGGCGGAGGCCGAGTTCGAGCAGATCGCGGCACGGATCCGGGCCCAGCAGGACGAGCTGGACCGGCTCTCGGCCGAGGCGGCCGTCCTCGCGATGCAGTTCCAGGAGGCCGAGGGCCGCTGGGAGCAGATCACCGAGGAGCTCAGGTCCACGCGGAGCGAGCTCCAGGCGGCGAGGGCGGAGCACGCCGCCCTGCGCGCTCAGCTGGACGAGCGGGCCCGCGAGGCGTACATGGACGGACCCGGCAACGCGATCGAGTTCCTCCTGGGCGCATCCTCGCTCTCGGACCTGTCGGACCGGGTGGCGTTCGTCGACGCGCTGTCGCAGACGGACGCGGACCTCGCCACCGAGGTCCAGAACCTCCGCAACGACCTGGCGGCACGCGAGGCGGAGCAGCAGAGGCTCCAGGCCAAGGCCGCCAAGGCCCTGGCCGCGGTCGAGGCCAAGCAGGCGGCGCTCGACGCCAAGTTCGCCGAGCAGCAGGCGATCTTGGACCAGCTGAACGCCGACCGGGCGCGGGCCGCGGAGCTGGTGCAGGACCTGAAGAAGCAGTACCGTCGGGAGCTCGCGGCGCTGTCGGGTGTGCGCTTCTACGCGAACGAGGTCTTCAAGGTCTGCCCCGTGGACCAGCCGCGGGCCGTGTACGACGGGTTCGGCGCCCCCCGGTACGGCGGCGGGTACCACCCCCACGCCGGCAACGACATCATCGCGCCTCAGGGCACGCCGATCCGGGCGACGTTCGACGGGGAGGCGCGGACCTCCACCAACTCGCTCGGCGGCTACGCCGTGTACGTGTACGGCGCGCTGGGGTACACGTACAACGCGCACCTGATGCAGCCGGGCGTGACGGGGCCGGTCCAGGCAGGCGACATCATCGGCTACGTCGGCGCGACCGGGAACGCGAGCACGCCCCACAACCACTTCGAGTGGCACCCCAACACGATCCCGACGAGCTGGCCCACGAGCCCGTACGGCTACTCGGTGATCGGCTCCGCCGTGAACCCCTGGCCGCTGCTCTCCCAGGTCTGCTGACGCGGCTTCACCCGGTCAGCTTCACGAACGTCACGCTGGCCTCGACGGGGGGGTCGAACGCGACGTGGTCGGCAGCCACGAACTCCACCCGGAGCACGTGCGGACCCGGCGAGAGCCAGTCGATCGCGATCTCCTGCTCGGGCGCGTAGGCCATCGACATCAGGCGGTCGTCCACGTAGATGTGCACGTGCCCGGTGTCGGGCGCGACCTGGGTGGACGAAGCGTCCACGACCGTCGCCCCGGTGATCTCGGTCACCACGTCCAGCGTGGCCGTCGACACCCGTTGACCCTCGACCGGCTCCGCGATGCGGATGACCGCGGTCGAGGAGGGTCGGTCCGCCGAGTTGACGGGGGTGCGCCAGATGACGGTCGGCACGAGGATCGCCAGCGCGAGCAGCGCCGGGGCGAGCCCCACCAGCAGCCAGCCGGCGGCGACGGGGATCTGGGCGAAGCGCCTGCCTCGCACGCGCGAGATCCCCACCCACCCGGCCACGAGGCCCGCCACGACCAGGATCTGGGCGACGAGCTCGTCGGGTCGGCCGCCGTGGGCGATGAGGAGCGGGAACGCAGGCATGGTCGATCGGTGGCGACGATGATAGCGGCCGCCTGGTACCGACGGTTGTCCCGTACCATGGGCGCCATGCCCAGGAGGTCCGGATGAGCGTCGCCACGATGTCGCTGTTCTTCGCGCTCCTGACGGTCGTGGCCAACGTGGTGGTCGTGGTGGCCGTGGTGCTCGCCGTCGCGGCGCGGTTCTCCGAGCGCGCCGCGGGAGGGCTGCGGTGGCTGCGCGACATGGTCGACGGGGCGTCACTCGCGCTCGCGGCCCTGGTCGGGCTGGTGGCGACCCTCGGCAGCCTGTACCTGTCCGAGATCGCCCACTTCCCGCCGTGCCAGTTGTGCTGGTACCAGCGGATCGCGATGTACCCGCTGCCGGTGATCCTGGGGATCGCCGCGTGGAGGCGCGACTTCGGCATCCGCCCCTACGCGATCGCCCTGGCCGCGATCGGCTCCGCGATCTCCGTCTACCACTACCAGCTGGAGCGGTTCCCCGATCAGTCGTCCCTGTCCTGCTCCGTGGACGTGCCGTGCACCACGGTGTGGATATGGCGGTTCCACTACATCTCGATACCCTTCATGGCTCTGTCGGGGTTCGCGCTGATCGTCACCCTGCTGCTGCTCGGGCCGTCCGAGCGAGGGATCGCGGGCGAGGAGGCGGTCGAGGAAGACCTGGAGGTGGTTCGAGGGTGACACGCAGGAAGGTGACGAGGAGCCAGGGGTCCAAGGCGAAGGGACGGACGAGCGGCCGCAGCACCTCCTCGATCGTCCTGGCCGTGGTGGGGGTCCTGGTCGTCGCGGGCATCTTCGCCGTGGTCCTCACGTCCGGCGAGGAGGGGGTCAGCGACGCGGAGGCGATCACCGGCACGGTGAGCGTCAGCGGCGACGCCCTGCCCGCGCTCGAGGGCGAGCCCGACCCGGCCGTCGGGACGCCGGCGCCCGTGGTGACGGGCGAGGGCTTCGACGGTGCGCCGCTCACGATCGGAGGGGACGGTCGACCGAAGGCGATCGTCTTCCTCGCGCACTGGTGTCCGCACTGCCAGGCGGAGGTCCCGGTGATCCAGGACTGGCTGGACACGCAGGGGGCGCCTCCGGGCGTCGACCTGTACTCGGTGGCCACCTCCATCGACCCGAACCAGCCCAACTACCCGCCGGACGCGTGGCTCGAACGTGAGGGCTGGACGCCCCCCGTCCTGGTCGACGACCGCGAGAACACCGCGGCGCGGGCCTTCGGCGTCTCCGTCTTCCCGTTCTTCGTGTTCGTGGACGCGGACGGCACGGTGACCGCCCGGGCGACCGGGGAGCTCACGATCGAGCAGCTCGAGGGGTACCTGGCGACGACCGGGGGGTAGCGGTCGCCCCACGGGATAGGCTTGTCGAGCGATGAGGGCTGAGGACGTCCGCTCGGTCGGGGTCGTCGGCTGCGGCCTGATGGGCTCGGGCATCGTCGAGGTCTGCGCGCGCGCGGGTACCTCGGTCGTCTACCTGGAGCCGACCGAGGAGCTCGTCGAGCAGGGTCGCCACCGGATCGAGACCTCCACGCTCCGCGCGGTCGAGCGCGAGAAGCTCACGGAGGGCGAGCGGGCCGAGGTCCTGGCTCGGATCGAGGGGACGACCGACGTCACCGACCTCGCCGGGGTCGACCTCGTGATCGAGGCCGCGACCGAGGACCACGCGACCAAGGTGGAGCTGTTCCGCCGCCTCGACGAGGTCACACGCCCGGACGTGATCCTTGCGAGCAACACGTCGTCGATCCCGATCGCCGACCTCGGCGCGGCGACCGAGCGCCCCGAGCTCGTGATGGGGATGCACTTCTTCAACCCGGTGCCCGTCATGGGTCTGATCGAGCTCGTCAAGGCGATCACGACCGCCGACGAGACGATCGAGTTCGGGCGTGCGTGGGGCGTCCGACTCGGGAAGACCACGGTGGAGTCCCGCGACCGCGCCGGGTTCATCGTGAACATGCTCCTGATCCCCTACCTGAACAGCGCCGTGCGGCTGCTGGAGGAGGGCTTCGCCACGCGCGAGGACATCGACACGGCGGTCCACCTGGGGCTGAACCACCCGATGGGGCCCCTCCAGCTCATCGACCTGATCGGGGTGGACACGACGATGTTCGTGGCCAACGTGCTGTACGAGGAGTTCAAGGAGCCGCTGTTCGCGCCTCCGCCGCTGCTCAAGCGGATGGTCACCGCGGGTCACCTGGGCAGGAAGACCCGCAAGGGCTTCTACGACTACGAGTGAGGGCGTCGGGCCCACAGGCCCGCGACGTAGCCCGTCATCTTCGCCGCGTCGATGAACGCCATCAGCGGCGGGATCGCCGCGACGGACCCCGCGCGCTCGAGGGGGTCGTCGGAGCGGCGGAGCGCGCGACGGAGCGGCGCGGACGCGTAGGCGGCGGCGCCGACCAGGCTCGCGAGCTTCAGCAGGCGGCTCCGCGAGGACCAGGCGTACAGCGCTCCCGCGTACACACCGAAGCGCAGGGCGTGGCGCTGCCGGTGCATGCCGGCGATCGCGTCCCCGCGCGCGTACCGGAAGTACTGGGTCCACGTGGAGGCGAGGTCCGGCCGGAGCGGCCAGCGCACCACGGCGTCGCGGGCCAGGCGCATGTCCATCCCCAGCTCGCGCCATCGATGGTCGACGTACATGTCCTCTCCGATCGCGAGCCACTCGGGGTAGCCGCCCGCCGCGTCGATCGCCTCGCGACGGAACGCGACCGAGCGGCCGCTCGGCATGAACGTGGCCTCGTCCCACTCGTCGGGGTCGGGCAGGTTCACCGCCGCCATGCACCGGTGCAGGAACCGGTCCTCGATGGGGCGGTAGGCGCCCATCGCGACGTCGGCTCCCGCCTCGAGGGGCCGGAGCAGCAGCTCGAGCCAGTCCGGCTCGAGCTCGCAGTCGGCATCGGTCACGGCGATCACGTCGTGGGCGGCCGCGGAGATGGCCAGGTTCCGGCCCCGGGCGATGTTGGCGCCCGGCTCCTCGATCAGCGTGATCCCCTCGGCCCGGCGCAGCCGCTCGAGCGTGCCGTCGGTGGAACCGCCGTCCACCACCACGACCTCGTCGGGCTGGCGCGTCTGGGCCTCGAGCGTCCGCAGGAAGCCCTCGAGGCGCTCGCCCGCGTCCAGGACGGTGGTGATCAGGGAGACCTTCACGCCGAGCCCCCGTAGACCTCCAGCGTCAGCCGCGCCGTCTCGTCCCAGGTGAAGCGCTCGGCACGCGCGCGGCCGAGGGAGCCGAGCCGTCCTGCCAGCTCGGCGTCCGTGACGAGTCGCTCCATCGCGGCGGCGATCTCGGCGATCGACCGCGGGTCCACGCCGAGCGCGGCGTCGCCGTAGACCTCGGGGAGCGAGGAGGTGCTCGAGGCCACCGTCGGCGCGCCCCGGGCCATCGCCTCCAGGACCGGCAGGCCGAAGCCCTCGTACAGGGACGGGTACACGAACGCGGCAGTGCCCCGGTAGAGCGCGTCGAGGTCCTCCCCGGGCAGGGGCCCGGTGAGCACGACCTCGCCGGGGCCGGACAGGGCGATCTCGCGCATCAGCGCCTCATGGTGCCATCCCATGGGGCCGGCCAGCACCAGCGCGTGGGGCACGCCCGTGGCGGCCACCCGTCGGTAGGCACGCACGAGCCGGACCAGGTTCTTGCGAGGCTCGAGCGTCCCCACGAACAGGACGTAGTCGCGGGGGAGCCTGAGCCGCCGCAGGACCGCCTCGACCTCGAGCCCGGCGGTCGGCAGGGCGGCCGCGAGCGGCGTCACGTGGAGCTTGGACGGCTCGATCTCGGTCCGGGAGAGCACGTCCTCGGCCGTGTTGCGGGACGGCGTGATGATCGCGTCCGCCCGGCGAACGGCTGCTCGCAGGCCGAGCCGGTACAGCACCCTCCACCCTCGGGGGAACAGCTCGGGGAAGCGCTCGAACGCCAGATCGTGGATCGTGACCACGAGCCGCTGACCCGCGCCGGCGGGCGGGATCGCCGCGTGGTTGGTGGCGTGGAGGACGTCGGTCGCGCGGAGCGAGGCGGGCAGCGCCGGGCGCCCGAACAGGGCCCACCTCGGGTACAGCGACCGGATGGAGCCGTCGAGCTCCTGCACCCAGAGATCGCGCATCCAGCGCTCCGAGGGGCGCGCGTCGGGTCCGAACCGCGCGTGGAACGGCTTGAGCTCGAGCGTCGGATCCACGCGCCCGAGCGCCGGCGCGAGGTTGCGGATGTAGGTCCCGATGCCGCCCGGCGCTGCGAAGGAGAGCTGATCGACGTGCAGGGCGACGCTCGTCACCTCGACGCCTCGATGCACTCGACCCCGTCCGACCCCACGGTGGCCGCGTGCCGCGTCCCGGGCTCGAGATCCAGCCGATCCCCCGGGCGGAGCTCCAGATCGCCCTGGTCCGTGTGGAACACGATCGATCCCGACAGGCAGAACAGCACCTTGTGGTAGCCGTGCGTGTGCGCCCCGGTGGTGTCCCCCGGGCCGTTCCCCCAGGGGCGCGCGGGCGAGCAGCCCTCCGCGCGGAAGACCGCGAGGGCTCCGTCCCGGCCGTCCACGGCCGCCGGCTGCTTGGTGGCTCCCATCGATCCCGAGCGAACGTCCCGGATGGCGCGCTCGTCACTATGGTGACGCATCGGAGGGGGGGTCGGCACCGGACGGCGCTGGCCCGAGCGTCGGGGACCTAGCCGGCGTCGCCACGGCCGTGGAGCGGCGGGACGCCGGGGCGGGCGAAGCCGTGTCGACGGGTCGAGCCCCACGGCTCGTCCATGTACCGGCGGGCCTGCAGCGCGCCGATCCCGGTGGCGTCCATCCGCCCGGCGAGCACCCACGGGTTGGGGTGCGGGTCCTCCTGGATGAAGTAGCGCTCGAGCGCGGTGATGACCGCGCGCTCCTCGTCGGGGGACAGATCCCCGGGCAGCTCGAAGC
>Ga0073934_10002971_pt1 | contig 32854 bp, 48 predicted proteins | sample LarsenN4metaG_FD_76834 | JGI IMG/M metagenome (GOLD analysis project Ga0073934, IMG submission 76834) | Hot spring sediment bacterial and archeal communities from British Columbia, Canada, to study Microbial Dark Matter (Phase II) - Larsen... ...
CGATGGCCCCATCGGCCTGCACCAGCGCAGGCTGTCCGTTCACCGTCCAGCGCTTTCCGTTTTCGTCCTCGACGAGTTCCGCGTGGTCCTTTTTCTCGACGGAAAACGGAAAGGCCAGTGAAGCCTGCAGTTCTTCCACATCCCGCCTACTGAGCTGTTTTTTCATGGATCGCGTCAAGAATCTCCCGGTAATCCTCAAAGGTCAATCGCGGAACTTCCTTGGCAAGGACGCCGCCCAGCCCGAGCGAGTCGGCGAACTCGCTTCCCTGGCGTTTCGTGGCCTTCTTCCAGGCGACGTATGCCTCGCGCAGCGCGTTCTTCACCTTCTTGTCGCGCTGCAGGAACAGCTGCTGGATGAAGAACTCGGGAACGCTTGGCTTGTCCTTTCTGCGCAGGGTGATGATGCGCATCCGCGTGTCCGGTTCAGGGGAGAGCGCGTCCGGCTCGACGATGCCTTCGTCCTTCGTGTCAAAGAACGCGAGCGTGAGCAGGGAAAGCGTCGTCGTGCCGCACGTGAGCTTGTGCAGGAACGTCGACGGCACCAGGAGCACGGCCAGCTTGAACGTCCCGCGGAAGAGGTGATACATCCACGACTCCGCGGCGCTGAAAGGCAGGTTGCTGATGATTTTGTCCGCCGTCAGCGGGACGCGCAGCACGCTTGCCTCGAGAACGGTGGCTTTTGGGATTTTCTTCAGCGCGGGAATGAGCGCCGGGTCGTTCTCGACCGCGATGACGCTCTTGCACGTCGGGATTTCCTTGGTTATCGCGCCGTCGCCCGCGCCCAAGTCCATCACGCTGTCCGTCTTTTGCACGTCCGCGAGCAGCACCATCTGCCGGATGGTCGCCAGGTCCGTGAGGAAGTGCTGGTCCTTGATGTCGGTCATTGGAAGTCCAGCCCTACGACGATGACTGATTCAGGATTCGATGCGGCAGTGATGAGCTCCTGGCTGATTTGTTTCGCGCCCTTGCTTGCCTTGGTGCCGAGAATCCTGTCCGCGGTGAACTCGCCCGTGCGGAACACCATCTCGTCCTTGTGGCGGTAGCCGGGATTGATGCTTGCGGTGAGCGTGTCCTTGATGGAGTCGATAGCGACGTGCACCGTCACGCTGGACTTGCCCTTGAGCAGCTGCTGCACCTTTTCGGGTTCGAACGTCGCCTTGATGCCGAGAATGTGGTCTCCTGCCGTCAGGTGCGCCCCTTTCGTGAACGCAAGCTGCGTGGCGTGCAGGCCTTTTATCCCGATATGGCCGCGGCACGTGAAGGTATACATGCCCTTTTATTCCTTTTAAGGATTTTTAAGCCTTTGCATAAGATTTTTATGGGTCCTGTTCTTACGGGAGGGTATGAGTGAAGATATTGTCAAGTCAAGGCTGGAAATCATGGCCGACATCGCTTCGAACCCTGAGGTTTTCTATGCCAGCGAAGTGAGCTACCTCGGCCCGAGCAACAAGTCGTGCATCAAGCCCATCCTGGAGCACGTCAGGACCGCGACGAACATCTGCAAGCAGTACGCAGGCGAGCTGCGCATGTCCGGCGAGTTCTTCGAGCGCGCGTACAAGATGTTTCACAAGCGCGACCCGAAGCTTGCGTAGTCAAATCTATTTGAGCTACAGCATTAAATAGCAGTTCTGCATAGTTTTTGCCGGGGGCATATGGAACACGACATCCAGCGGGGCATCGTTCTCAAGCTCATCCATAATCCTGCGCTCTCCTTCAACGAGCTCTGGAACAAGGACGGCGAAAGCAACAAGTTCGCCTACCACCTGAACAAGCTTGAGACGGAAGGCATCATCGCCAAGAGCGACGGGAAGTACGCGCTCACTGCCGAAGGCAAGAAGCTGTCCGCGTTCATCGAGGGCGACACCGGCCACAAGGCGGAATTCCCGACACTCACGATTTTCCAGCTCGTCTGGCGCGACGACGGCAGGCTGCTGTGCCAGAAGCGCCTGAAGGAGCCGTTCTACGGCACGTGGGGTTTTGTGTCCGGCAAGCAGAACTTCGGCTGGAACATCGAGGAGTGCGCAAAACGTGATTTGCTGGAGGAGACGGGGCTGGTCGCGGACTCGTACGTCATCAAAGGCATTGAGCAGGTCAAGACATATGACGCGGACAAGCTACTCTTCCATCATTTCCTCATCGCAGTGGAGACGAAGAACCCGAAAGGCGAATTGAAGGCCAGGACGCACAAGGCCGAGCACGTCTGGATGACGCCTGATGAGTACAAGAACCTGCCCCGGTTCCCGGAAACGTGGCCGCTTGACGATTTAATCCATGGCGCGAATTTCCAGATTGTGGAGGCAGAGCGAACGATGAGCGAGGGGAAGTTTGTCAGCGGAAAATTGGTAAGCAAGAAGGAATTCTAGCTCAAGTGAATCTCGATGATATCGCCGTCTTCCAGCTCTTTTTCCAGATTCCTGAACTGCTGGCCGGGGAACTTCGCGGACTTGCCCCAAATGCGAGCGAACCGGAACTTCTTGACGAAGTCGCGGTGCAGCTTGTCGCATAGCGTCCTGAGCGTCGAGCCTTTCGTCAGCACCATCGGCTCTTCGAGGTCGGGCTTCTTGTTGATTTCCTTGAGATAGAGGCGGATGAACCGCAGCCCCTGGAAGATGGTCTCCTTGAGCTTCTCCATGTTCTTGCTCTGCTCCGCGGAGATGAACACGTCAGGCCTGATGGTCTGCTTGATGTGCTCGATTTGCGCGGGAGTCGCGAGGTCCATCTTGCTCACGACAGTGATGGCGGGGATGTACTTGCGGTTGCCCTCGACGACGTCAATCAGCTGGTCGACGTCGATATCGGTGCGTATCATCACGTCCGCGTTGTTGATCTTGAATTCCCGCAGGACCGCGGCGATGGTCTCGTAGTTGAGCTTGCTGAGCTTGACGGTGCTGCCGATGTCCAGGCCGCCCTTGACCTTCTTCGTGATTTTGACGTCGGGGGCGCGCTGGTTGATGCGCACGCCGGTTTCCCTGACCTCATCCAGGATTGCCTGGTAGTGCTCGGGGTGCAACGCGTCGATGAGGATGAGGATTAAGTCTGAGTTCCGCACCATCGCGAGCACTTCCTTGCCGCGCCCGGTTCCGGCGGCGGCTCCGGTGACGATGCCGGGGACGTCGAGAATCTGGATTTTCGCCTTGTTGTAGTTCATCACGCCCGGGACGACCGTGAGCGTGGTGAACGCGTACGCTGCCGTCTTGGATTTTGCGCCGGTGAGCGCGTTGAGGAGCGTGGACTTTCCGACCGAGGGGAAGCCGAGCAGCACGACCGAGCCGTCGCCCGTCTTCTTGACGAACCATCCGGTGTCGGACTTGCCGACGCCCGCGCGCTTCTCGACCGTGTCCTTGAGCTTCGCGAGCTGGGCCTTCATCACGCCGAACGCGTGCTGGGTCGCCTTGTTGTACTTGGTCGAGCTCAGCTGCTGCTCAAGTTCCTTGATTCGGTCCTGGATTTTTCCTGACATTGCGGTATTGCCCACACGTTCCCGAAGCTTTTTAAACCCTCCGTCTGCACTATGCAGTATGGTATTTGCAGAGCTGTGGGGCAGCCTTCTTGCGCTCCTGAAGTCCATCGCGTCCAACATCGTCGTCGCGGTAGTCCTGCTGCTCATCGGAATAGTTGTTTCGCGCCTGCTCGAGAGGCTGGCGTACAAGGTGCTGCACGAGCTCGAGATTGACAGCTGGCTGAAGAAAGCGGGCGTGCGTTTCGCTGCCGAGCAGACCGCCTCGAGCGCCATACGGTATTTCGGCTATTTCATCACGGTGCTTGTCGCGCTCAACCAGATCGGGCTGACGTCGTTCGTCGTGAACGCCGTCGCGGTCGTGATTATGGTCTTCGTCATCGTTGCCATCCTGCTCGGCATCAAGGATTTCGTGCCGAACTTCATCGCGGGCATCCGCATCCACCAGCGCGGCTTCGTCAAGGAAGGCGACATCATCCGCGTCAGGGATATCGAGGGCGAAGTCAGGCAGGTCACGCTGCTTGACACGCGCATCAAGACGGTGACGGGCGACGTGCTCTTTGTGCCGAACTCCATGCTCACGCAGAACGAAGTGCTCAGGCATAAGAGAAAGAAGACGATGCTGAAATAATCTTAAACAATTTCTAGAAGGCTCACAACGCTGAACAGCTGCGTCCTCATGTGCGAGGGGATGTTGACGTCGTCAGAAAGCGATTCCAGCTCGTTCAATGCCTTCGAAACGTCCATCTTGCCGTTGCTTGACTCGAGCAGCTTTATCGTTCCGCCGATCTTCAGCTTGGCGTTCTTGGGTGTCTGGGAATCCTGCTCGAGCTCGCGGAGCATCATCACTGCCTGTAACAACGAATCCATCTTCACTCACTTCTTCAGTTTCTTGACGACTTCTTCCTGGAGCTGCTTGAGCTTCTCCTGCATCTGGCTTTCCTGTTTCTCGACAGTCTTGATGCGGAGCTCGACGATTTCCTTCTTCTGCTCCAGCTCTTTTTTCATTGAGTCCTTGTCGGACGCGACCATGATGGAACCGATGATCTTGTACGCCGCGGGCGTCGTCGCGATCTCTTTCAGCGCGCTTTCAAGCTCGAAGAGCTGTGACTGGAACTGCTGCTTCTGCGCAACCAATTGCTGCACGGCCTGGTCGAGCATCTGGAGGCGCTGCAACTGTTCCTGCGCGTTATCCGTCATCGAGAACTAAACCGCCTTGACCTTGGTAGTGGTGGTGCGGGGCTTGTACAGCATCTTGCTGCTGCAGTACGGGCATCGGATGCGCTTGCCCAGGAGGTCTTCCGAGATTCTTCGGTTGCAGTTGAAACAGGCGTACTTGACCATTTATGCTTCCTCCGCGAGCTCCTCTGCGCGGGCTTTCTCGGCTGCCTTGCGGGCGGCCTCGATTTCCTTGGGCGTGAGCTCCGCGTGGGCCTTTTCCTTGAACGTGATTGCCTTGGTGATGGAGTATGCCTTGGCCGTGAACTTGTGGTTGCACTTCTGGCACTGCCAGATGCCGACGCTCTGCCACTTCGCCTTGGGCTTGCCGCACTGCGGGCACGGGTGGAGCTTGCGCTGTTCGCTTTCGATCATCGCAAGCTTGAGCTTGTTCGTTGCGCCGTATCTGGTGCCGAAGCGCTTGGCGCTCTTGAGTCCGATTTTCTGTTCTGGCATGAGAATCACCGATGAGTGTGTTCTTGGTTGTTGTTCAGCATGGTGAGGCTGCCCGGATTCGAACCGGGGTCACCTGGTCCCAAGCCAGGAAGCCTACCGCTAGCAGACAGCCCCTATACGCTCATAAAACTAGTAGGGGGTTTAAAAAGGTTACTGTTGGAGTGCCAGGCTCTCCCGTTCCGCACCGTTCACGTGCTGCCCCGGGGCTATTTTGCGTTCGTTTTTGTCGAATCAAATGACGCTACGACAAAACTGCTTGGGACGGGAAGTGAAGGGTATCAACGGGCGGGTACGGCACAGGATTACGAGAACTCTAAATCGTCCGCGACAAGGCTGTTGTGGGTCGTCCAGTCGTAGTCAAGGCCCTGGCCTGCGACGAAGAACGCGGCTGCCGTGGCGATGACGACGTGGGCGGAAGGCGCGTCATCCTCGATGGAAATCAGCGGGTCGCCTTTCATCACGATGAGAATCCGGTCCTGGATAAGGCTCATGCTGACCTCGGACTCGGTGTAAATCTGCACGTTGGCGAAGGGGAACGATTTCTGGATGTGCTTCTGCAGCCCTTCGGCAAGCTCCTCGTCGCTGTCGCTGTAGTCATCGGGAATCTCGATGATGACATTGCCTGCAGCCGAGGATTCTCCTTCCGCGAGGTTGCTCTCGGTCTTGTACACCTTGAGCTTCTCGCTGGCCAAGGGCAGCCCTTCCGTGTCGAGCACGACGCGCTCGTACGCAAGCTTGGGGTCGCCGAAGTTCTCGATGGCGAATTTCGCGGCCGCTCTCGTGTCCTTGCCGGTTGTCCCTGCGATGAGCAGCACGGTCTTGCCTGACGGCAGCTGCACTGAAACGAGCACCGCCTTGCCTGCGGGATACTCCCATGTATCACACGTGTCGCCGGCAAAATCCTCCCAGAGGGGGTTGGCGCACGGCCCGCCGATGATGACGAGCGTCGTGTCCGTTTTCGCCTTTGAGGCGAGCGTGACGTTGTTCAGTCCGAACTCGTTCTCGAACGCGATTGCCGCGAAGTTGTCGTCCGTGTTCTGGTGGTCGCCGACAACGACTTCGGGCGCTTCATCGGTGTAGAAGTATTCGACCGCGGACTTGACGTTCAAGGCGGAAGAGAATGGGACGATGAGCAGAAGGAAAATAAGGGGCACCACCGCTTTCATGACAAAACGGTGATGCCGGGGAAATAAAAAGGTTACGGCTTATTCGTCGTCTTCCTCATCGTCGTCTTCTTCGTCCTCTTCATCTTCGTCGTCGAAGCCGTCGATGGTGAGCGTGTTGTCCGCAGGGTTATAGAGGTCTGACGGGAATTCGCCCGTGGCGTTTTCGTCCCGGTCAGGCCTGTCGACGAAATCGTCGGTGACGTCGACAAAACGGTCATCCGTCATGTTGTCGCCGGTTCCAACGGTCGCGCCCGTGCCCGGGAATGTTCCGGTCTGGTTGCCCGTCATCGCTTGGGTGACATCCAGGACGACGCGGTCCTCGTTCAGCATGGCGCTGTTCGGGTTCGCGACGAGCCAGTCGACCGCGCGCCGTGTGTCAATCGCGGTGGTTCCCGCGACCATCAGCACGGTGCTGCCGAAGATGCTGCGGTCTGCGATGATTACTGCCTGGCCTTCGCCGTACTGCCAGCCTTCGCAGGTGTCGCCCGCGACAGCGGTCCAGCGCGGGTTGGCGCACGGCCCGCCCACGATGATGTAGCTTCCTTCAGGCTCCTCGTCGGGAGTCGTCGTGGTGGTCACGCCGAACTCGTCCTGGAGCATATTGGCCGCAACGCGGTCAGAGGGATCATCCGCGACAACGATTGCGGTGTCCTCTTCGTCTTGCAAGGTGTTGACTACCTCGCTCACGTCCTGGGCAGCCACCGAGAACGGCAGCGCCAGCGCGAGGAGGAGCAACAAAGGTTTCAAGCTCATGAGAGTCCTCCACAGTCACGCAGAAATGCCTCTTTTGGCGTTGACTGTATGCTTGTTCTTCAGGAAAGAACGCTCTTAAACGTTATGTGCTTCAGGGTCATAAGCTTCCCGAAGGCTTTAAATATCATTCCCGACGGAGTTATTCTTATGTCTCTTTCCGCGCACGAGCGTTTTGAGCTGAAGAAGTTCTTGAAGGAACTCGAAGGCAAGCGCGGCAGGCATACGGAGCTCGTTTCCGTGTGGGTCCCTGCCGGGTACGACCTTGTCAAGGTCATCCAGCAGCTGCAGGACGAACAAGGCACGGCGCAGAACATCAAGTCGGCCACGACGCGGAGGAACGTCACGGACGCGCTCGAAAGGATGATCCAGCATTTGCGCGTCGTAGGAAGGACGCCGCCGAACGGGCTGCTGGCGTTCTCGGGCAACGTCTCCGAGCGCGAAGGCGGGATTGACGTCCGCGTGTGGAGCCTCGAGCCGCCCGTCCCCATCAACCAACGCCTCTACCGGTGCGACAAGGACTTCAAGCTCGAAATCCTGCAGGAAATGCTGCAGACCAAGGAAATCTACGGCCTTGTGGTGATGGACGCGCGCGATGCCACCGTGGCGTTGCTGAAGGGCAAGACGATTGTTCCCCTGGTGAAGACGCACTCGGAAGTGCCGGGCAAGATGAAGGCGGGAGGCCAGTCCGCGCACCGTTTCCAGCAGAACCGCGAGCTTGCGGCGAAACAGCACTACAAGAAAGTCGCAGACTACATGAAGGACCAGTTCCTGATGATGGAGAACCTCAAGGGCATCCTTGTCGGCGGCCCGGGCCCGACGAAGTACGAGATGGTGGAAGGCCCGTACATCACGAACGAGGTCAAGAAGAAAATCCTCACGGTCAAGGATGTCACGTACACGGACGAGTTCGGCCTGCAGGAGCTTGTCGACCGCTGCCAGGACGTGCTCGCGCAGGAGGAAATCGCCGATGAGAAGAAGGTGATGGGCCGCTTCTTCGAGCTGCTCGCAACCAAGAGCGAGCTGACGGTGTACGGAGAGGCGCAGACGCGCAAGGCGATGGAAATGGGCGCCGTCGACATGGTGTTGCTTTCGGAATCGCTTCCTGACGAGAAGGTGGATGAGTTCGAGGCCATCGCGAAGAACTACAGCACGACGGTCAAGATCATCTCAACCGAGACACGCGAGGGCGCGCAGCTCCGCGACATAGGCAAGATTGCGGGCATTCTCCGGTATGCCGCGCACATCGAGTAAGCTTGCATTTGAATAAAGTTATATAGTTCTTTGAAGCAGTCGTATTCGTGAAACCTGACCTGGTTATCGAGGCATTCTCGCAGTTGTATCCGGGCAAATCGCTCACCATCACGCCTGTCCTGAAATATTCCGGCAAGTTCAAGGGCTTCAACGCGAACATCCGTCAGCGAGGCTCCACGGTCACGGTTTCGATGAGCAGGCAGTGGCGCGGAGTGAGCAAGGACATCCAGCTCGGTCTCGTGCAGGATTTGATGACGCGGCTGTGGCGCGACAGGAAAACGACATCGAACATCCAGCTCTACCACGCGTTCCTGCGCAACGTGCACCTTGCCGTTCCCAAGACGAAACGCGACGAGATTCTCGAGGCTTCGTTCGGCCGCAACAACGAGCGTTTCTTCAACGGGATGATGCAGGTGACGAACTTCGAATGGATGGACGGCACGCGCACGCTCGGCCTCTATGAATATGGCACGGACACCATCAGGATGACGCGGCTGCTCAGGGACCATCCGGAGCTGTTGGACTACGTGATGTATCACGAGATGCTGCACAAGAAGCACAAGTTCAGAGCGTCCCCCGGGCGGCATCACCACCACTCGAAGGAATTCCGCGATGACGAGGCAAAGTTCGGCGACACTGCGCGTTTGGAGCGCGAAATCAGCCGCGTGATCCGCAAGAGAAAATTCTTTGGCCTGTTCGGCTAGTCTGCCTGGCCGTGCTGCTCGTACGCTTCTTCGGTGTAGAGCGGGATGCGCTGCGTCTCATCGTCCACGTACGGCCGCAGGATGATGATGTTTCCCGAAGGCGTGAACTTTGCCTTGAGCTCTTTTTCCATCTTGATGATGCGGTCGACGAGCGTGAGCTCCTGCACGAACTTGGACATGCCGAGGCCGTGGTCGGGGCGCTTCCGGATTTCGGCGAGCCGCTCCTCGATGTGCGTGCGATATGCGTTGATGTCGCCCTTTGACTTGTGCACGATGCGCGCGAGCGATGCGTCTAGGTTGATTCCGTCGTATTCCATAATCAGGCGGGCCTGCGCGCGAGGTACAGGCCTTCGTCAGAAGGGTTGTAGGCGATGGGATGCGGGACCGCTTCCAGCACGGATTTCGCGGAATACAGCAGCGCGAGCTTGCTGCGCACGGGCACGTTGAACTTCCTCGCGTATTCGTCGTGCAAATCCTGGATGTACTGTGACAGGCTCTTCTTCCGCTTGTCGTGCACTTCGCGCAGCGCTTCAAGCACGATGCTGAACTGGCGCTCGCCGCCGAGGTCTTCGGGGCTCAAGCGCACTCCGTCTACTTTGTTTTCGATGTTGGTCATGTGCTCACTCACTTTTTACTGGATTTTCACGTAGAGCTTGTCGTCCTTCACGGTCAGCTGGCTCTTGAATATGCGTTCGAAATCAAGCGCGTCGTTGACCGCCTTGACGAAGGCGTTGTAGTTCGCGCTCGCGAGCCCCTTTTCAGGGCGGCTGCCCGGCAACGCCTTGGCGTACTGCTCGAGCGTCAGCCCGTTGCTCGCGGCTTCCTTGATGACTTCGACGGTCGCGGTGTAGTGCTCGCGGGGAAAGCAACCCGGAGGGAGCTCTTTCAGGCTTTCCTCGAGGGTGCTGTTGATGGTGCTGAGCAGGCCGACGTCGCGCCGTATTTCGCTCATGCGCTGCGGCGTGTGCGTCGTCTTCTTGGACGAAGCGGAATTGACATAGTCGAGATACATGACCTGCCAGTTGCCGTTGTAGCTTTGCTGGCAGACGCCGACGAGCCTTTCAAGTTCAGGCAGCCAGCGGTTGTCGATATGCGGATTGGATTGTTTTAGCTGTTGGTATAATTCAAGATGTTTCATCTTCACTCACAATCCTTTGACCCCTGCAGGTTGTTTTTAAGGCTTCCGGTTTATATAGTAACCGTGAAGGAGCCGTTCGTGGAGCGGCCTGACAGCAAGCTTTTTAAACCCCCTCTTAGTCCCTCCGGCTATGTCAACGAAAGTCGTTCACGCGGGCTCGGTCAAGGAGGGCAGCTACATCCTCATTGACAACGTCGCGTGCAAGGTCGTCTCGATGGAAACGTCGAAGTCCGGCAAGCACGGCCACGCAAAGGCCCGCATCACGGCAATCGGCCTGCTTGATGAGAAGAAGCGCGAAATCGTGCTTCCGGCCCACGACAACGTGGAAGTCCCGCTCATCGAGAAGAAGACCGCTCAGGTCCTCAGCGTCACGGGCGACATGGCAAACGTCATGGACTCCGAGAGCTACGAGACCTTTGACATCAAGATTCCCGAGGAAATGAAGGAGCAGGTCACCGAAGGTGCGCAAGTCATCTTCTGGAACATCCTCGGACAGAAAGTCATGAAGCAGCTCAAGAGCAAGGCGGAAGAATAATGGCACGATTCCCTGAAGCAGAGGCGCGGATGTTCCGCAACAGGTTTGTCTGCAGAAGGTGCAAGGCTGTCCTCAAGACGTCCAACATGAAGGTCTTGGCCGGAAAGGTCACCTGCCGCTCGTGCGGCAGCCACGCTTTCAAGCCCAAGCGCAAGAGATAGTTCTCGCTGAGTTTGGAATTTCATTTTCGTCTTGCTGCCGCGCTGCACGTTCGTCCCCGTTTCTGCACCCAAGCCGTTTTGTCGTGGCGTAGTTCGTTTCAAAGACTTCCAACGCGACAATAGCCCCGGGGAGCACGTGCGGGATGCGAATGCGGAGATTTTCCTTGTTTGAGCTTGACCTTGCTAAATCACAAACATTATATAGAGTCCTGACCGCCTAAAACGCGAAAAAGATGGACCCGCAGACCTGGATTGCAATCGTTTTCATCGTGGTGATGTCCGTTCTCCTGTACATCAACCGCAAGAAGTTCCAGGTCTCAGGCTTCTTTCCGCTGCTCTATTTCGTGATGCTCCGCACCACGTGGGGACTCAAGGCGATGGACTGGATGGGCAAGAAATTGCGAACGCCCGTCAGGTGGTTCGGATATGCCTCGATTGTCGTGGGCTTCCTCGGGATGGCGTTCATCATCTACTCGCTCGTGCAGAGCACGGTGATGCTGTTCACGTCCCCGGCAACAGCTCCGGGAATCCAGCCGGTGCTTCCCTTTGAGGCGAAAGGCGTCTTCTTCGTTCCGTTCGCGTACTGGATCATCAGCATCTTCGTCATCGCGGTCATCCACGAGTTCGCGCACGGCGTCGTGGCGCGTGCCCACGATTTGAAAGTCAAGAGCTCCGGCTTCGCGTTCCTCGGCATCCTTGCACCGATCATTCCGGCAGCGTTTGTCGAGCCGGATGAAAAGCAGGTCGTGAAACGCCCTGCGTCGCAGCAGTGGAGCGTTTTCGCGGCCGGCCCGATGGCGAACATCGTCACGGCGTTCCTCATCATCTTCGCGTTCGGCCTTGACGCCTCGCCGATTCTGCCGCACTCCATCACGGGCAGGACGGCAATCGTCGACTTCACCGAGCTCAGCCAGGAATTGAAAGTGCTCACGGGCTTGCAGGTGAACGAGATCGCTCCCGGCTCGCCTGCGGAAGCGGCGGGCATTCCCGCGGGCGCGACCATCACCGCAATAAACGGCATCGCCCTTTCGGATGAACAAATAACGCAATCAATCGCCAACCTCCAGCCTGGCCAGCAGCTTACGCTCACCGCGGATGGCGTGGACTACCCGCTCATCCTCCAGCCGCACCCCCAGGACGCGTCGCGCGGCTACATCGGCATCACGTTCGCGCCCGTCACCGAGCCTTCGCAGGCGGCGCTTGCGAAGTACGGCAGCTTCGGAGTGCAGTCATTATCGTTTTTCATGAGCCTGATGGTCTGGATTTTCATCCTCAGCCTGGGCATTGGTTTGTTCAACCTCATCCCGCTCGGCCCGATTGACGGCGGCAGGATGTTCAAGCTCGCGGCCGAGAAAGTGATGGGTGTGCGCGGCACGCAGGTGTGGAAGCTCGTGAGCTTCGCCATCCTGGGAATGATTTTCATCAACCTCTTTGCCGGCTTCTTCGCGTAAAGCTTTAAAAAGCCCCTTCTGCAGAATCCGCGTATGGTCTCCATCATCCTCGTCGAGCCGTCCGTGCCGGGCAACATCGGCGCGGTCGCCAGAATCATGGCCAACTTCGGCTTTGACGAACTAGTCCTTGTCCGCCCGAAGTGCGACCACCTCTCCGAAGAGGCGCAAGGAAGGAGCAAGCGCGCCCGGCCGATTCTGAAGAACGCGAACGTGCTTGATGCGCTGCCGAAGCTCGACTACCTCATCGCGACGACGTCCGAGCTGGGCACGGACTTCAACATTCCGCGCTCGCCCGTGACCCCGAAGGAGCTTGTCGAGCTCCTGCGCGGAAAAATCAAGGGCAGCATAGGCCTCGTCTTCGGTCCCGAAGGCCCGGGGCTCTCGAACAAGGATATCGAGCAGTGCGATTTCGTCGTCACGATTCCGACACATAAGAAGTATCACTCGATGAACTTGAGCCACAGCGTTGCCATCATCCTCTACGAACTATATGGCTCGTTTGGCAAGGTGAAGGTCAACGCCGATATTCGTCCGGTCACGGACGCGGAGAAGAAGCAAATCCTGAAGATGGTTGACGAAATCGTGCACAAGTATGACTTCCGCACGCAGACCAAGCGCGAGACGCAGATGAAGCTGTGGAAGAAAATCGCGGGCAAGCTCTTCATGTCCAAGCGCGAATCCTATGCGCTGATGGGCTTCTTAAGGAAGATGCTGGAAGGGAAATAATTATTCCTGAATTGTGACAATCAAAATTTAAGTAGTTCTGACGATTGCTGTAGCTCCCAGAGTGGGGACCCGTTCAATCAGTGAGCTGGTAGCCGAACATCCCAGGGTGGTGTTCGACACGTCAATTCTAGACGCAACGCACGCCTCGCGGGAAACGAAAGAGGCCTACAACGCCGAACTCGAGATGATTCTTTCCTTGACGGACTGCTACACGGTAGGCAGTGTCCCGAAGGAGGCGCGCAGGGTCTTGCGCAAGCCCGAGAATTTCTATCGCCAGGTCGAAAAGCACCGGCTCGCGTTGGGCGAATGGACCGAGCTGTTCAAGGACATCCGCGCAAGGCTGATCCCACAGGCAAAACTGTGCGGCCCGCTGGAGCGCAAGAGCTATGGCAAGGGAATGACTGACGTGGAGCTTGTGGCGCTCACCTATGTGATGGCGTGCGGCGGCCCCATCGCGCTGCTGTCCGGCGACCAGGACTTGATGGCGCTCGCGAATTGGCAGCGCAGGCACGCTGACGTGCTCGGATTCCGAACAGGTGAAGTTTCGCTCTACCTGTTCAGCCCCGTGCTCGCACGATTTGCTCCGCTTGACATTTCGTACGGGACTGAACAGGAAGTCAAATACGGCCGCCGTGTCGGCTAGTCAGAAAAATAGTTGTGCTTTGGCTCGAATTCCGCATGCCGTTCGGTGAGGACGTTCTTTTCGTACAACGGCGCGCTGCCCTGCTCCCACCATTTCTGGACGTAATACGCAAGGTCCCAGCCGTCGAAGGGGAATTCGCATTTGGTTTGCAGAATGTCGTGGCCGAGACACCAGTCGCGGTCGCGCTCGTTCTTTTCGTCCGCGGAAAGCGCAGCCCAGCGTGCGGGCGTGCAGCCATTAAGGCCACACCGCGCGTGTTCAACAGGTGGCCGGAGATTGAGCCGCGTGATGATGTTCTCGAGCGAGAGGATTTGCTTGCCCTCATCGATGATGGCGTAGCAGGGGTCGTGAATCGTGAGCGTGGGCTCTTCTTCATTGAACGCGTTCCACTCAGCCCATTCGCTTTCGTAATCCGGGTCGTCGTCAGGCATGTCGTCGCTGGGCTCGGGCGGCCTGCTTTCAAGATACTCGAGCCGCGGAATGAGCGCAAAAGAGTCGTTACGCGCGGACATGAATGCGTAACTCGGCTTGACGTGCTGGTACTGCACGTCTGCGCAGCGTATCCGTCCCGCGCCGTCCGTGATGGTTCGCTTGTGGTCTTCGTTGCGCGGACAGTGATCGTAGCTGATGCGCGGAAGCTCGAACTTCGTGTACATTTCTTCGATGGGCCGCTCGTGGAATTTTTTCTCGAAATTCTTGTTCTGCCGCATCCAGCTTTTGACGAACGTGATGAGCTCGCGGGGCGACATCTCGTACATCACGGTCATCGGGCTTCCCCAGCGGCAGCTGTCCAGGCATTCGCCGAGATAGCGGCCTTTCATATGCCCTTTCATCAGCCAGGCGGCCTGCGCTTCTGGCAGGCGCTTGCTCTTGTCAAGATACGGCTTTTCGCCTGCAAGCGCTTTCAGGAATGCGTACGGAACCCCCATAGTCGCGAGGCAGCCTGCGCGCTTGATAAATATTATTGTTGTCGAGAATTACTTATGGTACTGGCCGCCGTGAAGGATGGTCATCGCGCGATAGATTTGTTCTAAGAGCAACATCCGCGCAATCTGGTGCGTGAACGTCATTGCGCTCAGGCTGATTCTTTCATTCGCGCGTTTCAGCACGTCTTGCGACCACCCGTCAGGGCCGCCGATGATGAACAGCACGTGCCGCTCCATCGTTTTCTGTTTCAGCAGCTGCGCGAACTGCTCCGAGCCCAGGGATTTGCCCTTGATGTCGAGCGCAATGACGTAATCGTCGTCCTTGATTTTGCGAAGAACTTCAACGCCTTCCTTCTGCGGAGTGCTTTCCTTGATTTCATCGACGTCAATTCTGCAATATTGGGAGAGCCGTTTCAGGAATTCGTCAATCCATTCCTGCGTGAACCGTTCCTTGACCTTGCCCACGGCAAGCATGCCGATTCTCATTTGGCGAAGAATTCCTTGACTTTCGGGTCGCCCACGGGCCGCGCGTTCGCGCCGAGCTTGTAGTAGGTCTTCTCGACCGTCCCGCCCCAGGAATACGAGCCCTGCTCCTGCTTCACGGAATCAATCGCGAACTCACCAAGCGCCAGCCCTTTCTTGAGATGGTAGTAGACGACCTCGCGCGTGCACTCAGGATAGATTTCCTTGTAGACCTTGTGGATTTCGTAGCCGTAGCCCTTCTGCATCACGGCAAGAATTTCGACGATGTTCTGCCTGATTTGTGATTTTACAGGCCGTCCGCGGGGCATAACACCACAATTTCTTTTCTATATTTAAAAAGGTTTTGAAAGGGGCTTGCCTCATCAAATCACAATACTTAAATAGCGCCTTGCGCTTAAAATCATAAACGAGGCTGATACTATGAACTGGACAAAACTGCTTTACGTGCTCATCATCACGATACTGTACGTGCCTATGGTTTTCCTGGGCGCGAACGTCTTTTTCCCGAAATACACGGGCTCGGACTCTTGGTATCAGCCCACCACGGACTGCTACCTGAAGTACCAGAGCCGCGACCCGCTCACGGCCGAGGAGCGCACACAGCTTGACCAGTGCCTCGCGGAACAGCGCGTCGCGCAGCAGCAGTGGGAAGAGGAACGCCGCGTGTACAATGGCTGGAAGTACTTCGCCATCACCGCGTTCACGCTTGCAATCCTGCTCTTCGCGATTTTCGTGCCGCTGATGGATGTCGTGCAGATGGGCCTGTTCTTCGGTTCGGTCGTCACGGCGTTCATCGCGACGGTGAACTATTGGGACTACGCCCGCACCCCGTGGGGCTTCATCCTGATGCTCATCGTGTTCTTCGTCGTGCTGTTCTTCATCAACAAGCGCGCGAAGACGCTCCACGATTGGAAAAAGAGTAAATGAAAAGCTTTTTTTGGCTTCTTAATGACAATCTTGCGTTAGCCACCGCAGAGGTGCTCGCGCTTGCCGAGCCTTCGCAGGCAGCGCGCTTCGGCGACATCCTCATCATCGAGACGAAGAGGAAAGGGCTGCACAGGCGCATCGCGCTGTCGCGCGCGGAGTATGAGTTCCTCTTTTCCTGCCACGTCACCGAGCTCAGGGACGTTATGCAGTCGTTCGACTGGCAAAAGCATTACCGGAAGGACTTCAAGCTTGAAATCCACCACGCGCCGATGTTCACGGCGCGGGAATTCGCGGGCTATATCTGGCGGAAGCTCAGGAACCCGAAAGTCAGCCTGGACAATCCCGCAACAACGTATGAGCTCTTCTTCATCGGGACGCAGGTCATCGCCGGGAAACGCCTCGGAACGATTGATCCGAAGCCGTTCTTCGCGCGCCGCCCCCATTTGCGCCCCATCATGCACCCGAGCGGGATGCAGCCGCGGCTGGCGCGGGCGCTCATCAATCTCGCGGGCGCGCAAAAAGGGGTTATCGTCGACCCGTTCTGCGGTGCCGGCGGAATCCTGCTGGAAGCGGGCCTGCTGGGCTTCAAGGCAGTTGGCACGGACATCGACCCGTGGCAGATCAATCGCGCGAAAAAGAACCTCGGTGATGCAGGAGTCAAGGCGCGGCTCGCCGTCGGTGACGCGACAAAGCTCGGCAAGGTCGACTATGTCGTCACCGACCTCCCGTACGGCAGGCACACGAAAGCGAAAGAGCTCCCGAAACTCTATCTCGCCTTCCTCAAGCGATTGAAAAAGAACCTGAAGAAACGAGCAGTCGTTGTCTTCCCTGATTTCGCCAAGCACGAAGTGCTTGTCAGGAAAGCCAAGCTCGCGGTGCTGGGCGAGTTCACGGTGTACGTGCACGGCAGCTTGACGAGAAAAATCGTTGTGCTGGAGCCTTAACTGGTTTCGGTCATCAGTTCCGTCAGCGTGCCCAAGAGCTCCGTGTAGTCCTTGTTCATCTCCTGGAACACCATCTCGCGGTCGCGCGCCTCGATGAACTGGCGCGCGTTGCCCTTCAGGCGCTTGGCAGCGTCGTGCAGCGCCTTCAGGTGCGTCTTGATTTCCGCGACATTCACCGGGCCGCGGCAGAGCTGGATGTTTTTCTTGCGGACTTTCTTCAGGACCGCTTCCGCGGCAGCGATGTCGTCGGTAATGGCGTCGCAGTTCATCACGAACGTGGACACGAGCCCCTTCACTTCCTCGACGTCCTTCTCCGAAAGCTTCGCCTTCACGGAATCGCTGATGTCCAGCAGGAGCACGCCGATGTCCTTCAGGTGCGTTGAGACGTCTCTCTCTTTCGCGAAAATGCTGTCAAGTTCCTGTGATATGACCATTGCGCCTCTTTTTTCCAGAGTTCCTTTCGGCGTTATTTAAACATTGCGAGAAACAAGGCTCTCAGCGTTTGCTCCCAGCTCGTTCTGCCCCCGGGCGGTTGTCGCGTCGGTTTCTACAAACTCAGATGACGCAGCGACAAGACTGCCTGGGACGGGCGCTGCAGGAGACGGGGGCGGAGATCTTCCGTCACAACCTTTAAAAGCGGCGCTTCCCCTGATTCGAAAAAAGAGGCAGCATGTTCGAGATTACGCAAGTCACCGCGCGCGAGGTCCTGGACTCCCGTGGCAACCCCACGGTGGAAGTGGACGTCCATACGAAATCGGGACGGTTCGGGCGCGAAATGGTCCCTTCAGGAGCGAGCACGGGCAAGCACGAGGCCCTGGAGCTCAGGGACGGAGGCTCGCGCTACTTCGGGATGGGCGTGCAGCGTGCCGTGCGGAACATCAACCGGCTTGCTGCCGCGCTGAAGGGCCGCGACGTGCGCAACCAGCGCGAAATCGACGAGTTCCTCATCGCGATGGACGGCACGGGCAACAAATCCGTGCTCGGCGCCAACGCGATCATGGGTGTCAGCCTCGCCGTGGCGAAGGCGGCCGCGGTCGCTTCGGACACGCACACCTATGAGTATCTCGGCAAGCTCTGCGGCAACCGGAAGTTCGTGCTTCCCGCACCCTTCATGAACGTCATCAACGGCGGCAGGCACGCGGGCACCAACATCGACTTCCAGGAATTCATGGTTGTCCCGTTCGGGGCGACGTTTTCAGAAAGCCTCCGGATGGCCTCGGAGACCTACCATCAGCTGCGCGAAATCATCATCAAGAAGTACGGGAAGGAATCGGCCAATGTCGGGGATGAAGGAGGGTTCACGCCCCACTGCCACGGCGGCGGAAGCACGATGTGCGAGCTCGTGGAAGAGCCGCTCGACCTGCTCACGGAGGCGGTTGAGCATCTTGGCTATGAGAAGCACATCAAGTTCGCGATTGACGTAGCCGCGTCCGAGCTCTACCACCACAATGCCTACCTTATCCGCGGGAAGCACGCCACGGCCGGCGAGCTCGCGGACGTCTACAAGGACCTCATCAGAAAGTATCCGATTGTCAGCATTGAGGACCCGTTCGCGCAGGACTCGTTCAAGGAGTTCGCGTCCCTGACGCGGAAATGGAAGCGCAAAATCCAGGTCGTTGCTGACGACCTCACCGTCACCAACCCGCACCGCATCCGGCAGGCAATCAAGGCCAAGTCCGCGAACTGCCTGCTCCTCAAGGTCAACCAGGTGGGGACGCTCACGGAAGCGATTGACGCGGCCAGGCTGGCAAAGAAGGCGGGCTGGAACGTGATGGTTTCCCACCGCTCCGGCGAGACTGAAGACCATTTCATCGCGGACCTCGTGGTCGGGATGGGCAACCAGCAGATCAAGGCCGGCGCTCCCGCGCGCGGCGAGCGCACGAGCAAGTACAACCAGCTCCTGCGCATCGAGGAACGCCTCAAGGGAGAAATAAAGTTCTGCGACAAGAAGTGCTGGCTCGCGAAGGCCTAGCGCTTTTTCTCGATTGCAAGGATTTTTGGAATCGTGCGCATCACGCTGTCCGGGTTGAGCGAGATGCTGTCGATTCCCTGCTCGACGAGGAACTGCGCGAAATCAGGATAGTCGGAAGGCGCTTGCCCGCAGATGCCTATCTTGCGCTTCATCTTCCTGCAGGCCTGGATTGCGTGCGCGATGAGCGTCTTCACGGCGGCGTTCCGCTCGTCGTACACGTCCGCCACAAGCGCTGAGTCGCGGTCAACCCCGAGCGTGAGCTGCGTCAGGTCATTCGAGCCGATGCTGAAGCCGTCGAAAATCTCGGCGAACTGCTCCGCGAGCACGACGTTGGACGGGATTTCGCACATCATGTACACTTCGAGCTTGTTCCTGCCCTGTGTAAGCCCGTGCTTGGACATGACGGAGAGGACTTTCTTTGCCTCGTCCAGCGTCCTGCAGAAGGGGATCATCACCTTGACGTTGGTGAGCCCCATCTCGTCGCGGACTTTCCGGATTGCCTTGCATTCGAGGGCGAACCCCTCTTCGTAGCCCGCCTTGTAGTAGCGTGACGCCCCGCGCCAGCCGATCATCGGGTTGTCTTCCTTCGGCTCGAACGCGGCTCCTCCGAGCAGTCCCGCGTACTCGTTGCTCTTGAAGTCGCTCATCCGGACAATCACGTCCTTGGGATAGAACGCCGCCGCGATGGTGGCGACGCCCTGCGCGAGTTTATCGACGAAAAAGTCCGTCCTGTTCTTGTAGCCGCGGGTCAGCTCGTCAATCTGCGTCTTGGTCTTCGCGTCGAGCTTGTCATAGTGAATCAGCGCGAGCGGGTGCGCCTTGATGCTGTTGGTGATGATGAATTCCTCGCGGGCAAGCCCCACGCCGTCGTTGGGGATGAAGCTCAGTTCGAACGCCTCGTCAGGGTTGCCGACGTTCATCATCACTTTTGTACGGGGTTTAGGCAGCCTGCTCGCGTCCGTGACGCGCCTCTCGAACGGCAGGATTGCGTCATAGACGATGCCGTCCTCGCCTTCGGCGCAGCTCACCGTCACGGGCTGTCCGGACGTGACCCGTTCAGTCGCGTCGTTCGTCCCGACGACGCACGGGATGCCGAGCTCGCGCGACACGATTGCCGCGTGGCACGTCCTGCCGCCGCGGTTCGTCACGATTGCCTTGGCCATCCGCATGATGGGCACCCAGTCCGGGTCGGTCATGTCGGTGACGAGCACCTCGCCTTCACGGAAATGGTGGATGTCCTTGGCGTCATTGAGAACGCGCGCCTTGCCCGCGCCTATCTTGCTGCCGACGCTCTTGCCCCGGCAGAGCACGCGGCCCTGCTTTTTGAGGACGTATTCCTCGATGATGTCGCGGTTCTTCCTGCTCTGCACGGTCTCGGGACGCGCCTGCACGATGAACAGCTCGCCGCTCCTGCCGTCTTTCGCCCACTCGATGTCCATCGGGCTCCACGCTCCCTTGTGGCGCGTGTAATGCTCCTCGATGAGGACGCCCCAGCGCGCGAGCGAGAGCACTTCCTTGTCGGTGAGGCAGAATCTCCTGCGCTCGGGAATCGGGACGCTGACGTTGCGCGTGGTTTTGCCGCCGCTTTCGGCGTAGATCATCCTGATGTTCTTCTCGCCGAGCGAGCGGTGGATGATGGGCGCGTAGCCCTGCTTGAGCGTGGGCTTGTGCACGAAGAACTCGTCGGGGTTCACGGCGCCCTGCACGATGTTTTCCCCCAGCCCCCAGGAGCCGGTGATGAACACGACGTCCCTGAACCCGGTTTCGGTGTCGAGCGTGAACAGCACGCCCGAGCAAGCAAGGTCGGAGCGCACCATCTTCTGCACGCCGATGCTGAGATGCACTTTGAAGTGGCTGAACCCTTTCTCGACGCGGTACGCGATCGCACGGTTCGTGAACAGGGAGGCGAAGCATTTCTTGCACGCGTCGATGAGCGCGCGTTCGTGGTGGATGTTCAGGAAGGTTTCCTGCTGTCCTGCGAAGCTCGCGTCAGGGAGGTCTTCTGCGGTCGCGGAGCTGCGCACCGCCACGTCCGTGTTCTGGCTCCCGTACTGCGAGCTGAGCTTGTGGTAGGCGCGCGAAATCGCGACGCGCAGCGCCTCGGGAAATTCCGCCGAGAGGATGAGCTCACGCACTTTCCTGCCCTTCTCCGAAAGCTGGCGGATGTTGCGCACGTCCAGCCCGCGCAGCGCGTCCTTGATGTGCGAGGCAAGCCCGGACTGGTCGAGGAAGAACCGGTAGGCGTGCGCCGTGACAGCGAAGCCGTTCGGGATGCGGACGCCTTTCTTCGTCAGGGTGCGGTACATTTCGCCGAGCGAGGCGTTCTTGCCGCCCACGAGCGGGATATCCGTGATGGAAAGCTCGTCAAACCAGAGAATGAACTGTTCGTCGCGGGTCATGTTCCTCTTTTGCAGAACCTTCGGTTCATTGTTATTTAAATATTGTGGCGTATCTTCCGGCGTATGACAAAGGAGACGCTGATGATGCGCTGGGTGGCCGAGAAGCAGGTGCGCGACCCGCGCGTGCTGCAGGCGTTCCACGACGTCCCGCGCGAGCGCTTCGTGTTGCCGCGCTGGAAGCGCTACGCCTACGAGGACGCGCCCTTGCCGACGTCGCGCGGCCAGACAATCTCACAGCCCACCACCATCATGCTGATGCTGGACGCGCTCGATGTGCATCAGGGGATGAAGGTGCTGGAAGTCGGCACGGGCTCCGGCTACACGAGCGCGCTCCTCAGCCATTTGGTCGGCCCGTACGGCAAGGTCTTCTCGCTTGAACTCGATGCAGGGCTCGCCCTCGCGGCCGAGAAGCGGCTTTCCGCGATAGCGAACAACATCGCCGTGCTCGTGCGTGACGGCTGGGAGGGGCTTGCGGAGGAGGCGCCGTTCGACCGCATCATCGTGACGGCAGGCACCGAGACGATTCCGCCCGCGCTTGTGGAGCAATTGAAGGACCCGGGCGTGATGGTCATTCCCGTGGGGCCGTTGTCCGGCCAGACGGGCCTGAAGGTCAGGAAGGAGAAGGGCGCGCTGATCCACGAATCGTTGGGGCAATTCCTGTTCGTGCCGTTGAGAAAAGAGGAAAAGAAAAAGAAATAATTAATCGACTGCCAGCGTGTAAATCGACTTCAGCGCGACAATCAAAGCTGCCGGTGCGGAGATGGCGAGAATGTTCGCCAGGATGTTCTGCACGATGCCGCCGAGCGCAGCGATGTTCAGGCCGCTTCCGACCAGGACGAGCGCGACGACCGCGATGAGGAACTTCTCCTGCTCCTTGGTGGTGATGTTGAGCAATCCCACCACGAGACCGACAATCACGAGCAGCCAGGTGACCGTCGCCGTCTGCAGCGCGGGCACAAGGCCTGCGATGATGGCGAGCAGCACTCCGACAATGAAAACCCAATGTCCGATTTTCGAATCCATACAACCTCCTTTTCCGCGCGTGCGGAATAGTGCGTTTCGTGCGTCGAACTGATATAAACGTTTAGCACCACTGCTGAGTTAAACAGGGTCTCGGCGAAATTCTCAGGCTGCTAGGCTCTCAAGGGCTATTTTCGCGTCCGTTTCTGAAGTGTCCAAGAACGCGACAAAACTGCCTGGGACGGAGAACGCGCGGGCTCAGAACAGGTACTTTATCGCGACGAAACCGCCAACCAGCAGTCCCAGCGCGACGAACGTGAGCAGGTTGAAGTACTTGTCGATGAACACCTTGATTCGCTCGCCGAAAAAGTAAATCAGTCCCGCGACGAGCACGAAACGCGCGCCCCGGCCGACGATGCTGGAAACGATGAACGTGATGAGGTCGATGCTCCACACGCCTGCCGCAATCGTGAACACCTTGTAGGGGATGGGCGTGAACGCCGCGGCCACAATGGCGAGGAACGCGTTGTTCTCGAACAGCTGACCGACAACCTGGAATTCTGACTCGTAGCCGAGGAACGAAATCAGGCGGCTGCCGACGCTCTCGTACAGCCCGAACCCGATGAGGTAGCCGAAAAGGCCGCCCAGCACCGAGCCGAGCGTGCAGACAATCGCATACCAGAACGCGCGCTTCGGCCTGCTCAACGACAGGCACATCAGCAGGACATCCGGAGGAATCGGGAAGAAGCTGCTTTCCGCGAACGCGAGCAGGAACAAGGCCCACGTGCCGTACGGCGAGTGGCCCCACGAGATCACCCAGTCGTACAGCTTGCGGAGTTTCCCCATCGCGTAGGTGTGGACTCCGAAAACCCGGTCGAGCACGTGCGGCATACGCCCGTTGAGCGCCGACCGTTATTTAAGCGTTTTGAGCACAATAATCATTAAAAGACGCGAACGGAAGGAAACGCCTATGGCGGACATCCTGCGGAAAATCCTGGAGCGCGTCGAAAACGCCGACGTCAAGCCCTCCTGCATCGTGCTGGGCAAGGACGGCTACCGGCCGATTCCGCTGGACATCGCGCACTACAAGACGATTCCTGCGCCGGCCGCGAAGACCATCGCTTTCGTTGACAGCGGCAACGCCGAGCTCGCGAAAGGGCCGAACTTCTCGCTCCACTTCCTCCGCGCCTGCGTCGTCATCCGCGGTGAAGTGAAGCGCACGATGCTGCAGGAAGCCTACTGCCTTGTGCAGGCCGTGCAGCAGGACGGCAAGCTCGTGTACAGGACCGAGCTTCTCGGCGTGGAAGGCATCCGCATCCCCACGATTGACCTGTACGAGCAAAGCCTCGCGGAAGGCAGCCACCGCGTCCAGCCGGGCAAGGTCGCGGAACTCGCGCGCGTGATGCTCGAGCATATGTGGGCGGCGTGGGCCATTCCTGAGCTACCGAAGGGCGCGATTCTCGTGCGCGACGGTGACCTGGAGGCGCACACGCTCTACGAGCAGACGGCGTTGCGGGAAATCTTCGAGCGTGCGCGCATCAATGGCGTCACGTTCGCGGGGCTGAGCAAGACAAGCGCGCTGCTCACGGACACGGGGCATCCCGCGATTCCGGTGCTCGTCCGTGACGCGCCGCGGGGAACGTGGCACTATCATCCCATCGCGATATCGACGCGCGCGGACCACCAGGCAAGCGTCTGCGTCGCGAAGCTTCACGCGTTTTCCGAACGGGCGTTCCGCATCGATATTTTCGACCAGCAGGAGGCGTTCCTTCCCGACGTCGTGGCCGCGCTCGCGGAGAACAGCGCCGACGCCGCGATGCTCGGCTACCCGTACGGGCTGATTGAGGCCGACCGCTATTCGCGCGTGCGCGAGGAAGAGAAGGAATACCTCAAGACGCGCGCGCGGATGCTCAACGGCCAGATGCTCAGGCGCCACGAGTCGGCTCTGGACGCGCACGATGACCTGAATAAGGCCGTGTAAGCGAAAATCTCTTGCTTTGCACCGCTCAAGCTCGTCCCCGGGGCTGTTGTTGCGTTCGTTTCTTAAGAATGTGATGACGCACGAAACTGCCTTGGACGGGGGCGTCTCGGGAAGTGACGTGCGGTGGTGCGCAGAACGCTAGTTCAGCTTCGCGGAGACGACCTTGTCCTTCGCGTAGTCGCTCTTCAGCACGGAAGCGATCACGTCTTTCGCGAGCCTGAATTCGCGCGGGACGACGGCCTGCATCCGCCCTTTCACGGCGCGCGTGTTCTTGTACTTCTTCTTGAACGCGGCAGCGCTCTCCTTCATCTTCGCGGGCGGGCCCTTGCGGATGGTCTTCTCGGAGAGCTTCGCTTCCTTGACCTTGAACCAGAAGGATGCTTTCTTTTTGCGGTCCCAGGTCCAGCCTGAATCCGTGAGCGTGAATTCGTTGTCCGCCAGCGCCACGCGAACCTTGTCGTACAGCTTCACCATCTTGGTGCCGGCAACATCCTCTTTTTCGTTAAGCGTTTGGAGATCAACAATGATTGCGCCTTTTTGCTTCAGGCTCCAGATGTCCACGGCTTTCTCGCGGAAGAATTCGATCGACGGCCTTGCGGTGAACTTCCTCGCGGCCTCGACAAACAGGTCGTATTTTTCCTGCGTCAAGGCGGCTGCCGCGTTGCGGTCAGGCTGCACCGGGTCGATCAGGACGAGCGGCCCCTGCGTCTTGCTCGCGTTGAGCATCATCAGGGCCTTGCCCTTGTAGGTGTTGTTGTAGTCAAGAACGGTTTTCTCAGGCGCCTTTTTCCAGGTCTTGGCTGCCGACTTGAGCAGCTTCACGAAGCCGCCGTAATAGATGATGAGGATGTCCACGACGTGCCCGGAGAAACCGCGGATGTAGCTCTCGGCGCCGTACACCTTTTGCGCCTTGCAGAACTTTTTCAGCAGCCGGATGTCGTCCTTGAGGCTCTTGCCCTCGCGGTTGACCCAGGCGACGTGCTTGGGCGAGAAGTCCGTGACGTTCTGCGCGTCGGACGGCTTCTGGATGTCAAGGACCGGGATGATTTCGTAGCTGATGCCGCCCTTGAGCTGGAAGTAGTCCCGCGAGCCGTGCACGCGGTCGACGTTCCACGGCTTCAATGCCTTCGCGAGCAGGCCGCTGAGGTCGTCCTGCGCGTGGTCCATTGAGAACGCGACGAAGACATCCACGTCGTAGTCGCCCTTGAGCCACGTGTCCTTGGCGAAACTGCCGCCCAGCACGACGCGCGCGTCCGAGCCCTGCTTCTTCAGCCGGCTTGTGAGGATGTCAAGGAACCTGCGCACCTCATCGACGATGTGGAGGTCGGAAACGCCGGGCTTGCACGTCGCAAGCGCCTCGTCAAGGATCGCGGGAATCGTCGGCATGGCCGTTCCAAACCCGACGACGATATAAAAATGTTTTTATAGGCTCCCTTGTTCGGGAAGGGAAAAGAGGTGCAGCGTGGACGTCCTGAGCATCGTGACGGCACTGGCAATCATCCTGCTTGCGGGCAGCCTCGCCTCCTGGCTCGGGGCAAAGCTCCGCATCCCGGACGTCCTGCTGCTGCTCATCACGGGCGTCTGCCTCAGCATCATCACGTTCGGCGGCGAGCGCGTGCTGTCCTTTCCGCCGCTGTTCCTCACGAGCATCGGCGTCATCGCGCTTGCGCTCATCTTGTTCGACAGCATGGCGCGCGTCAAGCTGCGCGAGCTGGACAGCTTCTCGTTCAAGGCGCTGAAGCTTGTGCTCGTCTTTACCCTGCTCATCCTCGTCGGCTTCAGTGCCGCGGCGCACTATCTCGCGGGATTCTCGTGGTGGCTCGCGCTGCTGCTCGCGGCGCTGCTCTCAGGGACAAGCCCGGACATCGTGCTCTCCTTGCTCGGCACGAGCAAGCACCACACCATCGAGCTCCTGAAGCTCGAAAGCATCTTCAACACGCCGCTCACCGTGCTGCTGCCGTTCATCGTCCTGGACATCGCCGGCGGCTTTGAAGCGGGAGTGACGCAGGAATTCGTCACCCACTTCGCGCGCTTCCTCACCGAGCTCGTCTCGGGCATCGGCGCGGGCGTCATCGTCGCGCTCGTCCTGCTGAAGGTCATCAAGAAGGCGCACAACACGCCATACGAGTTCCTCGCCATCATCGTCGCCATTCTCGTGTCGTATGTGCTCGCCGAGAACCTGAACGGCAACGGCGTGCTTGCCGTGACGACACTGGGGCTGTTCTTCGGGAACTCGATACTGAAGGACAAGCGCCACCTGCTCACGTTCGAGAGCCTCATCGCGCGTTCGCTGTACATTTTCGTCTTCGTGCTTCTCGGGTTGGTCCTCAGCCTGCCCCTGACGCTCGAGTTCTTCCTGTCGTCATTGTCCTTGTTCGGCGTCTACCTGCTCATCCGCTTCGTCGCGGTCGGGCTGAGCGTGAAGTCCTCGTTCAAGGAGCTCATCTTCGCGACGCTGAACTGCTCGAAAGGCGTGGCGACCGCGACCGTGCTGTTCGCGCTCGCGCTCTTGCCGACCGCGGAAAGCCTGGTGCGCGTCCTTGACTACGCGCTCGCCATCATCCTGTACAGCATCCTCGCCGCGTCACTTGCTGCGTGGGCGTCCAAGAAGCTCATTGGCGAAGTGGTCGAGAAGGCCGCTTAGTTCGTGTGTGCTGGCATCTCAAACGCAGCGCCCAACACGTCCCGTCCCCGCATTCTCCGTCCCAGGCAGTTTTTTCGTAGTTTCCTTCGTTACAGATGACGCAAGAACGACAAACGTCCCTGAGATTTTCGCTGCCTGAGAGCCTGTTCACGGAGAAACGCTTATAACCGCACACAAGCACCTCGTGGGCATGCGAAGGATATTCCTCGACACGAACTTCATCATCAAATGCATCGAATGGAAGATTGACCTTATCGGAGAGCTCAGGCGCATTTGCGACTTCGCCTACGAAATCGTCCTGCTCGACCGCGTGATGGATGAGCTTGCCGAGTTCGCGGCGCAGGGCGGCAAGAAGAAGGAAACCGTCAATGTCGCGCTGCTCGTGCTGAACAAGAACGGCGCAAAGAACGTTGCTTCCGGCGAGACAGGCTTGGTGGATGACATTCTCGTAAAGATAGCCACCAAGAACGACGCCGTCGCCACCCAGGACCAGGCCCTGAAGCGCCGCCTGAAGGAGAAGGGCGTTCCCGTGATTATTATTAGGGAGAAGGGGTATTTGGAATTTGTGGGGAGATAATCCCTTATCAGTTGGGACAAACTCTTTTATAGTAGAGGGGTTACGGCTGAGCCTAACATGCGTTACGCAGTATTGCTCATCGCCATCATGATTCTTGCGGGTTGCGCGGTTGTTCAACCCGGTCCGTCACAGGAAGAACTTGCGAAGCAAGCAGCTGATGCAAAGATCATTGAGATTCACGATTTGGATACTGAAACAAGCTTTCTTTACAACGATTTCGACGATGATTTTGTTTCGTTTGATGAATAGCGTGTTGGCGTTGACTCATTAGAGGACCTAAAAACAGTTCAGCGAAAGGCAACAGAAACTAATGATTCTGGCGAAAAAGCCCGCGCTGGACTTATCAAACTATTGAATGTCATTAATGACAGTAGTGCAATATCTTTCAGTCAGTCACAACAACAATACGTCGCCAAGCTTAAACTCGCGAATGAGAACTACCTGGAAGTTGTTTCATTACAACTTCCGGCAATTGCTCCGATGCTGAAAGATGCAGAATACAATACGCGCATCCAACTCTGGAACGTCCAATTCAACAAGATTGTTCAGTCTAGTACTGTGTATAGCACCAATTTACAGATTGATAATCTCGAAGGAGCACGTAGGAATCTCGAAGAATTATCAAAATCCTTGGATCAGGCAGCTATCGAGATTTCTGCAGCCCGTCGCGCAATTCCATTTGGATTCCTCGATGACTACGATGAGTTCATCATACTCATGCGTGAATATGTTACGAAACAACGTGCCTTGCTCGACAAATACGAATCAGGAAGGACTCTTACTGAAACAGAAGTCTTTGCTTCGCTCAAGCCATTTGAAGAGGCATTTGAGCTGTTTGAAACAGATGGTTCAGGGTATTATTATGTAGCAAACGAGAAAGATCAGCTAGAAGTATGGGAGGGTGATTATCTCGCTGAGCCGTTCGACCGCGCCGAAGAAGCCTTTAACAAGGCTGAGGTGTATTACGATGATGCAAACCTGCTGTATGAGCAGCTTGTTAGAGGTACGCCCACAGGTCAAGTTTCCGCCAACATCACGGCATAGCCTTCTACGAAACCTTTATAAACCCCCTCTTGGGAAATATGAGTTATAATGAGATACTGGGGGTTCTAGGTGCCCGCCGGTATTGATGCACACCAAAGGTATACCACAATGTTTTACAAAACCCAAATCAAGGACCACATTCGCGTCGCCCCGAAGTATTTCGGCGCGGACGTCAACGAGGCGGTCGTCAAGGCCGTCAGGGAGAAGTACTCCGGTTATGTCGACGAGGACATCGGCTTCGTCATCGACGTCATGGACGTCCAGGAAGTCGGTGAGGGCGTCATCATTCCCGGCGACGGCGCCGCGTACTACGCGACGACGTTCGAGCTCATCACGTTCAAGCCCGAGATGCACGAAATCGTGCCGGGCAAGATCAAGGACATCGCCGACTTCGGCGCGTTCATCACGATGGGGCCCATCGACGGCATGATTCACATCAGCCAGACGATGGACGACTTCGTGAGCTTTGCCAAGGACAAGGTCCTCACCGGCAAGGACTCCAAACGAACGCTGAAGGTCGGCGACGAGTGCCGCGCGCGTGTCATCGCGGTCTCCTTCAAGGACCCGATGAACCCCAAGATCGGCCTCACGATGAGGCAGGCCGGACTCGGCAAGCTCGAGTGGATCGAGGCCGAGAACAAGGCCCCCGAGGCCAAGGAAGAAAAGGCTGAGAAGCCGAAGGGCAAGAAAGAATGAGCAAGAAGAAGGCATGCAAGCGTGACAAGATTTTCGTCGATGGCGACGAATGTCCTATTTGCAAGGGCTCGCAGTTCGTGCAGAACTGGAAGGGCCGCATCAACGTCGTTGACCCTGAGCAGTCCGACATCGCGAAGAAGATCGGCGCGAAGGTCAAGGGCGAATACGCAATCAAGGTGACGTAAATGGAACTCAAGATTACCGACCAGAAGGAAAACCCGCTGCTCCTCCGCAAGGAAGTGCGCGCGGAACTCTCGTTCGACAAGGCCACGCCGAGCAACGCGGAAGTCGCGAAGGCTCTCGCGGCCAAGCTTTCGGCGTCCGAGGATGCCATCGTCGTCAAGAAGATCGCGGGCGGCTTCGGCAAGCTCACGGCAAGCGTGACGGCGTACGTCTACGCGAGCAAGGAGCAGAAGGACAAGATCGAGCCCAAGGTCAAGGCAAAGGCGCCGGCTCCCGGCGCGGCACAGTAGGTGACACTCAATGGCTGACAAGAAACCCGCAGCGAAAGGCGCCCCCGAGGGCGTCTGGAACCTCTTCGAGAAGAAGGGCGACTCCGTCGCGCGCAAGAACAAGCACTGCCCGAAGTGCGGCCCTGGATTTTTCCTCGCGGCCCACAAGGACAGGCTCGTCTGCGGCAAGTGCGGATATGTCGAATATACGAAGAAGTAATGTTTTTATTTTTCCGCGATTCTCACTTTTTCAAGGGGTGACGCTCAAGGAGGTATTGCTATGGTAAAAATAGGACAAAAAGTCGAGGATTTCACCGCGGATGCCTATCAGTCAGGCAAGTTCGGCAAGGTGAAGCTGAGCCAGTTCAAGGGCAAGTGGGTCGTCGTGTTCTTCTATCCGAAGGACTTCACGTTCGTCTGCCCGACGGAAATCAAGGGCTTCGCCGACCGCGAGGCAGAGTTCAAGAAGGCGAACGCCGTCGTCATCGGCGCGTCCGTCGACTCCCTGTACTCGCACAAGAACTGGTTTGAACGCGACTTGCCGATGGTCAAGTTCCCCATCATCGCGGACCAGAACCACAAGGTCTCGAAGATTTTCGACGTGCTCAAGGATGACGAGGGTGTCGCGCTCCGGGGAACGTTCATCATCGACCCCGACCGCGTGCTGCGCTCGATGGTCGTCAACGATATGAGCGCCGGCCGAAGCGTTTCGGAAACGCTGCGCGTCCTGCAGGCCCTCCAGTCCGGCGAATTGTGCCCGGTCGAATGGACGCCTGGCGGAAAGACGCTCGGAAAGGCGTAATCTGCTTTTTTCCTTTCTTGTTTTACTTCACCCAAGCCAGGCTCTCAGGCCGTCCCAAGCAGTCTTGTCGTTGCGCTCGGATCACGAACGCGAAAATGGCCCTGGGGCGGCACGTGCGGGGAGCGGATGCGGAGATTTTTACCACCCGTGTGCCGGTTCCGCCCGAAGCCTGTCAGGGGAGCCTCGTCGACACCTTTCGTAATCTTTATATATTGACACTGCTGAACCACGAATAACCCAAAAAATTATTCGAGGTGACTGAAATGAAGAATTCATGGTTGTTTGTTCTGGTTGCAGCATTCGTCCTCGTTGCAGGTTGCGCAGCGCCCCAGGCGCCCGCTCCTGTCCCGCAGGAACCTGCAGCCGGCGAAACGCCCGCCGAAACTCCTTCGGACGACGGCGCGATGATGGAATCCGGCAGCGTTGAGTTTGTCAGCGTTCCGAGTGAGGTCCTCATCGGCAAGCCTATCGAAGTGACGTGGAAGGTCGAAGGCGACGGCGCAGTCGAGACTGTTGTGCTGCATGGCACCAGGTCATCGTCCGCGTCCGAGCCCTCAATGGCCGCATACCAGAGCTTCGCGCCCCGCGCAAAGCTGAGTGGTGAGGCAGGCGAGTACTCGACGTCCATCATCTACGGCGACCCCATCACCGTCTATGTGCGCGCATACGCAATGGTCGGCGAGAATGCAGTCTGGAGCGACGAGCGCGCGGTCAAGATCGTGACCAAGCTCAGCTCCGGTGCCATGATGGAAGACAAGGGCGATGCCATGGAAGGCGACGCAATGTCTGACTCGGGCTACTAAGCCCATATTTTCTTTCTTTTCTTTTTTTCTCAGTGCGTGAAGAACAACAAGAGAGGTGTTTTATGGCAATCGGTGAAGGTTTGTTTTCGGCCATCCCGGACCCCGTGTTCGTGGTTGTGCACGCAGTGGCCGCATTGGTGGCGCTGTACTATCTGTTCAAGTCCAAGGGCACGGACAAGATGCTCACGTGGGCTTTCGGGCTGCTCGCCTTGTCGAGCGTGCTCTACGTGCTCGTGCACCTGAACTCGGTTGACGGCTACACCGTCCATGTGCTCGAGAGCGTCTTCGTGCTGCTCGTCGCCATCCTGGTGGGCCAGCACGCGCTCAAGTGCAAATAAGGTCCTGCAGGACCTCCGCAGACGTTATGTCTGCGTTATCCAATAGGTTTTTATTTTCCTTTGATTATTGTTCTTCAATGAAAGGCTGGTGGTTCTTGCTCGTGCTGTTGGTCGCGTGTACGCCCGTTGAGCCAGCCGTTCCCGCGCCCCTGCCTGCCCCGGAACCCATTGAGCCGCCTGCTGAACCCGAACTGCCTGTGCAAGCGCCCGAACAGAACGAGACGGCTCCTTTGGCCGCCGAAATCACCCTCGAGGCTGATGACGACGGATTCTATCCGGGAAACATCATCACGGTGCCTGAGGGAACGCACGTCACGCTGCGCTTCCACATCCGCGACCAGAACGTGCGCCGCGACGGGTTGCGCATCAGGAGCAAATACTTTGACACGGGTCCCGTGTTCAGCGACTCGTTCGCGACGGTGAACTTCACGGCGACCGAGGACTTCCCCTTCGCCAGCTACTGGCCTGACGCGGATGTCCTCGCCGCAACCGGGAGGGTTGATGTCATATGAGAAAAACAATGCTGTTCGCGGTTCTTTTGGTGCTCGCGGCCTGCGCCTCGCCGCAGGAGCCGCCGATGGGCCCTGGCGTCGGCGAACCCGGTGAAACGGTGTGCACGCCCGAACAGAAGGCCGCCGAAATCTGCACCCTGGAATATGCCCCGGTGTGCGGATGGTATGATCCTGAACAAATCCAGTGCATCAGGTACCCGTGCGCCGAGACGTTTGGCAACAAGTGCCAGGCGTGCGCTGCCGAGAACGTCGTCAGCTGGACCGATGGCGAGTGTCCGGCATAAGCAGCCGGAGCAGGCACATCCCGTACGTGGCCTCAAGAAAGCCGCATGATTTGCCGCGTTCATAATATCCCTTGCCAAGCCGCAGGTAGATGCTATGGCTTTCTTCCCAGGTTTTTCCCGGGCGTAGGCTCATCGTGACGGGAATATCTTCATTCTCGACGATGACGTGCAAGAGGCGGGGATGGTATGGGTCTTGGGTTATCACGCGCTCAAGCGAACGCTTTTCCAATAAAGCGCGGCGGTCTTCCTGCGAAAGCAGTATTTCCAGGACTTTCACGTGGTCACCCTCTTTCAGAACTACTTGTCTGCGCCCTGCAGGACAAGGATGTCTTCGGTCGTCAGCTTCTCGCCGCGCATCAGCTTGGCGCGGACTTCCTCGGCGCGGTCTGAAATCTTCTTTTTCTGCTCGGCAGCCTTCTGCTGCCTGACTTCCTCGATCGCGATGCCGAGC